>Ga0214923_10001996_pt1 | contig 27999 bp, 27 predicted proteins | sample LL1510_MetaG_FD_177993 | JGI IMG/M metagenome (GOLD analysis project Ga0214923, IMG submission 177993) | Freshwater microbial communities from Lake Lanier, Atlanta, Georgia, United States - LL-1510 | ecosystem: Environmental > Aquatic > Freshwater > Lake | place: USA: Georgia | collected...
GCGGAAAATCATCAGACATCGGATTTGCAATCCTGAAAGATTTGGCCCTATCACCCGTGAAGCCGAGTGTTTCAACCATTTTTTGATTTACGAATGGGTAATTAATTACCTCTGAAAATCCTTGACTAGCTAATGAGATCGCAATTTGACGCTTACGGCTTTGCATTGAAGAAAGCTTTGCTCCAGCTCTACCGATCGGAAGTTTTAACGGAATTTGGTCATAACCAACAAGACGTGCTACCTCTTCTGCAAAATCTGCTACACCAACTAGATCCGGCCGCCAAGTTGGCACTTGAATATTGATTCGAGTTGGTCCGCCGGAAGTTTTACAACCAATCAGATTTAGTGAATCCCTTACCTGCTTGAGAGTGTAAGAAGTTCCAATTAACTCACAGAGCTCCTTCACAGTGATACTTACTTTTCTAGATTTGATAGTTCCACCAGCAGATGAAGTACCCAAGTATTTAGCACCTGTAAGTTCAATCAATAATTGGGCTGCACGCGCAGAGGCTATCTCTGCTAACGCCGGATCCGTATTTCTTTCAATTCTTCTTGACGCTTCACTCGATAATTTGTGATATCGAGAATTTTTCGCAATTCTGATTGGATCAAAATGTGCAGCCTCTAGAGCGATCTTATTTGTTCGTGAAGTTACCTCTGAAGCCAAGCCCCCCATAGTTCCTGCCAAGGCTAACGCCGAATTGCCGTCACATATTAGTAAGTTGTCAGCTGCTAATTTACGTTCAACCTTGTCTAAGGTAACAAGCTTAGTAAATCTATTTGCACTTACAACTCTTAGGCCTCCTGAAATTTCATTTGCATCAAAAGCGTGGAGCGGTTGACCAAGCTCGAGCATTACATAATTTGTAATATCAACAGCTAATGAAATGGAACGCATTCCGCACTTTTCAATTCTCCTCTGCATCCAGGTTGGAGTTGGTAGTTTGGTATTAACTTTATCTAGGGTCCGAACGAAGATCTGATCAGCACCATTCTTGTCCTCAATTTTTACAGCTACAGCCTTAGCGGGACTTGATGCCTTTAGTTTGTTAACTTTTACTTGTTTAGCTGGATCTATAAATCGGCATTTAAGGGCTGCCGCCAACTCCCGCCCAAGGCCACGGACTGACATTGCATAACCTCGATCAGGATTTATGGCAACATCGAAAATTACATCCTCAATTTCAAGTAGTTTTACCGCATCACTTCCAACTTTTCCTTCGGGCAAAACTACGATTCCAGCATGCTCATCGCTAATTCCCAACTCTTTTGCAGAGCAAATCATCCCATCACTGATTTTTCCATAAGTCTCTCGAGCTGATATTGAAAAATTTCCAGGCAATACCGCTCCTGGCAAGGCGACAACAACTAAATCATTTACTTTAAAGTTTCGTGCTCCGCAAATAACAAATCTTGTATTTCCAGTATTTAGATCTAATCCGACGTAACGAATTGGTTTTTTATGGCCTGATAACTCTTCTATTGATACAACCTTGCCTACTAATAGTGGGCCCTTTAACTCTTTGCCTTGGTAATCAATGCTTTCCACCTCAAAGCCAACTCTTACAAAAGCCTGAGCAATTTGTTCGGGAGTAATCTTTGGAGGTATCGCCACATACTCCTTGAGCCAACTTAATGGGACTTTCATTTGATACCCAACCCAAAGCTTTGAGTAAATCGAACATCACCCTCCACTATGTCGTGCATATCAGTAATTCCATACTTGACCATAAGTGTTCGTTCTAGTCCCATTCCAAATGCAAAACCAGAGTATTTTTCGATATCTACTCCGCAGGCAAGTAATACTTTTTGGTTGACCATTCCGCATCCACCCCATTCAATCCAGCGACCATTAAAGAAAATATCCACCTCAGCAGAAGGTTCGGTAAATGGAAAAAACGATGGGCGTAGTCTCGTTTTCACATCATCACCGAATATTGATTTAGCAAAATAATCTAAAGTTCCATTTAAATCTGCCATTGTTATGTTGGTATCTATGACTAATCCCTCTACCTGATGAAAAACTGGCGTATGAGTAGCATCAAGTTCATCCGCCCTGTAGGTCTTACCCGGGCAGATCACGTAAATAGGCGGTTTCTGATTTAGCATTGTTCGTATTTGAACTGGCGATGTATGTGTTCTCAGAACAAGTTTTGCTTCAAGTGGTTCGACAAAAAAAGTATCTTGCATAGAGCGTGCTGGATGATCAGCGGGAATATTTAATGCATCAAAGTTTAACCATTCTGACTCAAGCTCTGGACCTTCGGCAATGTTGTAGCCAATTCCTATAAACAAGTCTGATATTTCATTTATCAAGGATGTCAAGGGATGCAATCCACCCTTTAAAGCTGTGCGAGCTGGCAAAGTTACATCAACTTTTTCTTCCTGCAAGGCAATTAAATCTCTTTGTAGTGAAAGTTCATTACTTTTTGCTTCAAAAGCCTCATTTACCGTAGCTCTAGCACCTCCAATTAGTTTTCCAAACTCAGCTCTTTGTGCAGGTTCTAAGCTTGCAAGTAATTGATTGGCTTTTGCTAGCGGAGATTTATCTCCGACATACTCAATCTTTACCTGCTTTAAGGATTCAAGATTAACCGCCGCAGAAATCTGAGATAAGGCTTGCTGAAGTTGTTGCTCTATTTGAGCCTTATCAAGCGCCATATGGAGAATTCTATAATGGTATTCCGATGGAATGCATGACAATTGCCGCAGCACTTGCCACATTTAATGACTCAGCAAAACCTTTCATTGGGATGGAGACGGTGGTTACACCCTCTGGTAGTTCAGGCAAACCCCTAGCTTCATTTCCAAAAATCCAAATAGAAGGTGATGCTGTAGCTTTTTTGATAAATTCGGAATCAAATCTATTGGGACTATTTGCTTCCAGGGCAAATAGATTAAAGCCCGCATTTTCTGAATCAGTTAAGAAATCCTCAATTTTTATATCGACAATCACTGGTATGTGCCACAAAGACCCCACGGTTGAACGAACAACCTTAGGGTTAAAAACATCCACACTATCTTTGGAAAATATTACGGCGTCAAAACCGCAAGCATCTGCTGTCCTAATAACAGTTCCAGCATTTCCAGGATCTTGAATTTGCCAGAAATATGCAATTTTTGTTGGAATTTTTGGCCAAAGATCTTCTATTTTTAAAGTTTTAGTTGAGCAGAGCGCCAAAATTCCCTGAGGCGTTTCTGAGTCAGCCATTGAACTCATAACTTGATCGGTAACCTCAATCAACTCGAGTTGTGAGATAACCTCGCTTGGAATTTCATCTCTTAAAACTGATAACCCAGATTGAGTTACATACAATTTTTCTAAGGACAATCCCTCGACAACCTTAGAGACCAATGCTTCCCGAACTGCTTGAATACCTTCTGCGACAAAAATGCTCTCTGCTTCTCGAGTTTTCTTTCCCCTCGGGCCAAGAAGAGCCTTAATCCGCTCTACATGCGAGGAATTAAGGCTCGAAATCTTCTCCATCAGGTGTAAATGACAGAACTGATTAAGCAGTTACAACATTTTTGCGGGCAACTTCAACCAGTTTTGAAAATGCCACAGGATCATTAGTTGCAAGCTCTGCTAGAACCCGTCGATCAACCTCAATACCAGCGATTTTTAATCCTTGAATCAATCGGTTATATGTCATGCCATTAGATCTAGCTGCAGCATTAATTCGCTGAATCCAAAGGCGACGGAAATCTCCCTTTTTATCCTTTCGATCATTAAATGCATAAACCAAGGAATGTGTAACTTGTTCCTTTGCTTTAGTGAAAAGTCTAGAGCGCTGGCCTCGATAACCTGCTGCGCGCTCTAAAGTTGTACGGCGCTTTTTTGCCGCATGAACTCCACGTTTTACTCTAGCCATTATTCTCTCCCTTACTTCAAACCGAGCATGCGCTTTGCAGCAAATGTGTTTGGTGCTTTAGCTTCAACATCACCAGTTAATCTACGAGTCAATCTTGAAGACTTACGCTCAAGCAGGTGGCGCTTACCAGCACGCTCGTGCATTACCTTGCCGGACCCAGTGACACGGAATCTTTTCTTTGCACCACTGTGCGTTTTCATCTTTGGCATTTACTTACCTCCTGTTGAATTGAAACTAATTTGCTTTCAGATTAGATGCCGCCTTTTTGGCAGAACCCGTTTTCTTAGCTGGACCAAGCACCATTGTCATATTGCGGCCTTCTTGCTTTGGCGCAAATTCAACAATTGAAACTTCAGCTAACTCTTCAGCAAGCTTTTGTAATAACCTAAATCCCATCTCGGGGCGAGATTGTTCACGCCCGCGAAACTGGATAGTTACCTTCACTTTGTCACCACCGCTTAAAAATCGCTCAATATGATTTCGCTTTGTCTCGTAATCATGCGGTTCGATATTTGGTCGAAGTCGCATTTCTTTCACAACTATGTGAGTTTGATTTTGACGAGCTTCCCTTGCCTTCTGCGCAATTTCGTACTTGTATTTTCCAAAGTCCATAATCTTGCAGACCGGCGGATTGGCATCTGGCGAAATTTCTACGAGATCTAGGCCGATCTCTTCCGATAACTTAAGCGCTTTATCAATTGCCGTCACGCCAAGTTGTTCACCGTCATATCCAATTAACCGAACCTCAGGAACGCGAATTCGATCATTTATACGTGGTTCTGTGCTGATAACTTCTCCTTGCTGTTTCGCTCGATTAGTTTGGTATTACACAAGCGAAAAACAGCCGCACTTCATAAGAAGCAACCAGTTCGCCTCAGCGAAGTAGGTGGGAGCGTATGCATCCACTTGATAGATGAAGTGTACCTAACACCCAGCATTGAGGGAAATTGAGCATAAATAGCCTAGGCTTTAGATATGAAAAAGAAAGAGTTAACCCACTCGATTACTAACGCTGCCAGTGGTTTAACCCTAGACCAGTCTGCTCGTCAAAGACGATACTTTGTTTCGATGATGATCAGAACTATTTGTTTTATTCTTACCGTTGTTCTTCCAAGCCCGTACCGTTGGATAGCCTTAGTTGGAGCGTTAACGCTTCCATACATTGCAGTTATTGCTGCAAACGCTGGTCGAGAAACGATTCGAAAAGATGCGGTATTTAATCCAAAGCGTAAAAGATTAAATTAGTTTTCTTGAAGGTTTTGTTTTTCATATAAGTCAAAATAAAGACCCCGCATTGCGACAAGTTCTTCATGAGTTCCCTTTTCTACGATCTTTCCATCATCAATTACGAGTATCTGATCAGCATTTATTATTGTTGATAGTCGATGAGCAATTACTATGCTAGTCCTTCCGACTAGCGCCGCTTTTAAAGCTGACTGAACCAAGGCTTCATTCTCTGAATCCAAGTGTGCAGTTGCTTCATCTAGAATTACTAATCTCGGCTTCTTAAGTAATAGCCTTGCTATCGCTAATCTTTGTCTCTCTCCACCAGATAATCTATGACCCCTTTCACCAACTACCGTTTCGACTCCATTTGGTAGAGTTTGAATAAAATCCCAGATCCGTGCTGCTCTACACGCTTGCTCTATTTCAAAAAGAGTTGCATCCGGATCTGCATATCTAAGATTATTGATTATAGAATCGTGGAACATATGAGAATCTTGTGTCACTACACCAATATTTTCACGTAATGATTTAATTGAATAATTCCTGATATCTTTGCCATCAATTCGAATACTTCCATCGGTGACATCATAAAGTCTCGGTATAAGAGTACTTATTGTGCTCTTGCCGGCACCTGAGGGACCAACGATTCCAGTTAACGATCCAGGTTTTGCATAGAATGTAATTCCCTTTAAAATCTCTCCAGAATCAACCTCTTCCAATTTTGCTACTGATTCCAAAGAAGCAAGGGAAATTTCACTGGCGTTTGGGTAGGAAAACCTCACTGATTCAAATGCCAGCTCTGGCTGAATCGAAACTAGATCAATTGCCCCTGGTAAATCTTTCACCATAGGTTGTAAATCAAGCACCTCAAAAACCCTTTCAAATGAAACTAGTGCACTCATTACATCGACTCTTACATTAGATAAAGCAGTTAACGGTCCGTAGAGTCTTGCTAATAACGCAGTTATTGCCAGCAAGGTGCCAACAGTTATTTCACCACCGATAGCCAGATGTCCACCAATTCCGTAAGCGATAGCAGTGGCAATTGCCGCAACAGAGGTAAGTGCTATGAAGAAAACTCGATTAAGCATTGCAATTGAAATTCCAATGTCAGCTACGCGTCTTGCCTTATTTGAAAATTGCTGTTTCTCATCCTTAATGTCTCCATAGAGTGAAACTAATAAAGCGCCAGAGACATTAAATCGCTCGCTCATAGTTGACGCCATTTGGGCATTGATATCAAAGGATTGCCTAGTGTACTTTTGAAGTTGTCGACCTACCCATTTCGTAGGAATCAAAAAAATAGGCAGCAAAGCCAATGAGGCAACAGTTATTTGCCAGGAAAGGGTCAACATAGCAATTGTGACTAAGAGCAAGCTTAAAATATTGCTGACTACTCCTGAAAGTGTTGAGGTAAAAGCCTGTTGTGCACCAATTACATCTGAGTTAAGGCGAGATATCAAAGCACCAGTTTGGGTGCGAGTGAAGAATGCAATTGATTGCTTTTGAATATGCTCAAAGACCATCCGCCTAAGGTCAAAGATTAAACCCTCACCAATTCTTGCCGAGAACCATCTTCCTATCATGCTAAAAACCGCATCCAAGATTGCTATCACCGCTACCGCAAATGCAAGTTTGGTCACCAAAGTAGCATTTCCTGGAATTACACCTTCATCTATTAATTTTTTTAACAAGAGTGGCGATGCAATTACCAGCACTGCGTCGATAACTACCGTGATAAGAAATAGACTCAGGGATAACTTGTAAGGAGCTGCGAACCCAACAATTCGCCTTAATGTTCCTGATTTTAGTTTTTGATCTTTTACCGATTGATCCGCTGTAAGTGATCGAAAAGACATCCAGGTAGCATGCATTGACATAAGACGACAATAACCACTTATTTAAAAAAGATTAAACTGTAAATCCAATCGAGCGTAATTGTTCCCGCCCATCATCAGAGATTTTATTTGGCCCCCAAGGTGGCAGCCATACCCAATTAATCTTCACATCTGATGAGATATCCGCCAATACCTGTCTAGTTTGGTCCTCGATGACATCTTGAAGCGGACAGGCAGCCGAAGTTAAAGTCATATCCAATGTCACAATATTGCCCTCATCGATTCGCATATCGTAGACAAGTCCTAAATCGATGACATTGATGCCAAGTTCGGGATCGATAACATCCTTCATCGCCTCTGTCACATCATCAATGCTTGTGCTCATGACAGTATTCTACTCCATAACTTGTATAGCGGCATCTTTAAAAGCCATCCAGCTAAGAAGCGCACATTTAATTCTGGCAGGAAACTTTGATACGCCAGCAAATGCCACACCATCTTCAAGAAGAGATTCATCTCCATCAGATCTGCCTTTACTCTGCATTAATTCCATAAATGCCTCAAATATCACATTTGCCTCTCTAAAAGTTTTTCCAATTAAAAGATCACTCATTACTGAAGCACTTGCCATTGATATTGAACAACCAACTCCGTCCCATGAAATATCGGAAACTTTTCCTTCTTGTACTTTTAGGTTTAAAGTTATTTCATCGCCACAACTTGGGTTATTATGGTGAACTTGAATATCTTTATCATCGCTTAGCCCCTTATGATGAGGGGATCGATAATGATCAAGAATGACCTCTTGATATAAAGAATCTAACTCCACTACTTTGCCACCTTGAAGTACGACTTAACTTTTTCGATTCCATCAATTAATTGCTTAATGTCTTCCCGATTGTTGTATAAGTGGAAAGATGCCCGAGTCGTACCAGCTATTTTTAATTTACGCATTAATGGCCAAGCACAATGGTGACCAGTTCTTACTGCTATACCGTATTGATCTAATACTTGACCAACATCGTGCGGGTGGACGCCATCTACAGTAAAAGATATAACTCCACCGCGATCTTTAAGATCTAATGGTCCAATTACCTTTATGCCAGACATGGAAGCAAGTCCTTCTAATAAATACTTTGTAAGTTCATGCTCATACTCAGCAATATTATTCATCCCAATTTTCCTTAAATAATCAATAGCGGCAGATAACCCAACTGCTTGTGCCATATTTGGGACCCCCGCTTCAAATTTGCGTGGTGCGCTAGCCCAAGTTGCTCCAGTCATTGTTACTGAATCAACCATCGATCCCCCAAAAACTACCGGTTCAAGTTTTTCCAATAGTTGATGCTTTCCCCAAAGCACACCGATCCCAGTTGGACCTAGAGTTTTATGTCCAGAGAAGGCTAAGAAATCAACATCCAACTCCTTAACATTGATTGGAAAGTGTGGTGCAGATTGACAGGCATCAAGTACTACCAGTGCTCCAACAGCCCTCGCTGCCTTACTAATCTCATTAATTGGCAAAATCGTGCCAAAAACATTGGATTGATGGGTTACAGCGACTATTTTCGTTTTAGAATTAATGACATCTTTGATATTTGATAAATCAATTCTGCCATCCTCAGTAAATGAAAGCCATGATAAAGAAGCTCCAGTTCGTTTTGCTAATTGTTGCCAGGGAATCAAATTTGCATGATGTTCCATCTCGGTGACCACAATTTGATCACCGGATTTGATGTTAATTCTAGAATCAGGATTTCCTAGTGAATATGCGATTATATTTAATGACTCAGTTGCACTCTTAGTGAAAACAACCTCGCTACTGTCAGCACCAATGAAACTTGCGACATTACTTCTTGACATTTCGAAAGCATCAGAAGCTTCCTCGGCAAGCAAGTGAGCACCTCTATGGACGGCCGCGTTAATTGTGCGGTAGAAATTACTTTCAGCTTCAATTACCGCTGTTGGTTTTTGTGATGTAGCTGCGCTATCCAAATAAATAAGAGAATTGCCCCCGCGAACTTTCCGTTGAAAAATAGGGAAATCTTTCTTGTACTCAGATAAATCCAGATTCATTAACTATTACGCAGTTATATATGCTGCGTAACCCTGTTCCTCTAACTTATCAGCTAACTCTGGACCGCCCTCTTCCACAATTTTTCCATTTGCGAAAACATGGACAAAATCTGGCTTTATGTAGCGAAGAATTCTTGTGTAGTGGGTAATCAACATAACCCCAAGATTTGAATTTTCTTTAACTCGATTAACTCCCTCGGAGACTATTCGTAAGGCGTCAACATCAAGACCAGAATCTGTTTCATCTAAAATTGCAATCTTTGGTCTTAATAGCTCTAACTGCAAAATCTCATGACGTTTCTTTTCGCCACCTGAAAAACCTTCATTTACATTGCGTTCAGAAAAAGCGGTGTCTATATTCAACGACGCCATTGCCTCTTTAACCTCACCAACCCATGTCCTTACCTTGGGCGCCTCGCCACGAATAGCAGTTACGGCTGTTCGCAAAAAATTAGAGACTGAAACTCCCGGGACCTCAACTGGATATTGCATTGCAAGAAATAATCCAGCTTTGGCTCTTTCATCAACACTCATTTCTAATACATCATTACCATCTAAAGTTACTGATCCACCAGTGATTGAGTATTTTGGATGACCCGCGATTGAGTATGCAAGAGTAGATTTACCAGAACCATTAGGACCCATAATTGCATGAGTCTCGCCAGATTTTACGGTTAAATCGACACCTTTTAATATCTCTTTATCCCCAGATTCAGTAACAACACTCACCTGTAAATTCTTAATCTCTAGAACGCTCATCATGATCTCCTTAGTTTGTTATAAGCACTTGATTGCCATTTAATTCAACTTTATATGTCTTAAGTGGTGAAGTTGCTGGTGGAGTTAAAGCCTCCCCTGTGCGCAAATCGAATTCTGCGCCATGAAGCCAACATTCAATTTTCATACCGTTGACCTCGCCTTCAGAAAGAGATGCTTCCGAATGAGTACAGGTGTCCTCTACCGCAAAAACTTCTTGGCCTACTCGTGCTACACAAACAGTTACGCCTTCGACCTCGACTGCAACCGGCTTGCCTTCAACAAGTGAATCAAATGCCAACTCTGCCATCACTCTCCCACCCTTGATAACTCAGATTCAATTCGAGCCATCAATCTCTCTTCAATCTCTTCGTTTTTCAATTTATTTATGATCTCAGCAAAAAATCCTCGAATTACCAACCTTCTTGCAATATCAGCCGGAATACCCCTCGATTGCAAGTAAAAAAGTTGTTCATCATCAAACCGACCCGTGGTGCTAGCGTGTCCGGCGCCAACAATCTCCCCCGTCTCAATCTCTAGGTTTGGTACAGAATCGGCACGGGCGCCATCTGTTAAAAGTAAGTTTCTATTTAACTCATATGTATCCGTACCTTCTGCACTCTTATTGATGTAAACGTCGCCAATCCAGACAGTATGTGCACCTTTTCCTGCTAACGCACCTTTGTAATTTACCCGCGACTTGGTGTTGGGAATTCCATGGTTTACATGAATTCGATGCTCTATGTGTTGCTCATCCGTAGCAAAATAAACACCATTCATTTCAGCACTAGCACCCGTACCGGTATATTCAACTGTTGGACTAATTCGTATTGTAGATCCACCGATAGAGACTACGTAGGAATTAAATTGTGCATCTTTACCAACAATTGCGTGGTGCTGAGCTATGTGAACTGAATTTAGATCCCACTCCTGAAGTGAAATGAAATTTAGGCTGGAACCCGCTGCAAGAGTTACCTCAATCTCTTCACCCAATATACCCAAACCATTATTTTCAATTACCAATGTTGCTCTGCTATTTACACCAACTTGGATTACTACCCTACTTAATTCTGCACTTGCTCCACATTTTCTCTTTAGGAAAATTGGTTCAATTATCTCTAAATCATCTGAAATCGTAAGGAGTGTGCTCTTAGCAACCTCCCTGCGCACTCTATTGGTGACGATATCACTGGCAACATAAGCCGGTGGCAAATCGAAGGTGTCGATATTTGTAATTTTGACGCCTTTTGGCAAATCATTTTTGGCAGATATCGAAATATTGTCGCTAACAGAAACATTTAAATCATGCAGCCCTGCCAATTTTTTTAACGGAGTAAAACGCCAAGCCTCTTCACGACCACTTGGCGTTAAATAATTAGTTGCTAATTGGTTCATTAACCAACAGCACCTTCCATTTGTAGCTCGATTAATCGGTTTAACTCCAATGCGTACTCCATTGGAAGCTCTTTGGCAATTGGTTCAATAAAGCCACGAACAATCATTGCCATTGCTTCATCTTCACCTAAGCCACGAGACATCAAGTAGAACAATTGATCATCACTAACTCTTGAAACAGTTGCTTCATGCCCCATAGAGACATCATCTTCGCGAACATCGACATAAGGATATGTATCGGATCTAGAAATTGTGTCGACCAAGAGTGCATCACATTTGACAGTGCTCTTTGAGTGATGCGCACCTTCTTCGACCTTAACCAAGCCTCGATATGATGTGCGACCACCTCCGCGTGCTACAGACTTTGAGATTATGGTTGATGATGTATATGGAGCAGCATGAACCATTTTTGCGCCAGCATCCTGATGCTGGCCCTCACCAGCAAATGCAATTGATAAAGTTTCACCCTTTGAGTGTGGCCCCATCAACATAACTGCCGGATATTTCATCGTAACTTTTGATCCGATATTGCCATCAATCCACTCCATGGTCGCACCTTCAGCACAGGTAGCTCGCTTGGTTACTAAGTTATAGACATTATTAGACCAATTTTGAATTGTGGTATAACGAACGCGGGCATTTTTCTTGACAATAATTTCAACTACCGCTGAGTGTAAAGAATCTGATGAGTAAATTGGGGCGGTACATCCTTCAACATAATGAACATATGAATCTTCATCAGCGATAATCAAGGTTCGCTCAAACTGACCCATGTTTTCGGTGTTGATTCTAAAATATGCCTGTAATGGAATATCTACTTTTACCCCTTTTGGTACATATATAAATGAACCACCAGACCAAACAGCGGTATTTAATGCCGCAAATTTATTATCACCAACTGGAATTACAGTTCCAAAGTATTCTTTAAATAGATCACCATGAGTTCGAAGCGCTGTATCAGTATCTAGGAATAAAACTCCCTGCTTCTCTAAATCTTCGCGAATAGAGTGGTAAACAACCTCAGATTCATACTGAGCTGCCACGCCGGCAACCAATCGTTTCTTCTCCGCCTCAGGAATACCTAAACGGTCATATGTATTTTTAATATCATCTGGTAAATCCTCCCAAGAGGTTGCCTGCTTTTCTGTGGAGCGGACAAAATATTTGATAGTGTCGAAAAAGATTCCACTAAGATCCGATCCCCAGGTTGGCATTGGTTTCTTATCAAATAAAGATAAACCCTTCAATCTTAAATCCAACATCCATTGCGGTTCACTCTTCTTAGTTGAGATATCGCGAACCACCTCTTCATTGAGTCCACGTCTACTATTAGAGCCTGCATCTGTTTTATCTGCCCAGCCGTACTCATACTTTCCAATTCCTTCAAGCTCTGGATGAGTTATCTGTGACATTAGTAAGCTCCTTCTTTCATTTTAGTTTTACTGACTTGCGAGATATTTGTGGGAACAAAGGTTGTGCAAACACCATCACCGTGAGCAATAGTTGCTAGCCGCTGAACATGAGTTCCCAATATTTTAGAAAAAGCTGCCGTTTCGGCTTCGCAAAGCTGAGGAAATTCTGAAGCAACATGTGCAATAGGACAGTGATGTTGACATATCTCCTCACCATTTCCTAATTTGTCAGTTGTTGCAGCGTAACCTTCTTTGGTCAGCAATCTGGCCAACATTTTGGATTTTTCAAGTAAAGATTTATTTGAGCTCGAGATCGAGTGACCCTTACGTTCAAAATCCGCTGCTCTAGATTTAGCAAACTCATCAACCAAGTGTGATCCATTTTTACTTGCCATAAATTTTAATGCTGATACAGCTAGGTCATCGTATGAGTGCTCAAATTTCTCTCGGCCTTCGTCAGTCATAAGAAACACTTTTGATGGTCGACCACGAGTTCGGGAGGCTGTACTTTGATAAGGTTCACGTGAGGTGAGTACCCCTTCGGCAATCAGCGAGTCTAAATGTCGCCTTATGCCCGCAGGTGTGATCTCCAATTTTTCAGCAAGGGCAACTGCGGTGGTTGGACCCGACTCCAAAATGCTCCGGGCAACCACATCGCGGGTCTTATCAGGCTCACTCTTTTTCACAACATAAGTGTTGCGTAATTCTTAGAATTGCGCCACCTTTAAACCCCCTTTATTGTGTGAAATGCGACTTATTGAGCCAGATCTCGGCCAAGGAGGCCATCGAAATCAGTAGGCTTAAATCATGCTGGTGCAAAGAAGATCTATCGCCGCAAAATTGCTATCACTACTGGTATTTCTCCAAGCGGCCCTGATTGTCACTGGTGGCTCAGTTCGCCTAACAGGTTCAGGACTTGGATGCCCGACCTGGCCTGAGTGCACTCCAGGTTCTTATACGCCAACACCAAATCAAGCTGAAGAGCAATTGCATGCTTGGATCGAATTTGGAAATCGATTATTGACCTTTGTACTTTTTTTCTGTGCAGTGGCGGTAGTAATTGTTGCCATTAGAAAATCTTCCCAAGCGCCTAATAAGCAAAGAGTTCGATCTCTTGCCGGGTTACAAATCCTGGGAATACTTGGTCAAGGAATTTTAGGTGGGGTTACGGTCCTAACTGGATTACACCCACTAACAGTTGCTAGCCATTATTTGCTCTCTATCTTTCTGATTGCCGGAGCAATCTCGCTTCGTTATGAACTTATTGGAATTAAAACCGAGCAAGTAGATGGAGTGCTGAAGGCTGCTATACCAATATTGATCTGGCTGACACTCCTAGTTATCGTCGCTGGTACGGTGGTTACTGGAAGTGGGCCTCATGCTGGAGATGCGACCGCACCTCGATTTGGTTTTGATCCTAGAGTTGTCTCATGGATACACGCAGATTTGGTGATCGCTGTGGTTGCTTCCACACTAATACTTTTTATGCTTGCCCGAGCTTCTGATTATAAAATCGTTGCAAAGAGATTAGGTATTTTTCTAATCATTGTGTTAGCGCAAGGTTTAATTGGATATATTCAATACTTCACTGGTTTACCAGAGGCCTTAGTTGCAGCTCACCTAGTCGGATCCACTCTGGTATGGGGTTGGGTGTGGAGCTTGGCTAAGATTAGTCAGAGCGGATTTAGGTTGCAGGGAATGAAAAAATGAAACTACCCAGTTGGAGTGAACTAGACGATAAAGCTGTTGCCATTTCAAGAGCGCTAGCAATGGATGCAGTACAAAAGGTAGGTAATGGCCATCCAGGAACCGCGATGGCATTAGCGCCGGTGGCATATACGCTATTTCAACGGGTCCTAAAACATAATCCTGCCGAGCCGAAATGGATAGCTCGAGATCGATTCATCCTCTCTTGTGGTCATTCATCTCTAACACTTTATATTCAACTTTATTTATCTGGTTATGGAGTAGCACTTGAAGATTTAAAATCATTTAGAACTCTGAACTCTTTAACACCTGGTCATCCAGAGTATGGTCATACGGTAGGAGTAGAAACAACTACTGGTCCACTTGGGCAGGGCGTAGCTAATGGTGTCGGTATGGCAATGGCAGCTAGATATGAGAAGGGGTTGCTAGATCCAGAAGAAACTACCGATATTTTTAATCACAACATTTGGGTACTTTGCTCTGACGGTGATTTACAAGAGGGTGTAAGTGCAGAAGCCTCTTCACTTGCTGGTACTCAAGCACTCGGTAACCTAAAGGTTATTTATGATGATAATCGTATTTCAATTGAGGGTGATACTCACGTTGCTTTTACAGAAGATGTCTCAGCTCGGTATAGATCTTATGGTTGGGAAGTTTTTGAAGTAAGAGCCCGAAAAAATGGTGATGTAGATCGGGAGGATCTGGAAAGAGCATTGATTAAAGCGATTGCCGTAACAGATAAACCTGTATTAATAAGATTAGAAAGTGTTATCGCCTGGCCAGCGCCAAACGCAAAAGGAACAGCTAAATCTCATGGCTCAGCGTTAGGAGGTGATGAGGTAGCAGCCACTAAAGAGATTCTTCAATTAGATCCTAGCCAAAGTTTCTATGTTCCAAATGAAATTATTGAACATACCCGCAAGGTTATGCAACGTGGTAGCGAGCTCCATAAAGCATGGCAGTTAAAGTTTTCTAAATGGCAAGAGCAAAATCCTGAACGCACCGCACTTTTAAATCGTTTAATAAAAAAAGAATTACCTAGAGACTGGGCCGATGATTTACCCATTTTTTCTAGTGATAAAGAGATTTCTACTAGAGCGGCATCTGGAAAGGTGATTCAGTACATTGCAAAATCACTCCCAGAGTTTTGGGGCGGATCTGCAGATCTTGCTGAAAGTAATAACACCACGATTGAAGGTAGTGCTTCATTTTTGCCAAATACAAGCAAGATTTCCTCTGCAAATCCATACGGTCGAGTAGTTCACTTTGGAATTAGAGAACATGCTATGGGCGCCATTTTGAATGGAGCTGCACTCCATGGCTTAGTGAAACCATTTGCTGGCACATTTTTAGTATTTAGCGATTACATGAGAGGCGCAGTTCGACTTTCATCACTTATGCAACTACAAGTCACCTTTGTTTGGACTCATGATTCAGTTGGATTAGGAGAGGATGGACCGACTCATCAACCAGTAGAACATCTTGCTGCACTACGTGCGATGCCGGGTTTAGATATTGTTCGCCCAGCAGATGCGAATGAAGTAAGAGTCTGCTGGAAACACATTATTGAAAGATCAAAACCGGCTGGAATAATTTTATCCCGTCAAAATCTTCCAGTTTTTGATCGGGTCCTGTATGCACCGGCTGAAGGAGCTACAAAAGGTGCGTATGTAATTGCGTATGGCGATAACAAAGCCATGAAATGCGATGTCATTATTTTGGCCTCCGGATCAGAGGTGAGTATTGCTTTACAAGCTCAAAAATTACTCGCGGATAAAAATATCAAAGCCAGGGTTGTTAGCACTCCCTGTATTGAATGGTTTTATGAACAGCCTGATTCATACCAAGAGCAAGTTTTACCAAAATCAATTAAAGCTCGTGTGAGTGTGGAGGCTGGCGTATCTCAGCCATGGCACAAACTCATTGGTGATTATGGTGTATCTGTATCTCTAGAACACTTTGGTGCCTCCGGTAGTGCCTCAGCTTTGTTCAAGGAGTTTGGATTTACTGCCGAAAATGTAGCAGCCAAAGCCGAAGAGAGTTTTAAGAAAGCACATGCAAAATAATCTGATTTATCTTTTTTCTTTTACTATAGATAAATTTCATATATGTAGTCATTTACTAGTTAAGTCCTTCTAAATATGAAAGTCTTTGGAAATGCTTTATCAGCTCTAGACGAAAATGTGATTTCAGAGTTGAATCTTCTACTTCCGCGAATTTCAGAAAAGGACCCCAAAATCTGGGGAAATGAAACAGAAGCTAAAAATAGATTGGGGTGGGTAGATTTACCATTTTCTTCACGAAATTTGCTACCACAATTTGATGCGCTTTCGGCTTGGGTTCGATCTAGGGGGTTAACTCATTTAGTTCTTTGTGGCATGGGAGGTTCCTCACTCGCTGCAGAAGTTATAGCCAATTCAGAGAGTAAGTTGCTTACAATAATTGACTCAACTGATCCAGATCAGATTCGGAGATCTATTCCGCAAGATCTAGACAAATCCTTGATTATCATTGCGTCAAAATCGGGTACTACGATCGAAACTATCTCTCACTTTAAGTTTTTTGAGCAATTATTTCTCGATAAAAAACTTAATCCAACTTTGCACCTAATAGTACTCACCGACCCTAAAACAGATCTAAATTTAAATTCGAGGCGCCAAGGCTATAAAGTATTTGAAACTGATCTGTCAGTTGGTGGAAGATTTAGCGCACTTTCGGCATTCGGCCTTTTACCTGCTTCACTACTTGGAATTGATGTATCTGTAATTTTGGATGATGCCCAGAAAGCACATGAAATTGTTCTTACGCCAAACTCCCCGGCAGTTTTGATTGCTACTGCCCTGTTTCAACGAACCCAGCAATTTGTAACTATTTCTAGGGGCCAGGCGGAATTAAGTGGCCTTGGAGATTGGATTGAACAATTAATTGCTGAATCGACTGGTAAAAATCAAACCGGTAGATTACCAATTGTTTCACCGAGCTCAAGTGCAGTTTCATCAATCCTGTCGATTGGTTTTAAAGGGAATGATTTTGACATAACAGTCGAAGCAACACTCGGTGAGCATTTTGTACTTTGGGAATGGATTACAGTTTTACTGTGCTATCTACTAAAAGTAGATCCTTTTGATCAACCAAATGTATCTGAATCAAAACAAAGCACCTTGAAAATTTTAGATAAAATAAGAACTGGAACTTTCTCATCTGCATCACCACAAATAAAGAATGAATCTTTTGATGTGTACACTAATTGTAATGTCAGCAGTATTGATGAGTTTCTAGAGAAGCCATTTGAGTACCTCGCAGTGATGGCATTTCTTCCTAGATATATGCAGCAGGATGTCTTCATATTCATTAACAAGATCGCTTCAAAACTAAATCGTCCAATTACCTTTGGCTGGGGACCTAGATTTCTCCACTCAACCGGGCAGTTTCATAAGGGTGGCAATACAAATGGTGGATTTATACAAATTACCAGGCAAATTGAGAATGATTTGAATATACCAACTGAGGATTTTACATTTGGTCAACTAATAACAGCCCAAGCTTTAGGTGACGCGGAATCGCTAACACAAAGAAGTTATCCAGTTTTTAGAATTCATTTAAAACAAGATAAAGGCGCTTTGCCTAAAATATTTAGTTAATCTTCTCCTCTTAATTTCTTCAGTGCAATTTCAAGAATCTTATTCGCCTCAGCTTCTGTCCTTCGCTCCTTAACATAAGCTAGGTGAGTTTTATATGGCTCATTCTTCATAGGCATTGGAGGTTTATTCTTATCTTGACCGGCCGGAAAGCCACAACGCGGACAATCCCATTCTGCTGGAACCTCGACTGTGCCATCTTCGGCAAATGATGGCTTTGTTTCATGTCCGTTTGCACACCAATAAGAAACTCTAAATCTTGCAATTGATTCTCCGCGCTCGGCCTCGCCCATTGGGCCAGCACCGACTCGACTTCCACGGATTGAACTGCCACCAGCCATCTCTACTCCTTAATTCTTCAACAACAAGCTAAGTGCGATAACAGCTGAAAACCAAACACCGCCAACAACTATTGTAATGCGATCTAAATTCTTCTCTACAACAGACGATCCACCGTAGGTTGATGAGATGCCACCACCAAACAAATCAGACAAGCCTGAGCCTTTACCTTTATGAAGTAAAACTAGAATTATCATCAAAATACTAGAAATTATTAAAATTACAGTGAGAGCTAAATTCATTTACTCGCCTTCGACATTAGATAAAATCTCTGAGCAAAGGATACTATCTTTAGGGGTAAATCCTTAAATTTAGGCTCCTAAGCCTTGTTTAATACACGGTGAAACTTTGAAATTCGTGCAAACTCCTCTGGGTCTAGGGAGGCGCCACCAACAAGCGCACCATCTACATCCACTTCTTTCATGATGTCCAAGGTATTAATTGACTTCACTGAACCACCATAAAGAATTCTGCAATTATCGGCTATTTCATCATTACCTATTTTTCTTAACTCACTTCGAATAGCAGAACAAACCTCTTGAGCATCCTCAGGAGTTGCAGTTTTACCAGTTCCGATCGCCCAAACTGGTTCATAGGCAATTACAATTTTTTTAAGATCTGGTTTATGAAAGCCTTTGAGCCCATTTCGAAGTTGTTCAAGCACAAAAGAAATTTGATTTCCAGCTTCTCTTACAGACAACTCCTCACCAATACATAAAATAGGTTTGAGCTCATTTGCAAGCGAAGCTTTAATTTTCTTGTTTACTATTTCATCGCTCTCAGAATGATTTGTCCTACGCTCACTATGACCAACCAAAACATAAGTGCAACCTAATTTGTTTAGCATCGATCCAGATATTTCACCAGTGTAAGCTCCCGATTCAGCAACTGATATATCTTGAGCACCATATAACAGTCTTAATCGATCCCCATCTACAAGGGTTTGAACAGACCTTATATCTGTAAACGGTGGAATTATTACCACCTCAACTGCATCATAATCACGATCTTCTAGTGAGTAAGCAAGCTTTTGAGTTACCGCGATGGCCTCTAAGTGATTTAGGTTCATCTTCCAGTTACCGGCAATCAATGGTTTTCGCAACATTGCCTCTTAACTTAGCGCAACAAGTCCGGGCAATTCTTTGCCCTCAAGATACTCAAGTGAAGCGCCCCCGCCAGTTGAGATATAACTAAAATCATTATCTGCAAATCCTAATTGACGCACCGCTGCCGCGGAGTCTCCCCCGCCGACAACTGTCATGCCATCAACTTGGCTTAGAGCCTGCGCTACAACTTTAGTCCCATTTGCAAAATTTGGAAATTCAAAAACTCCCATAGGTCCATTCCAAAATACTGTTTTACAACTCTTAATTTCACTTGCAAAAAGCTCTGCGCTTTTAGGCCCAATATCAAGTCCCATTTGATCATCTGGAATATTGTGGCAACTGACTAAAGTTGGCTTTGCATCAATTGAGAATTCAGGAGCCACCACAATGTCTACTGGTAAAACCATCTTTACCCCTAGTGCCTGAGCATCTATTAATATCTTCTCAACCTGCGGAACTAGATCATTCTCAACGAGTGATTTACCAACCTTTATTCCCTTGGCGGCCAGGAATGTGAATACCATTCCACCACCAATTGCCAACATGTTAACTTTGTTTAGCAGATTTGAAATCACGCCGATTTTGTCTGAAACTTTTGCGCCACCTAAAACTACTCCGTATGGTCGCAGTGGATCCTGAGTTAATTTCTCTAAAACCTTTACTTCTTTAGAGATTAGATCTCCAGCTGCTGATGGGAGAAGTTTGGCAAGTTCATAAACCGAAGCATGTTTTCTATGAACAGCTCCAAACCCGTCCCCAACATAAAAATTTCCATAGCTTGCTATTTCTTTTGCCAAGCTCATGCGCTCTGATTCATCTTTGCTGGTTTCAGCTGACTCAAACCTAATGTTCTCAAGCAGTAGAATTTCACCTGGCTTAAGATCCGTTGCCACTTGCAAGGCTCCTGAAGTTTTGTCAGAAAAAATAACTTTAGTTCCAATTAGTTGTTCAAGCCTTGCTGCTACTGGTTTAAGTGAAAGCTCCATTTTAACTTCACCTTTTGGTCTACCGAGATGTGCAACTATTACAACTGAGCAATTTGCTTCAAGCAGCTTTCTCAGAGTTGATAATGAAGCAACAATTCTGCCATCATCAGAAATAACACCATTTTTGATTGGTACATTGAGGTCACAACGCAGGATTACCTTTTTATTTTTATAATCTGCGTTTTCTAAAGTTTTAATACCCATCAAATCAGATTGTTTTACCAATATATTTAATAAGATCAACTAAGCGATTTGAGTAACCCCATTCATTGTCATACCAGCCAACAACTTTCACGGTTGTTCCAATTACTTTAGTTAAGCCCGCATCTAAAATACAGGAGCTAGGATCTGTGACAATATCTGCCGAGACTATTGGATCTTCAGTGTATGTTAAATAACCTTTCAGCGATCCTTCGCTAGCCTTTTTTAAAGCACTATTTATCTCACTTACTGAAACCTCTTTAGCCAGCTCAACCGTTAAATCTGTTGCAGATCCAGTTGGAACCGGTACCCGAAGCGCATATCCATCTAATTTACCCTTAAGTTCTGGCAAAACTAATGAAATAGCCTTCGCTGCACCAGTTGAGGTTGGAATGATAGAAAGTGCTGCAGCTCTTGATCTACGCAAATCTTTGTGTGGAAAATCCAAAATTACCTGGTCATTTGTGTAAGCATGAATTGTTGTCATTAGACCTCTTACAATTCCAAACTCGTCATTTAAAACTTTAGCCATTGGTGCCAAACAATTGGTTGTGCATGAGGCATTTGAAATAATGTTGTGTTTTGCTGGGTCATATTTCTCATGATTCACACCCATAACTATGGTTATATCCTCGTCGGTAGCTGGGGCGGAGATAATTACCTTCTTAGCTCCAGCTGTTAAATGTTTTTTTGCATCTGCTGCATTTGTAAAAATTCCTGTAGATTCAACTACTACATCCACACCAAGTTTTCCCCAAGGAATATTTGCTGGATCTCGTTCCGCACTCACTGCAATAGTTTTTCCACCAACGGTGATCGAATTGTCAGTGAAGGTAACTGGTTGGCTTAATCTGCCTAAAATTGAATCGTATTTTAAAAGGTGAGCTAGAGTTGCATTATCTGTTAGATCATTAATTCCGACTATCTCAAAATTTGCACTGGATTCTAGTGATGCACGTAAGAAATTTCGACCAATTCTTCCAAAACCATTTACTCCAACTTTTAACATTATTTCCTCGCCTGACACCTAAAATTTAACATCACATCATTGTGAGGTGCACATCTTATCAGGGAAAAAATACGCCTAATTCAACAAATCTGGACTGATGCTCGCTTCAGTATCAGGAACGCCCAGCTCTCGTGCTCTTTTGTCTGCCATTGCTAATAATCTACGGATACGGCCTGCAATTGCATCTTTTGTCATAGGTGGCGAGGCGAGAGAGCCCAACTCTTCAAGACTTGCTTGGCCGTGAGTAACTCGTAACTCACCAGCCTCTTTCAAGTGCTCTGGTATCTCAGAACCCAAAATCTCCATTGCCCTTTGAACTCTAGCTGAAGCAGCCACTGCTGCTCTTGCAGATCTTCGTAAATTTGCATCATCGAAATTTGCTAATCGGTTGGCGGTTGCCCTAACTTCACGGCGCATCCTTCTTTCTTCCCACGCAAGAACTGTTTCATGTGCACCCAAGCGAGTAAGCAATGCACCTATTGCATCACCATCTCTAATAACTACACGATCCACACCTCGTACTTCACGAGCCTTTGCTGTTATTCCAATTCTCCTTGCTGCGCCTACAAGCGCCAAAGCAGCTTCTGGACCTGGACAGGTAATTTCTAAAGCAGAGGATCGACCTGGCTCTGTTAAAGAGCCGTGTGCCAGAAATGCTCCGCGCCATGCTGACTCTGAATCACAGATAGCAGCCGATACAACCTGCGGCGGTAAACCTCTGATCGGACGATTGTTGGCATCCACTAATCCAGTCTGTCTTGCCAGTGCATCTGCATCAGCGATTACTCTGACAATGTACCGACTACCTTTTCGTATCCCACTTGAAGAAACCACCGATAATTCACTTTCATGACCAAAAACTTCAGAGATGTCCTTGCGAAGTCGCCGTGCAGTTTGCGCGGCATCTAATTCAACCTCCACAATGATTTTCCCAGCTGCCACATGCAAGCCACCTGCAAATCTAAGTAATGCAGATACCTCTGCCTTTCGACAGCAAGGCTTAGAAATTGATAATCGGCCAAGCTCATCCTTAACCGCTTCAGTCATTGCCATAAAACTCCTTTACTGCAAGTGAATATCTAAGCAGGTCTTAATCCAAAATGTGCGAGAAAGCGGATATTAATTTTTCTCTATTATGTCGGTAAATATGCTGGCTATCCTTAAGGTCGAGTGCTAAGACTTTTCCCCCACAATCCTCGACTAACTCATCAAAATCATTTCCAAGGTCTTGAATAGACTTATCAATTAGCGCATAATCAAATTTGAAATTCTTGCAGTGCTTTAAAATCAATCTCAGGTGATCACCAAGGGTCCTTCCATAGTATTCATCCTTTATATTTTTGTCTGGAAGATTAAAAATCAGCACTTTTCGTGCATTACTACCTTGGATGACATTTGCTTGGGCCTTGTGAAGAAAGTGAGGCATAACACTGGATAACCAAGAGCCTGGTCCAACGGTAATCCAATCGGCATCCATCAATGCTTCGTTTGCCTCTGGCGTAACCTTCGGATTACTTGGAATCAATTTCAGATCATCCACTACCCCATCAGCTTCGGCAACCTCAACCTGTCCTCGGACCACAGTTGAAGTTGTCCCTCTAATAAAAGTCGCCTCAATATCCAAAGGTTCTAAAGCCATGGGCAAAACTCGTCCTACTACCTTTAAGAGCTCACCAACTCGATCTAACCCATCAACTGGATCACCATCTCGATCCCATAGTGCTGCAAGTAGTAAATTTCCAATTGCATGATTGTTTAGCTCCCCATCACTAGTAAATCTATATTGAAGAATCTCGGCCCAACTCCTTCCCCAATCATCATCTGCACAAAGTGCAGCTAACGCCATTCGCAAATCACCTGGAGGAAGAGAGTTGAATTCAGCTCTTAATCTGCCTGAAGAGCCGCCATTATCAGCAACAGTAACGATAGCTGTCACATGATTAGTCAAAGTACGCATAGCGCCTAAGGTTGCTGCTAAGCCATGACCGCCACCTAAGCAAACTACTTTTTTATTCATGCTCAGCTTTCACGACCCAAATCTCGATGAATCGCATGCGCATTTATTGTGTAATTGCCGAGGGTTTTTCCATTTTGTAGTCGAGCGATCAGCTCTTCAGTTATTGCCACTGAGCGATGTTTACCACCTGTGCATCCGATTGCGAGAGTTAAGTATTTTCGCCCTTCGGCGATAAATCCAACCGCGATGGTTTCAAATAATCGTTCATACCTGGTAAGAAATTCTTGGACATTATTACTCTCTAAAACTGCCTTACTAACTTTTTCATTAAGTCCGTTAAGTGGTCGAAGTTCAGGATCCCAATGTGGGTTTGCTATAAATCTGCAATCCATTACAAGATCAGCATCGACTGGAATCCCATATTTGTAGCCAAATGAGAGAATATTTACTCTAAGGTCGGCTTCAGTTGAATCATTAAAATGATCTGCAATTTTACGTTCCAACTGATGAATATTTAAAGTAGAGGAATCTATTATTAAATCAGCTGACTCTTTGACCTCTCTTAGCCGCTCACGTTCTCTGAGAATTCCATCTAGTATTCGCGAGCTACCTTGCAAAGGATGAGGGCGTCGAGTCGCTTCAAAACGCCTCACTAGTACATCATCAGCGGCATCAATAAAAATTGTCTGGCTGCTCACACCAGATTTTTTTAGCTGCTCAACTGATTTTGAAAAACTGTCAAAAAATTCACCGCCTCTAACATCGATTATTACTGCGATTTTTTTCATCGTTGGCTGAAGCAGTTTTATCAAGCTTTCAATTAAGGCAGGTGGCAAATTATCAACTACATACCAACCTAGATCTTCTAGCGCATGGGCTACTGTCGATCTTCCAGCGCCACTCATTCCGCTAACAATGAGAACCTTGGAGTCTTGAACCATGGCTATATATTGCTATCTATGTCAAGCATCTAAAATTTCACCCGTTTGCATATCAATCCTATTGCTTTGCGCCTGTGTATTTATATTCTCAAATATTGTTTTTGCTATTTTTGGTCCTATTCCAGGTACTGCTGATATTTCATCAATTCCTGCCACTTTGAGAGCCGACACACTTCCAAATTTCTCTAGTAGTGCCTTCCTTCTACTCTCACCCAGCCCTTCTATTTGATCCAGTAATGATTCCAGCATTAGTTTGGAACGCTTTGATCGATGAAAATTAATAGCGAAACGATGTGCCTCATCTCTGACCTTCTGTAACAAATACAGCGCTTCACTATGTCTTGGAAAAATGATGGGCTCACTGTTATATGGCAACCACACCTCTTCTAATCGTTTTGCCAAGCCACAAAGTGCGATATCGGTAATACCCAAATCTCTCAATGCCTTGGCAGCTGCATTTACCTGAGGTTTTCCACCATCGACTACTACTAACTGTGGTGGGTAGGCAAACTTTGGTCTGGCAGCTCCCTGCGCATTACTTTCCACAATATCAATGTCTTTTTCCTCCAAGTATCGTTTAAATCTCCGAGTAATCACGTGATTCATAGCTCTGGTGTCATCAAATCCAGAATCATCATTAATAGAAAATCGACGATAATCACTTTTCTTTGGTTGCCCATCTTCAAAGACCACCATTGAGGCGACCATGCTTGTTCCTTGAATATTTGATATATCAAAACACTCGATTCTTAATGGAAGCTCAGCTAACTCAAGTTGTTCTGCAATCTCAGTTAAAGCACCGCCACTGACTGCTGAGTCATTTGCACGTTTACTAAGATATTGAATTAGCGCTTGATTGGCATTTCGTTTAACAAGTTGAACAATTTCCAGTTTTTCTCCCTTTTTTGGCATTGAAATTAGGACCGATCTACCAGCTTTCTGACTAAGCCACGCTTCAATAGATGAGAGATCCTTCGGTAATTGATCAAGAATAAGTTCTGATGGAGGGCTTGAATCAGAATATATTTTTCCTATCATTGCAGTAATTATTTCTTCATCTTCTAGAAGATTAGCTCTATCAACAATCCAAGATCTTGATCCAGTAATTCGACCCGATTGAATATTAAATTGGGAAAGTGCTGCATGTGTTATATCTTCGTAAACTGCAAATACATCAGCATTTATATTCTCATTAAGAAAACGATCTGTAGATTCAAAAGCTTTGTTCACAGCATCTAGTTGATCGCGAAGTCGTGCCGCTTTTTCAAACTCTTCTAACTCTGCAGCATCCTGCATTTCCTGCTCAATTCGCCGAGAGATATCTGCGGGCGATTTTTCTAGAAAACTACTTAAATCCTGAGCCAGTTTTCTATGATCGTCTTTAGTAATCCATTCCACGCAAGGAGCTGAACATTTACCAATATCTCCTAAAAGACATTGTCGTTTATTCCTAATTGCCGTTTTAAAATTTGATTCACTACAAGTTCTAATAGGATAAATTTTAGTTAGAGTTTCAAAAGTACTTCTAAGTGCCCATGCATGTGAATATGGACCGAAATACTTGACTCCTTTTTGCTTTTTTGATCTTGAGATAAATAATCTAGGAAAATCAGCTGCCAAATCAATAGCTAGGTATGGATATGACTTATCATCCTTAAACTGAACGTTAAAATCCGGATTGAATTGTTTGATCCAGGTAAATTCGAGTTGGAGAGCTTCTAACTCACTATTTACTATAGTCCAATCAACTCGTACCGCTGTTTTTACCATCCGTCTAGTCTTAATTAGAAGGTTACTTCCGAAATAGGAATTTATTCTATTTTTTAAGTTCTTAGCTTTGCCAACATAAATTACCTTGTCATCTTTATCAAAAAATCGATAGACCCCAGGATCCGTAGGTAAGTTCGTTGGACGATAAGATAGTGGATCGGCCATATTTATTTTTTCAATACTTCAAGCAAAAATTTCCCAGTATAACTTTTAGCATTCTCAGCCACTTCTTCTGGTCTTCCTTCAGCAACTACTAAACCTCCACCAGATCCACCTTCAGGCCCTAGGTCTATGACCCAGTCAGCTGACTTAATTACATCCAAATTGTGTTCAATCACCACAACTGTATTTCCGGTGTCAACTAATCGATTTAGAACCAACAAAAGTTTTCTTACATCTTCAAAATGTAATCCAGTTGTTGGTTCATCTAAAACATAAATAGTTCTCCCAGTAGACCTGCGCTGTAATTCGGTTGCAAGTTTTACCCGCTGGGCTTCACCACCAGATAAGGTCGGTGCCGATTGACCCAACCGAACATAGCCAAGCCCAACATCGCAGAGAGTCTTAAGGAATCTAGAAATTGCAGGAACAGATTCAAAAAAAACATTTGCTTCTTCAATCGGCATATCTAAAACTTGGGCAATAGTTTTACCCTTATAATGAACCTCTAAAGTCTCTCGGTTATATCTAGCACCATGGCAGACTTCACACGGAACATAAACATCCGGAAGAAAATTCATCTCAATTGTAATTGTGCCGTCGCCAGCACAGTTTTCACACCGCCCACCTTTAACGTTAAAGGAAAATCTGCCCTGCTGATAGCCACGCACCTTAGCCTCGCTAGTCTCGGCAAAAAGGGCGCGGACTTTATCAAAGACCCCGGTGTATGTAGCCGGATTAGATCTTGGAGTTCTCCCAATTGGTGATTGATCAACATGCACAACTTTATCTAACTGGTCGAGCCCAGATATTGTTCTATGTCGACCAGGAACGATTCTGGCACCATTCAATTTATTTGCTAGAACCGAATATAAAATATCATTTACGAGAGTTGATTTACCAGAACCGCTGACCCCAGTTACTGCAACAAAGGCAGATAATGGAAAAGTTACATCGATATTCTGAAGGTTATTTTCTTTCGCCGATTTAACTACTAAAGACCTCTTTAAATCGACGCCCCTGCGTTTCTTAGGAACTTCAATTTTTGATCTTCCAGATAGATATGCACCAGTGATTGAATTTTTATTCTCAATCAGATCGGTAAAGCTTCCAGACGAGACTACCTTTCCTCCATGTTCACCAGCACCTGGCCCAATGTCTACAATCCAGTCTGCTGTTCTAATTGTGTCCTCATCATGTTCTACAACTATTAAAGTGTTTCCTAGATCTCGTAATCTAGTAAGGGTCTCAATTAATTTGCGATTATCCCTTTGGTGTAATCCAATACTTGGTTCATCTAATACATATAGGACTCCGGTTAAACCCGAACCTATTTGAGTTGCTAACCTGATTCGTTGTGCCTCGCCTCCCGATAGCGTGGCAGCTGGCCGGGCTAACGATAGGTAATCAAGTCCTACATCTAAGAGAAAACCTAATCTTGCATGTACCTCTTTGAGGACTCTTTCTGCAATTTTCTTTTCTCGAGAAGAAAGGGATATTTCTTTTAAAAAGACTGAACAATCATAAATTGAAAATTCACATATTTCAGCAATATTTTTTTCACCCAGCGTTACGGCAAGAACCTCTGGTTTCAATCGACTTCCTTTACA
>Ga0214923_10001998_pt1 | contig 27987 bp, 21 predicted proteins | sample LL1510_MetaG_FD_177993 | JGI IMG/M metagenome (GOLD analysis project Ga0214923, IMG submission 177993) | Freshwater microbial communities from Lake Lanier, Atlanta, Georgia, United States - LL-1510 | ecosystem: Environmental > Aquatic > Freshwater > Lake | place: USA: Georgia | collected...
CGTTCGCCGACCCCCTTCGCCTACCCGCCGTGGTCTGCCACGCCGTCGTTCCATCGATGCAAGACCTGCTCGGGCAGGTCGAAGTAGGCGACGTCGCACATGTCCGTGCCGCAGAACGCGAGCGGCTCGCCCAGGCGCTCGACCACGTCCGGCGCGACGTGCGCGGCGAGCGTCTCGGTCGACACGACCGTCCCTTCATTGCCGCATGCGGGACAGCGGACGGCGCGGCTCTGGTCGGGCTCACGGCAAAACGCCTTGTTCATGGTGACTCCCGAGCGTGACGCCCGCGATCTCCCGCCACGTCGCTCATGCCTGGCACGACGGAGCGAGCGCCGCGCTCGCAATGCGGTCGAGCAGCGCCGCGACGATCTCGCGGTCGGTGTCGGGCCGCCGGGGACTGCCGGGATACGGCTCGTCGCACGCGATCAGCCCGCGCAGCCTGAGCGCCTGCGCCATCGTGTGCTTGTAGGCCGGGGCGGGGCGCCGGAACGCGAAGTCGCCGAGCGCCTGCAGCGCGTCGTCGAGCTCGTCGAACCTGGTGTCGCCCGCGGCCCACCAGCGGTCGCGCTGCGCGAACGCCTCCGGGGCGGCCGTCGAGAGCCCCAGGAGCCAGTCGCTGCCGTACCGCACCATGTCGATCCCGAAGTCATTCCCGGTGAGCACGCGGAAGTCGGGCCGCACGCGATCGCGGAGGGCGAGTCGTTCCCACTCGGGCCGCCGCGAGAACGACGAGTGCTTCGCGGCGACGCACTGCGGGATCTCGAGCAATTCGCGGTAGGCCTCGATCGAGAGGATCCGGCCGCTCGGCAGGAGGTGGGGAGAAAGCTCGAAGCCGATGAATCGCTCGACGCGGCCGGCGAGCGCGCGGAGCCGCGCGAGCACGTCGGCATCCGTGCCCGCATTGAGTCCGTACGACGGAAACACGACCGGCACGGCGCCGGCCGCCACGATCATCTTGAACTGCCGGGCATACCCGGCTTCATCGAAGGAGGCACCGGGGCCGTCCGCGACGAACGCTCCCGCCACGAGCTCCCCGCGCGGCCCCACGACCTCGCGCGCGATCCTGAGCGCCTCGCGCCGGATCGGATCATCGATCAGATTCACATAGCCCGTATCCATGTTCACCGCCGGCGTGATCCCGACGGAGGCCGTGCGCGCGACGTGGGCCGCGAAGGCGTCCCAGTCGGGACGTCCGGCGGCGGTGCAGGGGAGGAGCACCGCCGACACGCCGCGAATCGTGCGGCGGGGCCGGATGAGCGCGATGGGGTCGAGCACGTGCTCGTGCGGGTCGGCGGCAGGGACGGTCTGTCCGGGGGCGCTGGACACCGGAAGTTCCTCGATGACGCGGGCGAAGACGATCCTCGAATCCTACCCTCGACTGCGGCCGGCCGCGGGCAGCGTGCGCTATGGGGATGGACAGAAAGGCGACGGCCGGCGACGCCCCGTGTCGGCCCGCGTGGGGCACGAGGACGAAGGACCGCGACTCACGCGATGATCGCCTCCACGGCCTTTCCGGTGCCGTCCTCGGTCGCGTAGAAGGGGCGCCCTTCGATCTCGTAGACGGTCTTCGGGCTCACTCCCATGAGCGTGAAGAGCGTGGCGTGGAGGTCGGTGACGCTCACGGGGTTTTCGATCGCCATGCACGGCCGCTCGTCGGCTGTCTTCCCGTGGACGAAGCCGCGCTTCACGCCGCCGCCGAAGAGCACGACCGTCGAGCCGCCCGTGAAATGGCGATGCTGGCCGTAGTGGTTCGGCAGCTGGAGGAAGTCCTTGGGTGAATTCGCCTGGTCGCTCGCCGTCGAGCCGGGCTGCCCCTCGGTGATCATGTCGCGGCTGAACTCGCTGGCGATGACGACGAGCGTGCGGTCGAGCAGCCCGTCCGCCTCGAGGTCGCGGATGAGCGCGGCGATCGGCCGGTCGATCTCGCCATGCAGGCGGGCCACGGTCTCGTGGCCGCGGTCGTGCGTGTCCCAGTGGACGAAGGGCACGTACTCCGTCGTGACCTCGACGTACCGCACCCCCCGCTCCACGAGCCGCCGGGCGAGCAGGCAGCCGCGACCGAATCGACCCGTGTCGTACCGTTCGAGCACCTCCTTGGGCTCGAGCGTGATGTCGAACGCCTCGCGCTCCTTCGCCCCGAGGAGACGGTGCGCGCTTTCGAGCGACCGGAGCATCGACTCCCGGTGGTGGTCGCTCGTGAGGGCGGCCTGCGGGGCGGCACGGACGAGCCGCTTGAAGTGCTCGTAGCGGTCCGCGAATCGCCCCGGCTCCATCCCCTTGGGCGGCCGCACGGCCACGGCCGCCTCCTCCGGGAAGGGCAGGTTCATCGGGCCGTACTCACTGCCGAAGAAGCCGGCCGTCGTGAACGCCTTGATCTCCTCGTTTTCACCGATCCCCTCGAGCCGCTGGCCGATGTTGACGAACGCCGGCATGATCGGATTCACCGGGCCGAGCACGCGGGCCATCCAGGCGCCGATGTGCGGACAGGCCACGGTCTGCGGCGGCACGTAGCCGGTGTGCCAGTGGTACTGGTGCCGCGAGTGGAGGATGCTGCCGAGGTCGGGCTGCACGTGCGAGCGGATGAGCGTGGCCCGGTCGAGCACGCCCGCGATCTCGGGCAGCCCGTCGCAGACGCGCACGCCGTCGATCGCGGTGGGGATCGACGGGAAGGTGCTGATGACGTCGGCCACGGCGAGCCCGGGCTCGAACGGCTTGTACTTCTTCGGGTCGAACGTGTCGGGTGCGGCCATGCCCCCGGCCATCCAGAGGACGATGATCTGGTCGGCCCTCGCGGCGGGGTGCGCGATCGTGCCGCCGTGCGACTCGGCCCGGGCCCGGGGCTCGGGGAGTGCGAGCGTGGCGGTCGCCGCGGCGGCGAGGCTCTGGAGGAGTTCGCGTCTGGTCTGCATCGGGGAACCTCCGCAGGTCGGGAAGCCGGATCAGCGTATGAACTGGAACTCGGGCAGCATGACGACCGCCCACACGCAGTCGGCGACCCGCTCCGCGGTCGGCTCGTCACCGAGCAGCGTACGGACCACCTCCGCCTCCTCCGGCGTCGCCGGCCGGGAAAGCGCGGCGGGGAAGAGCCAGTCGCGGAGGGCGTCGGCACCGGGCCCGTGCGCCGCCAGGATCCGGCCGCCGCCCGCCGCGAAGACGTCGGCGAGCGACTGCTCGTTCGCCAGGAGGATCGCCTCGAGCGTGGTGAGGTCGGTCGGCCGGCTCGTGACGACCTGGTCGCGATTCGGCCGCCCCAGGGCGGCCATGAGCGGCGTCGCCTTCACGAGCGCGGCACGCACCATCGGCATGTCGCCGTGCACGGCCGCCATCGCCACCGACGTGGCGAACGCCGCGTCGCTCCCCGCCCAGATGCCCTGATTGGCGGCGACGACCGCCGGTCGCCAGTCGGTGGGAGCCTTGTCCTTCGGGTACTGCCCGCGGGCATTGGGCAGCGTCTCCGTCCACTCCCAGCCCACGCCGCCATCGCCGGCAGGCCCGTCGGTCGCCAGCGCGAGGTCGGTGCCGTCGACGAGCCGCGCCCTCAGTTCGAGTCGCAACGCCGCCGGTCCCCCCGCACTCCCGTTCTCCGCGACGACGACGATCTCGTTGGCACCCTTGCGAAGCGCCGCGGCCACCGGCTGCCATGTGGGCGTCGCCCAGTCGGCGGCCGTGGCCACGCTCCGGCCGTTGACGAACACCGTGCAGGCGTTGTCGCACGCCACGACGAGCACCGCGTGCGCGGCGGGCTCGGCGAGCGCGAACGACCGCCGCAGCGCGATCTTCGCGCCGGGTGCCGCCTCGGCCCGCTCGTTCGACCAGATCCACCGCGCGGTCGGCGGCGACGGCGGCGGTGTCTCCGCCGCCGCGGCCGTGACGACCCGTACGACCTCCGCGTCGCCCCGTGGCGGCGCGGTGCCCGTCAGCTGCCACACGGCGTCGGTGAACTGCTCGGCCGTCATCCGTCGCGAAAGCGGCCCCACGAAATCGAAGTCGCCCACGGCCGGGGCCTCGACGGCCGGCGTGACGGCGCCGTACGCCTCGGACGTGGCGATCGTCTCGAGCACGTGCGTCACGCTCCAATCATGCGTGACCAGCTCGGCGGCGAGGATGTCGAGCAGCTCGGCGCTCCACGGCGCGGTCCGCAGCGAGTCGACCGGGTGGACGATCCCGCGCCCCATGAGCCGGTGCCACAGCCGGTTGACGAGCGTCCGTGAGAGCCAGCCGTTGGCCGGATCGGTCACGAGGGCCGCGAGCTGCCGCAGCCGCTCCGCCCGCGGAGCGGCCGGATCGACCCGGCCGAGCTCGCTGAAAAGCCAGCCCGGCGTCGCCTTCACGCCCGTCGCCTTGTCGCAGCGGTGCAGCTCGAGCGGCGCGTCGGCGGCCACCGCAGCGAGCTCGTAGGTCTGCGCGAGCGTCCAGCGATCGACGAAGGAGTCGTGGCAGCTCGCGCACTTGAGATTGATCCCGAGGAACGACTGCCCGACGTTCTGGGCGAACTGGATCGGCACGGTCTGGCTCGCGTTCACGACGCCGCGCCACACGATGCCGTCGAGGAATCCCCGCGACGCCTCCCCCGGAGCGATGAGTTCCCGCACGAAGCGGTCGTAGGGCATGTCGTCCACGAGCGCCCGGTGCAGCCACGTCGTGATCTGGCGGCGGCCGCCGGTGATGAAGCCCGTGCCGGCGTAGTCATTCCGCAGGAGGTCGTTCCAGAACGTCATCCAGTGCTCGGCGTAGGCGACGCGGTCCCCGAGCAGTTCCCGCACGAGCCCGGCCCGCTTGCCGGGATCGCCGTCGGCGACGAACGCCGCCACACGGTCGGGATCGGGCAGGAGACCGACGAGGTCGAGGCTCGCGCGGCGGATGAACGTGCGGTCGTCGCAGCGCGGTGCGGGAACGCGGCCGCGGGCCGCGTGGTACGCGTCGACGATGCGATCGACGGGATTCGTGCGACCGTCGCGCGGCGGCGGCAGCGTCACGGCGGCGAGCCGCAGCGGCGGCTCCCAGGCCGTGCCCGAGAACGCGAAGCCCTCCTCCCACACGGCGCCCTCGTCGATCCATCGTCGCAGAACCGCCACCGCCTCCTCCGGCAGCGGCGGGCCGTCGCTGGGCATGCGGAACTCCGGATCGGTGCTGGTCACGCGGGCGATGAGTTCGCTCGACGCCGAGTCTCGCGCGACGAGGCCCGCCGTGCCCGAGTCGCCGCCGGCGAGGATGGCCTCGCGGGTGTTCATCGAGAACCCGCCCTGCCGGGCGTCGCCGAGATGACACTCGGCGCAGTGACGCTCGAGGAGCGGCACGACGTCGTGCACGAAATCCACCGGCTAAGCCGCGACGGCATCCACCGCACCGGTCAGGAGCGTCGCACCGATGATGCACGTCGCCAGTCGCGGCCCGGGCTTCATCACCCCCCTGAACACCATCGTGTCACCTCCGCCGCACACCACCGGGACCACACCACCAGCCGAGGTGGCATCACGCTCTTCCCTCACGACGAAGGTACGCGCGAAACGCCTGAAGCCGTGGCAGGCTTTCGCGATCCTTCTGGCGATTCGCCGCGAGCTTGCTTGCGATGATGTCGTCGATGTGACACACCGGAAAACCCTCCACCACGACACGGCGCTTCCATGCATCTGCGAAGCGTTCAATGCCATCAGGGGCGAACACCAGATCGACATCGAAAGGTCCGTTCTTCAACTGCACGAAGTCCTTGCCGCTGCGAATATGGACAGCCTGCTCGTCATCGATGGCGAATCCGATCTCTCGGAGCGCGAGAACGACGGCCGCTCCGTTCGGATCGGTCTTTTCGACGAAAAGGTCGGCGTCCTGGGTCGTGTCGGGAAAGCCGAGCAGGATGGCACCTGATTTGCCGATGAAGAGGTAGCGGCAGCCATGCCTCGAGAACGCATCTCGAATCTCCTCAGCCTGTCGGTAGTCGAACGCTGCCATATCCGAGCCAGTCGGGAAGGTTTTGATCGCACCAGCGTCGGTACTCGGCAGTGGTATCGAACGCCCGAAACCGCGCATCATCCAGCACGGGCTTGTGGGTGTGGATGAAGGCGTAGCGCATCCGCTGAGCCAGGGGACGCCGGGCCGCGGCCTCGAACTCGGCCAGCAGGTCTGCTGGGATCGCATCGGCGTCCCGCACGTCGTCTGTCGGACGCATGGGCGGCACCTGGAAAACGGATCCGGTGTGGTCTTCAAGAGTCGCGGCACAAGTATAGTCTCGCCGCGAACGACCGCTGGCGACGCGCGGGTTCACCACGTGATCCGGAAGACGTGCGCGATTGCCGGTGCCGTTCGTGCCGCCACACTGACCGGAAGGATCCGCTCCGCAGGCGTTCCGCGTCCGCCATGGAGGACTTCTCGTGATCGCGATCCGCGCAGGTCGCCGGGCTGGATGGACGTCCGCTTTTCGGGAGACGATGGCGCAGGCGTTGATCCCGATCACCTGCGCCGTCGTGTGGGTGGGCCTCGCCGCGGCCGAGGGACCGGGGCCTGACGGCGTGGCGACGTGGAAGGCGGGCGTCGCTCGCGCGGTCATCACGCCCACCACGCCGGTCTGGCTCGCCGGCTACGGATCGAAGCGCGTCCCCGACGGTGCCCTGCACGACCTGTGGCTGAAGGTGCTCGCGCTCGAGGACCCATACGGTCGCCGCGCGGTGCTCGTCACGAGCGACTTCCAGGGCGTGCCCCGCAGCATGAGCGATCCCGTCTTCGAGCGCGCGGCCGCGGCGTACGGCCTCAGCCGCGCGGATGATCGAGCGGATGGTCGACTCGATCGGGCACGCCCTCGACGACCTCGCCCCGGCCACGCTCGCCGCCGGTCGGGGGCAGGCCACGTTCGCCGTGAATCGTCGGAACAATCCGGAGGCCGACGTGCCTTCGCTCCGCGCGGCGGGCAGGACGCTCGCGGGTCCCGTCGATCACGACGTGCCGGTGCTCCGCGTGACGCGTCCCGACGGCACGCCGCTCGCGATCCTCTTCGGCTACGCCTGCCACCCGACGACGCTGTCGTTGATGACGTGGAACGGTGACTACCCGGGCTTCGCCCAGCTCGCGATCGAGGAGCGTCACCCCGGCACGACGGCGATGTTCGTCAACACGTGCGGCGGCGACCAGAATCCGCTGCCGCGGCGCACGGTGGAGCTCTGCATGCAGTACGGCCGCGAGCTCGCCGCCGGCGTCGAAGAGGCGCTCGCCGGCGACCTGCGGCCCATCGCACCAACGCTCGCGACGGCGTACCGCTCGATCGAGCTTCCCTACCTCGCGGTCATCACGCGGGCGGAACTCCTCGCCATCGTCTCCGATCCGGAGGCGGCTCGGGCCGATGCCATCAAGACCCGCTGGGCGACGCGGCTGCTCGCCCGGCTCGCCGCCGGCGAGTCCTTCCCCGCATCCGCCGACTACCCGCTCCACGCATGGCGACTGGGCGACACGCTCATGCTCGGCATGGGGGCGGAGACCGTCGTCGACTACGCATTGCGTTTCAAGCGCGAATTCGGCGCGGACACGTGGGTCTGCGGCTACGCCGACGACATGCTCGCCTACATCCCCTCGCGACGCGTGTGGGAGGAGGGGGGCTACGAGGAGGGCGCGCGGTTCTACGAGTACGGCCGACCCGCCCTGCGGTGGGCGGGCGACGTCGAGGACCGCATCGCGAAGGCCGTGCATGAGCTCGTGGCCGAGGTGCGCCGCCCGTAAGCGAACCGCATGCGCCCGGCGACGGTGCCTGACCCGACCGGCCACCGCGCGTCATGTGGATCGTGCGTTGGCCTCACTGACAGGCCGCGTTAGGCTGCCGACGGTATGGCAACCATTCTTGAGTCGGCGTGGCGGTGGTGGCTCGTGCTCTGGCCGCACGTGCTGGCATGGTCGCTGATCGTCATCAACGTCCTGGCGTCGGCGCACGCGATCCTCGTCAAGCGCGACACCCGCAGCGCCATCGGCTGGGTCGGGCTCATCTGGCTCTCGCCCGTCTTCGGGCTCGTCGCCTACGCACTGCTCGGCGTGAACCGCATCCGCTCCCGCGCCGCCCAGCTTCTCGCCGGGCAGCGGCGGATCGAGCATGAACTGGCCGGCGCGCTCCCCGGACCCGACCGGCTCGACGAGGCCGTCGGTCCGGTGGACGCGCCGTTGCGTTCCCTCGAGTCGCTCGTCGGCGAGGTGACCGACCGGCCACTCGTGGACGGCAACGCGATCGAGCCGCTGGCCGGCGGAGACGAGGCCTATCCGCGGATGCTCGCCGCGATCGACCGGGCGACCCGCAGCATCGGCCTGGCCTCCTACATCTTCGACAACGACCCCACGGGCAAGGTCTTCGCCGACGCGCTCGCGCGGGCCGCGGCTCGCGGCGTCGAGGTCCGCGTGCTGGTCGACGGCATCGGGGCGAGCTACACGTTTCCGTCGATCGACGGCCTGCTCACGCGGAAGGGGGTGCGGGTCGAGCGTTTCCTGCCCACGAGCGTGCCGATCTATTTTCCGTACGCCAACCTGCGGAACCACCGCAAGATCCTCGTCGTCGACGGCGCGATCGGCTTCACCGGCGGGCTCAACATCCGCGACGGGTGCTGGCTCGCGCATCGGCCGCGGCATCCGGTCCGCGACACCCACTTCCTGCTCCAGGGACCGATCGTCGCCCAGCTGCTCGAGGTGTTCATCGAGGACTGGACGTTCGCGGCGGAGGAGAAACTCGCGGGCCCCGCCTGGGAGCCGGGGCTCGCGCCGGCCGGCCCCATGCTCGCCCGCGGGATCCGCACCGGCCCCGACGATCCCGACATCGGCCGCATGAAGCTCGTGCTCGTGGGGGCGCTCGCCGCCGCGCAGCGCTCGGTGCGGATCATGACCCCCTACTTCCTGCCCGACGACGCCGTGGCGCAGGCGCTCGGCGTGGCAGCGCTCCGCGGCGTGCGGGTGGACATCGTGCTGCCCGAGCAGAACAATCTCGCGCTCGTCGGCTGGGCGATGCAGGCGCAGCTCTGGCAGGTGCTCGGCCGCGGCTGCCACGTCTGGATGTCGGCACCGCCGTTCGATCACACGAAGCTCATGGTGGTGGACCGCAGCTGGGCCCTCTTCGGCAGCAGCAACTGGGACGAGCGCAGCCTCCGACTGAACTTCGAGTTCAACGTCGAGACCTACGACCGCGGACTCGCCGGCCGGCTCGACGGCCGCATCGCCGAGGTGATCGCCCGCGCCCGGCCGCGGACGATGTCGGACCTCGACGCCCGCAGCCTGCCGGTGCGGCTGCGCGACGGCGTCGCCAGGCTCTTCAGCCCCTACCTGTGAGCGACGACCGGGGCCGGCGTCGACTCGTTGCCGAGCCCCGCCGCGTGACCTACAGTCTGCGATCATGGGTTCGCACGCGACCGCCACCCTCCAGCATCCCGCCGACACGTCGGCCGACGCGATCGACCGCCTGCGGGCGATCGGCCGGGAGTTCCATGGCCGTGGCTGGTCGCTGGGCACGAGCAGCAACTACAGCGTCGTCGCCTCGCGCGATCCGCTCGAACTGATCATCACGGCGAGCGGACTCGACAAGTCGGCGCTCGGCCGCGACGACTTCGTGCGGGTGGATGCCGCCGGGAACGTCTGCGACGGAGGCCGGGGACGCGCGTCGGCGGAAACGCTCCTCCATTGCACGATGGCCGCGCTCGACCCCACGGTCGGAGCCGTGCTGCACACCCACTCGCAGTGGGCCACGCTCCTCTCGGGGCTCGACCTGGCCCGCGGCAGCGTGCGGATCGCCGGCTACGAGATGCTCAAGGGCCTCGCCGGGATCACCACGCACGAGACGGCCGTCGAGGTGCCCATCTTCGCGAACACGCAGGACATGACGGCCCTGGCGACCGATGTGCGGCGCAGGTTCGCCGACGTCGATCTCACCACGGCACCGCCGACCGTGCACGGGTTCCTGCTCTCGCGGCACGGGCTCTACACGTGGGGCCGGGACCTCGCCGAGGCCCGCCGGCACGTCGAGATCTTCGAGTTCCTCTTCGAGGCCGTGGCACGCGAGCGGATGTTCGGCACTCCGGCGGCCGCGGCGCCCCGCTCGCAGGCGGGTCATTGGCAGCAGCAACAGCAACAGCAACAGCAACAACAATAAGAATAAGCAGCAGGCAACGAAGCAGCAGGCAAAGCGGCAGGGGCCCTCGGCCGCGCCACGTCCGACACCAGTCCCATCCCACCCTTCTGACTCCCGGAGGTTTCCCATGGCGATCGTCACCGTCCCGGCCGAATCGCGGCGCATCACGGACGCCACCGAGATTCGCGATTTCCTCGCCGAGCGGGGGCTCCATTACGAGCAGTGGCCCCTCGAGGACCGCGTGGACCCCGCCGCGCCGCCGGAGGCGATCCTCGCGGCCTACGCGCCGGAGATCGACGAACTCAAGGCCCGCGGCGGCTTCGTCACGGCCGACGTCATCGACGTCCGCCCGGAGACGCCGAACCTCGACACGATGCTGGCGAAGTTCGCCCGGGAGCACACGCACACCGAGGACGAGGTCCGCTTCATCCTGCAGGGGCGCGGCGTATTCCACGTCAATCCCGTCGACCGGCCCGTCTTCGCGATCGAGGTGCACGCAGGCGACCTCATCAGCGTGCCCCTCGGCACACGGCACTGGTTCGACCTCTGTGCCGACCGCCGCATTCGGGCGATCCGCCTCTTCCAGGACACCAGCGGCTGGACGCCCCACTACCTCGAGGACGGCGTGCACGGCGGCTACGAGCCGCTCTGCCTCGGCCCCGCCTGGGTGCCCGCCGAGGGAAGGGCGGCCTCGTGATCGTCTTCGACGGCGCCGGCATCGTCCTCGATGTCGAGGGCACGACCTCGTCGATCTCGTTCGTGCATGACGTGCTCTTCGGCCACGCGAAGCGGCACGTCGGCAGCTTCATCTCCGCCCACCACGACGACCCGACGGTGCGGCCGCTCCTGGCCGGCATCGCGACGGCGGCCGGACTCGATCCGACGGTCGCCGAGGGCGACGATGGCGCGGCACGCGTCACGCTCGCGGCGCTCGAACTCATGAACCGCGACGTGAAGGACACGTCGCTCAAGGCGCTCCAGGGCATGATCTGGCGGAGCGGCTTCGAGTCGGGCGAACTCGTCTCCCACGTCTTCGACGACGTGCCGCCGGCCCTCGCCCGCTGGGCCGACTCGGGCCTCGACGTGCGGATCTATTCGTCGGGGTCGATCGAGGCTCAGCGGCTCTACTTCCGCCACACGGCCGCAGGCGACCTGACACCGCTGCTCCGCGGCCACTACGACACGACGACCGGTCCGAAACGCGACAGCGCGAGTTACACGGCGATCGCAGCCGACATGGGGCTCGAACCACGACGCATCCTCTTCGTGAGCGACATCGGCGCGGAGCTCGACGCGGCCCGCCGGGCCGGATTCGCCACCGCCCTCGCCGAGCGCCCCGGCAACGCCGCGCCGACGAGCGTCTTCGATCACGATCCGCTCGCGTCCTTCGCGGAGATCGTGACATGACGCAGTCGCCGCCGGCGTCCGGCCAAAGGGGCTCCGCTGGTCCCCGGTGCAGCGTGGGGACGTCCACCGAGGCCCGGCTCGACACGGCCGTGGCCCGCGCGACGGCCGACGCCACCGCAGGGCTCGGGACTGGCCCGGCCGACCTCGCAGTCGTGTTCGTCTCGGCGGCCTACGGGCCGGAGATTCGGCCCGTGCTCGAGGACCTCGCCGATCGCGTCCGGGCCCGGGTCGTGCTCGGCACGACCGCCGAAAGCGTGCTCGGCGGCGCCGAGGAGTTCGAGGGCGGGCCCGCGGTGGCCGTGTGGCTGGCGAGGCTGCCGGGCGCGACGGTGCAGCCCCTGTCGCTGGAATACACGCAGACGCCCGACGGGGGCATGTTCGCCGGCTGGCCGCCGGAGGGCGGATCGTGGCCGTCCAACGCGTCGCTCCTCCTGCTCGCCGATCCGTTCTCGTTTCCGGTGGACGGATTCGTGCGCCGCGTGGAGGAGGACCATCCGGGCCTCGTCGTGGTCGGCGGCATGGCCAGCGGCGGCATGGAGCCCGGCAGCAACACGCTCGTCATCGACTCGCGCACCTACGACTCGGGGGCGGTCGGCGCGGTGATCGGCGGGGCGGTGCGGATCCGGCCGGTCGTGTCGCAGGGCTGCCGCCCGATCGGCAGGCCGCTGGTCATCACGCGGGCGGAGGAGAACGTGATCATCGAGCTCGGCGGGCGGCCCGCACTCGAACGCCTCCAGGAACTCTTCGGCGCCCTCGACGAGACGGACCGGCGGCTCGTGCGCACCTCGCTCCACGTGGGCCGCGCCGCGACGGAATACCGTGACCGCTTCGTCCGCGGCGACTTCCTCGTCCGCAACGTGGTCGGGGCCGACCCCGAGTCGGGAGTGATCGCCGTGGGCGACCTCGTGCGCACCGGCCAGACGATGCAGTTCCACGTGCGGGACGCCGCGAGCGCCGACGACGACCTGCGGATTCTCCTCACGCGGCAGCGCGATGCCGGCACGAGCCCCGTCGGCGCGCTCGTCTTCACCTGCAACGGCCGTGGAACGCGGCTCTTCGACGAGCCGAGCCACGATGCCCGTTGCCTGCAGGACTGCCTCGGGCCGGTCCCGGCGGCCGGCTTCTTCGCCCAGGGCGAGATCGGCCCGATCGGCGACCGGACGTTCCTGCACGGCTTCACCGCGTCGATCGCGCTCTTCGAGCCGGCCGACGGCGCCGCAGGCGAACCGGCCGGCGAGCGCGGGTGAGCTCCACGACGCGGCACCCGACGGGTCGGCCCCGGCGCACCGGGTCGGTTGGGGCGTCCGACCCGGAGTTGCCCTTGTTCCCGCCGCAGGCCATCCGTAGTTTCCCGCGCCGTCGACCCAGGCACCGGGCAGCGAGGACCTGCATGGACGTGCGGCGCATTCTCCCGACGATCGCGATGCTCACGGCCGCCGGCACCATCGGCTGCGCGCACCATCGCCAAAACCAGTACGCGTACGCGCCACCGCTGGCGCCGGCGGTGTACCCGCAGCCACCGGTTCCCGACGCGCTGCAGCAGCCTGCGGTCTCGATGCCGGTGATGCCCGCGCCGGCCCCGGTGTACGCTCCCGCGGGCGCCGCACCCGTCGCGCTGCCGGCCGTCACCCCCACCGCTGCGACCGTGCCGTGCGATCCGTGCCAGCAGGGCATGGTGATGCCGGCCGGCGGCCAGATGGTCCATGCCGACGGGCAGACGCCGCCATGCCCGCAGTGAGACCCGCTCGGCCGGGAGCGGCCGCACGACCGCCCCTCCTCCGGCTCGACTCCTTCCGCCCGCCCGCCACGGAGCGAACGACGCCCGTGCTCGACAAACCTGGTGAGCTGCCCTCGCACCTGCGGCGTCGCGTGGCGATCGACCGCGTCGGCCCCGAGGTGGACGGCGGCCGGTTCGCGGTCAAGCGACTCGTGGGCGACCGCGTGCTGGTGCAGGCGGACATCGTGTGCGACGGCCATGACGAGCTCGACTGCCGGCTGCACGTGCGGCACGGCGAGACGGGCCAGTGGACGGTCGAGCCGCTGACGTGTGTCGGCAACGACCTGTGGGAGGCCTCGTTCACCGTCGATCGCATCGGGCTCTGGCAGTACGTCGTGACGGCGCGCGTCGACACGTTCGCGACGTGGCTGCGGGATCTCGGCCGGCGCCAGGAGGCCGGCGAGGATCTCACGCTCGAGCTCGCCGTCGGTGCGGAACTCGTCCACGCCGCCGCGCACCGTGCGCCCGCCGCGGCCGCCGACGAGATGGCGAAGCATGCCCTGCGGCTCCGCGGTGCGGATGGCGCGCAGGCCGCGCGCGACGCGCGGCTCAGCGAGCTCATGACCACCTACGCCGACCATCGCGACGAGTCGCGGCTCGAGCCGCCCCGCCCGATCTGGGTCGATCGGAGCCGTGCGGGGCAGGGGGCCTGGTACGAGGCGTTTCCCCGGTCATGGGGACCGGCGGGACAGCACGGCACGCTCGCCGACCTCGCCGACCGGCTCGACTATGTCCGCGGCATGGGCTTCGACGTCCTTTACCTCGCCCCGATCCATCCGATCGGCACCACCTGTCGCAAGGGACGGAACAACGCGGTCGTCGCCGCTGTGGACGACGTCGGCAGCCCGTGGGCGATCGGGTCGTCCGCGGGCGGTCACACCGCGATCCACCCGCACCTCGGCACGCTCGCGGACTTCGAACGCCTGCGGCGGCGCGCCGAATCGCTCGGCATGGAGCTCGCCCTCGATCTTGCGATCCAGTGCTCGCCCGACCACCCGTGGGTGCGCGAGCACCCGGAGTGGTTCCGGCACCGGCCCGACGGCACCATCCGCCATGCCGAGAATCCTCCGCACGCGTACCAGGACATCGTGCCGCTCGACTTCCAGTGTGCCCAGTGGCGGCAGCTCTGGGAGGCGCTCGGCGGGGTCGTGCGGTTCTGGGTCGACCAGGGCGTGCGGATCTTCCGCGTGGACAATCCCCACACCAAGCCGTTCGCATTCTGGGAATGGCTGATCGCCGACATCCATCGCACCCATCCGGGCGTCATCTTCCTCGCGGAGGCGTTCACGCGCCCGAAGACGATGTATCGCCTCGCGAAGCTCGGCTTCACGCAGTCCTACACCTACTTCACGTGGCGCACCGGCAAGCGCGAGCTCGCCGACTACATCCTCGAGGTCACCGCGCCGCCGGTCGCCGACTTCTACAGGCCCAGCTTCTGGCCCAACACGCCCGACATCCTCCACGAGAGCCTGCAGCGGGGCGGCAGGCCGATGTTCATGGTGCGTGCGGCGCTCGCGGCGCTGACCGTGGGCAACTGGGGCGTCTACGGCCCGGCGTTCGAGCTCCTCGAGGCGACGCCCCGGGTGCAGGGCGGCGAGGACTACCTCGACTCCGAGACGTACGAGATCAAGGACTGGTCCTTCGACGCGCCGACCAGCCTCGCCCCGTTCATCACACGACTCAACGAGGTGCGGCGGACGGAGGCGGCCCTCTCGCGCATCCGTCCTCCGGTGATCCAGTCGATCGACGATCCCCACATGCTCGCCTGGAGCCGGTACGACGCCGCCAGCGGGAGCCGCGTGCTCGCGGTCGTGAGCCTCGAGCCGGCGACCCCGCGCACCGGACTGGTGGAACTCTCCCTCGACGCGCTCGGCCTCGCGGGAATCGAGGCGGTCGTCGCCCACGACCTGCTCGACGGTACGACGCACGCCTGGGACCTGGCCGCACTGTCGATCGAGTGCACGCCGCAGGCGCCCGTGCGGGTGTTTCGGATCGTGCCGCTCGCGCCGGAGCCGACCGCCCGGCACGCACCGGCGGACTGACGCCCGGCTGCGGGCGACGGGAGCAGCCCACCGATGACTGCCGATGGCAATCTCGCGCACGCGATCGCCGAGTGGCTGCCGACGGCGCGCTGGAGCACCGTGCAGCCCGGACGGATCGACCGCATCACGGTGCCCGTCGCGGCCTACGTCGCGAAAGGCGTGCGTCTGGCGCTCGTCGACATGACGGCCGCCGCACGGACCGACCGCTACGTCGTCCCCGTCGACGACGCCGGAGGGGACGCGGCAGCCCTGCCGGCCCTCGCCCATTGGCTCGTCGTCACGGCGCTTGGCGGCGCGACGACGCCCGCCGACGGCCACGCGTTCGTGGGCCACTGCATCGCCGTTCCGACGGCACCGGAGTCCGACACCTGCCACGTCACCCTGCTCGGCACGGACGCCTCGAACACGTCGCTGCTCGTCGCGATCGCCGCGCGCACGTATGTGGTCAAGATCCTGCGTCGCTGCCGGGCGGGAGTGCAGCCCACGGTCGAAATCGGGGCGTTCTTCCAGCGCGATGCTCCGTGGAACGGCACGCCTGCGCTTCTCGGCTGGGTCGAGCACGTGCCGCCCGGGGAGACGACGTCCGCGGTCATCGCCACCGTCCACGAGCATATCCCCGGCTGCACGACCGCCTGGGATCGCCTCCTCGCGCTCGTCGGCGAGGGGGCTCTCGTCGCGGAACCCGGGACACGAACCCACAGGCGCTTGCTCGATCTCGTGGAGGCGATCGGGAGCGTGACAGGCACGATGCACCGCGCGCTCGCCTCCCGCCCTGACCTCCCATCCTTCGCACCGGAGCGGCCGTCGGCGGCCACCTGCCGTGCCGTCCGCGACGGGCTCGTCGCCCATGCCCACGGCGTGCTCGACCGTGTCAGGGCGGAAGCCCCGCACCTGCCGCCGGACGTCGCCACCCGGCTGCAGACGGTCGCAGACGCAGGCCGCGTGCTCGAACGACGCATCCTGGCCGACACGTCCACCCTCGACGCGTGGGCATTCATCCGGGTGCATGGCGACTACCACCTCGGACAGCTGCTCGTCGCGGACGAGGGTGAAGCCTGGCGGGTGATGGTGATCGACTTCGAGGGCGAACCCGGTCGAACGCTCGAGGAGCGACGCGCGAAGGTGCCCGCGGCCAAAGACGTCGCGGGGATGTGCCGGTCGTTCGACTACCTGCTCCGCTGCGCCGAGCTGGCCGGCGGGCCGGCCCATGACGCCGCCGGCCTCCGGCTGCTCGAGAATCGCTTCCTCGGGGCCTATGTGACGGTCGCCCGCGACACGGCCTGGTGGCCGCCGCACGCCGCGCGGCTGCTCGAGGCGTACCGGATCGACAAGGCCGTCTACGAGCTCGACTACGAGATCGGTCACCGGCCGACGTGGGTCACCGTCCCGCTGGCCGCGGTCGAGGCGACGTGTTGCGAGGGCTGACGGGCAGGGGGGCCGCCCGCTGCCATATCCATGCCCTGGCCCTGACCGGCCCGACCGAGACTCCAAGCCGGCAGGGCCCCTTTGCCGGCGGGCTCAGCCTCCGATGCGGCGCCGCGTCGCCTGCGGCACCGTCGCACCCTCGTAGCGCGCCGCGATGCGCCGCGCGGTCTCCACGAGCCGCTCACGCACGTCGCGGGGCTCGAGCACCTCGACGTGCTCGCCGAGCGCGAGCAGCTGCGGAATCATCTCCTCGTCCCAGGCCCTCGCGATGTCGAGCACGACGGCGCCGTCGGCGAGCGTGCGGACCGTCTGCCGCGGGTGGAACGGCTTCTCGCAGGCCCACTTCGCCCGGGCCGGATCGACCCGCACGCGGTAGGCCCGTGGCTCGGTCTGGTCACGATAGAGCGTGATGGAATCGGCCAGCAGCGACTCGATCGGCTCCGTCCGGCGTATGAAGGTGCGGGATGTCACCTTCACGGCACGTACGCGATCGAGCTTGTAGAACCGGATGCCATCCGCGCCGCGGCCACGACGCCGATCCCCAGGCGATGCGACACGGCACGCGGCGATGTAGATCGACCCGTCGTAGACGACGAGCGCCTCCGGGCGGACCACCGACTTCCGGGGGCCGGCGTCGGCGAGGCTCGTGTAGCGGATTTCGATCTCCTGCTTGTTCCGGATCGCGTCGTGGAGGGCATTGAGCATGCGCGAGCGGTACTTCCCGCCGGACGGCTTCGGATGCACGACGAGGCCGTCCCGATGGGCCTCGACGTAGGCGAGGAGCTCGGGCGTCACGATCTGCTCGAGTTTTGCGAACAGCTGCGCGAGACCGCGCCAGTACACCGTACCCGCCAGCGGCGCCAGAAAGTCCCTCGCCACGGCGAGCGACAGGAGCTCCGTGAGCGTCACCGTCGGGGCCGCCAGTTCCGCCGCACCACGACCTGACTGGATCGACCACGCGAGGCATTCCCCGCCGCGGGCCGATCGCTTCCGCGACTCCTTCACGGCGTAGCCGAAGCGGGCGAGAAACGCGATGTCCCGGCGGAGGTTCTTGTCGGACATCTCGTCGATGACGCCGCGTGACTGCAGCCGCTCCTTCAGCTCGGCCGTCGAGAGGGGGTGCCGGGCCCCGAAGAGGATGTCGATGAGATGGAACACCCGCAGCAGCTGTTCATGCCGGTTCAGCGAGTCCATGGCACGTCTCCGGGTGAAGGTCGTGGCGGGTCAGAGGATACCTCCCCCGCGGTACGAACCCGCCACCCGGAAAAAATCCAGGGGCGGGCTGGCCGGTGGGACCAACCTTGTCCGCTTTCCTCAATAGAGTCTGCACCGCGACGCCTCCCAGGGACCATCCAGCCATGCTCGATTCGCCCGACCCACCTGCCGTGAGGCCCATCGTGGCCCGGCTCGTCCGCGATACCCCGCTCACCGACGGCGCGGCGGAGTGCCAGGCCCGGGTGCACGTCTACCGGCCGCTGGTCGTCGGCGCGGCGATCCTCCGGGAACCGCTCGAGCGGGGGGACCCCTGGCGGGTCACGCTCGAGGCCGGTCCTCGGGTCCGGCCCCGGGCGCCGGCATCGCGGGCGGCCCTCCACACGCAGGTCGATGCGCTCCGCATGGCCGGCGTCGCCTGCCGCGTGGCGGCGGCGCTCGTCGCACCTGAAGACATGGTCTCAGACCCCCGGGCGATGGACCGTGAGCAGGCGATCCGCAGGACCGGCCGCTGCCGTTCGGAGTTTTACGGCTGGTCGCTGCTCTACCATGCGCCCGGCATGCCGCGAATCGGTTTCGTCGAACCGCATCCCACGTTTCGTCACCTGCCGTCGTTCTTCGACTCTCCACTGGAGGTGATCGACCGCTCGGAGTTCCTCGCCCGGCACGGCGTGCGGTCGCGGCCCCTCGCGTTGCTCACTCAGCCTGAGGACTTCGACAGGGCTGCGGATGGCACGCTCGTCAATCGCTATGTGCCGCACGGGACGCTCCGACGCCCCAGCCGCCTCGGGTGGCTGCCCTGATGCCGGTTCCCCGCCTGGGCGGTACGAACGCGCCGTGGCGACCCGGTGGCGGACTGAATCCGCCGCGGCTTGTCAGCCGCAGATCTCGCGGAGCGGAATCCCGCCGGTCGTGACGGCGCGTGGACGAGCCAGCGGATCACGAAACTCGTACCCGTGAGGAATCCCCATCACCTCGAAGATCGTCGCGGCCAGATCGGGCGGCTGCACGGGGCGTTCGGCGGGAAAGGCCCCCGTCGCGTCGCTCGCACCGATGACGGAGCCGCCCGGCACCGGTCCGCCGGCAAGCGCGATGGAAAACACGTTGCCCCAGTGATCGCGGCCTCCGGCACCGTTGATCTTGGGCGTCCGGCCGAACTCGCCCATCACGACCACGAGCGTCTCGTCGAGCAGGCCCCGGTCGGCGAGGTCGTCGAGGAGCGCCGCGAACGTGCCGTCGAACTGCGGGCAGAGGACGTCCCGCAAGCGAGCGGCGTTGTCGCGGTGGGTATCCCAGAGCGGATTCGAGGCGGAGGTGTCGCCCGGCTCACGCGGGAAGTTCACCTGCACGAGCCGCACGCCCGCCTCGATGAGTCGTCGGGCGAGGAGCACGCTCTGGCCGAACGTGTGGCGTCCATAGCGGTCACGGATCGCCGCCGGCTCACGCTCGATCTGGAGCGCGGTACGCGTCGAGCCGGACCGCAGCAGCGAGAAGGCGTCGTCGAGCACGCGTCCGTGGCCGTCGAGCGCGGGGCTGTGCTGCCGTCGGTCGAAGGGGGCGTCGAGCCGGGCGAGAAGTTCACGCCGCTCCTCGATGCGTCGATCCGGGAGCGACTCGGACGGCGCAAGCCCCTCGATCTGCAGCCGTTCCGCGGCTGGGTCGCAGCGGAGCAGATGCGGATGCCAGGCGGCGCCCATGAATCCACCATCCTGACCGGGCCAGGGGATCGCCGGGTTGTTGAAGATCGGCTCCGGCAGCAGCACCGACCGGAGCGGTGACGATTCCGACGGCCGTATCGCCCCCACGACGGCCGCGATGCTCGGCCAGTCGTCCGGACCGGGCGGCACACTCTCCGCACTCGATCGGGGACGCTGCCCGGTGAGCATGTAGGCACCGCTCGTCGAGTGCGAGTGGATGCCCGTCGTCATCGATCGGATGACGCAGAGCCGATGGGCCTGACCGGCCGTACGCGGGAGTAGTTCGGAGAAGTGCAGCCCGGCGACGCTCGTCGCGATCGGCGCGAACGGGCCGCGGATCTCGATCGGCGCGTTCGGCTTCGGATCGAACGTCTCGTGCTGGGGCGGACCACCGGACAAGAAGATCACGATGCACGACCGGGCCCGCGCCCGCCCGCGGGATCCATGTGGCGCGGTGGCCCCGGGGTCGCGTTCGGCGGCGAGCAACCGGTCGAGCGACAGCCCCACGGCACCGGCCGAGCCGATGCGGAGGAGCTCACGTCGCGGCACGCCTCGACAACGCATCTCACGTCTCCCGGAACGAAAAGTGTAGGGTGTTTTCAGGAAACGGAGAGCGTCTCCCTGGGAACCCAAGCGAAGACGAGGCGAGGGGGGTCGGCGAACGCTTCCCGAAGCGGAGGCCGCCGCGGCCGGAGCGAGGAGACTTTTGCCGCCCCCTGAGCCGGTGCTCCGCCCCAAGCGAAGACGAGGCGCGGGGGGTCGGCGAACGCTTCCCGAAGCGGAGGCCGCTGCGGCCGGAGCGAGGAGACTTTTGCCGCCCCCCGAGCCGGTGCTCCGCCCCAAGCGAAGACGAGGCGCGGGGGGTCGGCGAACGCTTCCCGAAGCGGAGGCCGCTGCGGCCGGAGCGAGGAGACTTTTGCCGCCCCCCGAGCCGGTGCTCCACGGACGCCGAATGCGGTTCAAGCATCGCACACGCGTCAGCCGTCTGCGGGAGTTTCGCCAGTCTCCTCGGCGAGTGCCAGCCACTGGGCCTCGGCGGCCTCGAGCGCGGCTGTGGCCTTGACGAGCGCCTCGTGCACCTCGAGCGCGACGGCCGGGTCGGTCGTCGCGAGCAGCGCCTCGTGGTGGCGTCGCTTCTCCGCATCGAGCCGGGCGATCGTCCGTTCGAGTGCCGTGAGTTCGCGTCGTCGGTCACGGTCCGAGCGGTCGCGTGGAGCCGCGCGGCCACCGCCGGCGGGCCGATCGGTTCCACGCCGACCGTTCCCGCCGGAGTCCGCCTCGACGGGGAGCGACGTGTCGAGCGCCCGGTCCATCGCCGCGAGATACTCGGCGTAGGAGCCGGGATAGGGAACCACGCGGCCGGCCTTCACCTCGAGCACGCACGTGGCCACGGCCGAGACGAACGTGCGATCGTGGCTCGTGAAGAGGACGGTGCCGCCATAGTCGACGAGCGCCCGGGCCAGCGCGTCGAGCGTCTCGACGTCGAGATGGTTGCCCGGCTCGTCGAGCACGAGCACGTTGGACGATCCGAGGAGCAGCCCGGCGAGACACAGGCGGGCCCGCTCGCCGCCCGACAGGACGGCGACCCGCTTCTCGACCGCCGATCCCCGAAACAGCATCGCGCCGGCGAGGTCGAGGATGCGCTGCTGCTTGGTGCCGGTCGCCGCGACCCGCTCGAGGTGCTCGAGCACCGTGCGCTCCTCCGGGAGGCCGGTGTAGACGTGCTGGGCGTAGATGCCGAGCGCGGAGCCATGCCCCCAGCGCACGGTGCCGGCGAGCGGCTCGAGCGACGCGACGAGCGACCGCAGGAGCGTCGTCTTGCCCTGGCCGTTGTCACCGACGATCGCGACGCGGGCGCCATGATCGATGTCGAGGTCGACGCCCGACGCGACCGTCCGGCCCGGATAGCCGATGGCCAGGTCGCGGCAGCGGACGACCGGACCGCGTCGCCGCTCGACGACCGGGCAGCGGATCGCGGCCGTGGGCTCGGCCACGTCGATGTCCTCGAACTCGAGTCGCTCGAGCTCCTTGGCCTTCGACTTCGCCCGCGAGGCGGTCGAGGCTCGGGCGCGATTGCGGGCGACGAATTCCTCGAGCTCCCGTTTGCGCGACAGGGTCGCCGCATTGACCCGCTCGGCATGCCGGCGGCGTTCCTCGCGGTGATCGAGGAACGCATCGACCTTGCCCGGGAAGAAGGCGAGCTTGCCACGGGCCAGTTCGAGCGTGCGATCGCAGGTGGATCCGAGGAAGGCCCGGTCGTGCGAAACGACGAGGCAGGCCTCGCCGAAGCCTCGCAGAAACCGCTCGAGCAGGAGCTGCGTGCGGAGGTCGAGAAAGTTCGTCGGCTCGTCGAGCAGCAGAAGGTTGGGCTCGTGCAGGAGGAGCGCCGCGAGCTTGACGCGGGTCTGCCAGCCGCCGGAGAGCGACTGCACCGGTCCGGCGAGCGCCGGGCCCTTGATCTCGAAGCGGCCGGCGACTTCGCCACACTTCCACTCGGCCTGGCCGCTGTCCCGCTTCAGGAAATCGATGACGGTCTCGCCGGGCTGGAACGGGTCGTGCTGCCGCAGGTAGCCGAGCCGCAGCCGTGGATGGCGCACGATCTCCCCGGCGTCGAGCTCTTCGTCGCCGAGGATCACGCGGAGGAGGGTGCTCTTGCCCGCCCCGTTGCGGCCGATGAACCCGATGCGGCCGTCGTCCGTGATCGTCGCCGAGGCGTCGTCCAGGAGCACCTGCTCGCCGTACCGCTTGCAGGCCCGCTTGATGTCGAGAAGGACCGCCATGGGCGACGGGGACGCACGAATCCAGGCCTGCCAACTCGGTCTGCGATGGCCACGCTGGCATCGCAGGGCTCCATCCAGACGTTTTTCCGACTCGGACCCCCGATCGGACGGGGGTGACGACCACAGACTCGTTCGTCCTGTTGCCGCGGGGATGCACGTCACTGTAGCCACTGACGGCGGGGCAGTCGACGACCCCGGAACGACTGCCCCTCGATTCCGCGAGAGACGCCTGCGTCGGCCGATCGCCGCTCCGCCCGCGCATGGGGCAGCCGCCTTGGGTGGCGAGGCGACGACCGTGCTGTCGTCGCTTCACGCCCGGCATCTCGTTGGGAAGGCCGCTTGCAAGGTGCATCGCGGTTACGATCGTAGGGTGCGCGCCCGGCGGGCCGCTTCTCCGCGATGAGCCCCATGCGAACGACGATCCTTTCGATGCTCGTGCCGGTCGCCGCGGCCCTCGCCGTCGGCTGCGGCCGTGGTGCGCCGGCCCTCGTGGAACGGCCGCCGCCGCAGGTGCGGGTGGCCAGGCCGGTGGCCCGCGACGTCACGGAATACGTCGTGTTCACCGGCAATGCCGGCGCCGTCGAGGAGGTCGATCTCAGGGCACGCGTCTCCGGCTTCGTGACGAAGATCCACTTCGCGGACGGCGAGCGGGTGCGCGAGGGTCAGCCCCTCTTCACGATCGACGAGCGTCCCTACGAGATCGCCCGCGATCAGGCGGCGGCCGACGTGGAGAAGCAGTCGGCCGAACTGGCCGAACTCGAGCGCGAGGTGGCTCGCAACGCGCCGCTCGTGGGCAAGAACGTGGTCACCCGCGAGCAGTACGAGATCCTCGTCGCCAAGCGCGACATGTCGAAGGCGATGCTCGAGAAGGCCCGGGCGGCACTCGCCCAGGCACGGCTCGACCTCGAGTTCTGCACGATCACGAGCCCGTTCGACGGGCGCGTCTCCGCACGCAACGTCAGCCCCGGCGACCTCGTCACGGCCGACTCGACCGGCAGCCGCCCGCTGACCACCGTCGTGACGACGCGGCCGATCCACGTCTACTTCGAGGCCGACGAGCGGGCGGTGCTCCGCTCGCGGTCCCGGGCCCAGGCGAAACGGGCCGAGGGAGGGGAGGGGGGCGAGCAAGTCGCGTGGCGCAACATCCGGGACCTCGCCATTCCCGTCGACGTCGCACTCGTGGCCGACGACGGGTTTCCGCGGCAGGGCGTGCTCGACTTCGTCGACGTGGCGGCCGGCGCGACGACCGGCACGATCCGCTGCCGGGCCGAGGTTCCCAATGCCGACGAACTCGTGCTGCCGGGCATGTTCGTGCGGGTGCGGCTGCCTGCCGGTGATCCGGAGCCGGCCGTGCTCGTGCCGGAGCGGGCGATCGGACTCGACCAGGGCCGCCGCTACGTCTGCGTCGTGGGCCCCGACGACCGCGTCGAGCACCGCACCGTGGGCCTCGGCATCCAGGAAGGCGAGCTGCGGGTCATCACCAAGGGGCTCGCGGGCGACGAGCGTGTCGTCGTCGAGGGCATCCAGAAGGCCCGCGACGGCGCGGTCGTGCGACCGGTCGAGGAGTGAAAGGGAAAGGATAGAGGCTCCACCGTGGCTCCATTGCTGCAGATCTCTCAACGTCCACGGAGGGGTTGCCCGTGCCATCGAGCGGGCTGTGGAAGCAAGCGGAGGCATGGATGCCGAAGCGCCGCGGACACGCAGTGAACGAAGGCCTGGAAGGCCGCAGTGAACGTCCGGCGACATGGCACGGGCAACCCCGGCCCCCGAAAAACCGATCGCTCCCACCATATGGCCCACTTCTTCATCGACCGCCCCGTCTTCGCGACGGTCCTCTCGATCGTGATCCTGATCGTCGGGGGCGTGGCGCTCGTGGGGATGCCGATCGCGCAATACCCCGAGATCGTGCCCCCCACGGTGGCGATCCAGACGGCCTACCCCGGCGCGAGCGCGCAGGTGGTCGCCGACACGGTCACGACGCCGATCGAGCAGGAGGTCAACGGCGTCGAGGGGATGCTCTACCTGTCGTCGAAGAGCACCAACGACGGGCAGGCGGCGATCGACGTCACCTTCGCGCTCGGCACCGACATCGACCAGGCCCAGGTGCTCACGCAGAACCGCGTCGCCGTGGCGCTCGCGAAGCTGCCCGAGGAGGTGAAGCGGCAGGGGGTGGTCACGAAGAAGAAGTCGCCGAGCATTTTGCTCTGCGTGAACCTCGTGTCTCCCGACGGTCGCCACGACCTCCTCTACCTCAGCAACTACGCGCTTATCCAGGTGAAGGACGCGCTCGCGCGGATCGAGGGGGTGGGCGACGTCGCCTTCCTGGGCGCGCGTGACTACGCGATGCGGATCTGGCTCGATCCCGACGCTCTCGCCACCCGCGGTCTCGCTCCAGGCGACGTCGTGCGGGCCCTCCGCGAGCAGAACGTGCAGGTGGCCGCGGGCCAACTGGGCCAGGAGCCGGCGGCCGGCCCGGTGGAGGTGCAGCTTCCCGTCACGACGCTCGGACGCCTGCCCGACGCGGAGGCCTTCGCGCGGGTGATCGTGAAGTCGGAGCCGGGCACGAAAGGAGACGCGGGCCAGCCGGGGCGGCCCGGCCGGATCGTGCGGCTTGCCGACGTGGCCCGCGTCGAACTCGGCGCGCGGAACGCCGACATGACGAGTTCGCTCGACGGCCGCGAGAGCGTCACGATCGCCGTCTTCCAGCTGCCCGGCTCCAACGCCCTCGCGACGGCCGCGCGGGTGCGGCGCGAGATGGACCGGCTCGCCACGCGGTTTCCGGCCGGCCTCGAGCACCGGATCCACTACGACACCACCGTCTTCGTGGAGGAGTCGATCCACGAGGTCACGAAGACGCTCTTCGAGGCCGTGGTGCTCGTGTTCGTGGTGGTGCTCGTCTTCCTCCAGCAGTGGCGGGCCACGCTCGTGCCGATGCTCGCGGTGCCCGTCTCGCTCGTGGGCACATTCGCCGTGATGCGGCTGCTCGGCTTCTCGCTCAACAACCTCTCGCTCTTCGGCCTCGTGCTCGCGATCGGCATCGTGGTCGACGACGCGATCGTGGTGGTCGAGAACGTGGAACGCTGGCTGCGCGAGGGGCTCTCGCCCCGCGAGGCCACCCGAAAGGCGATGGAGGAGGTGTCGGGGCCGGTGGTCGCGATCGCGCTCGTGCTGGCGGCGGTGTTCGTGCCCACCGCCTTCATCAGCGGCATCAGCGGCCAGTTCTACCGGCAGTTCGCCCTCACGATCGCGGCGAGCACGGCGATCTCGGCGTTCGTCTCGCTCACGCTCGCCCCGGCGCTCTGCACGATTCTCTTCGCGGGCCACGGAGAGCCGCACGGGTCCGTCAGGCGCGACGCCCTTCCGGCCGCCGGGATTGGTTTGCTCGCGGGGCTCGTGGCGATCTGGTTCTGCGAGGATCTCGCGATCGTGCGGGCCGGTCTCGCCGCCGCGGGCGTGCCCGACGAGTGGAAGGTCTGGGGCGTGCGGCTCGGGCTCTTCGTCGCGGGCGGCCTGGCGGGCTGGCTCGCGGCACCGCTCGTGAATCTTCTGCTCGCGGGCTTTTTCCGGGCCTTCAACCTCTTCTTCGACGTCACGACGGGTGCCTACGGGGCCATCGTGGGCCTGCTCCTGCGGACCGCGATCGTGGTCGTGGCCGCCTACGTGGGGCTCATGGCGCTCACCTACTTCGGTTTTACGACCGTGCCCGTGGGCTTCATCCCCCAGCAGGACAAGGGCTACCTCGTGGTCAACTGCCAGCTGCCCGACGGCGCGAGCCTGCAGCGGACCGAACCGGTCGTGGAACGGCTCACACAGGAAGCCTTGGCCACTCCGGGCGTGGCGCACGTGATCTCGGTCGCGGGGTATTCGCTCATCACGAGCACCAACCTCCCGAACGCCGGCGGCATGTTCGTCCTGCTCGAGCCCTTCGCGGCCCGGGCGGTCGATCCCGCGAAGCGGGCCGGCGCCATCGCCTCGAAGCTGCGGCAGGCCTTCGCCGACGTGCCGGAGGCGATCGTGTCGGTGTTTCCCGCACCACCGGTCGAGGGCATGGGCAGCACCGGCGGCTTCAAGCTCCAGGTGCAGGACCGGGCCGCCGAGGGGCCGGCCGCCCTCCAGTCCGCGGTCGAGTCGCTCGCCGAGGCGGCGGCTGCCCAGCCGGGCCTCGCGGGCATCACGTCCACCTTCCGGGCGAACCAGCCGCAGGTCTTCGTCGAGGTGGACCGGGCCAAGGCCCGCGCCCAGGGCGTGCCGATCGCCACGGTCAACGAGGCGCTCCAGCTCTACCTTGGCAGCGGCTACGTCAACGACTTCACCGCCTTCGGCCGCAACTGGCAGGTGAACGTGCAGGCCGACGCGCCCTTCCGGATGACCGCCGCCGACATCGGTCGCCTCAAGGTGCCCAACGCCGTGGGCGAGATGGTGCCGCTGGCCACGCTCGTCTCGGTCCGCGATTCGAGCGGACCTGCCGTGGTCAACCGCTACAACCTGCATCCCTCGGCCGAGCTCTCCGGTGGCACGGTGCCCGGCACGAGCTCGGGCGACGCGATCGCGATCCTCGACGCGCTTGCCGCCCAGCCACCGGCGGGGCAGGGGGCGATCCCGCCCGGAATGGACATCGAGTGGACGGAGCTCTCGCTCCAGCAGATCCTCGCCGGCAACACGGCCGCCCTCGTGTTCGCGCTCGGCACCGTGTTCGTGTTCCTCGTGCTGGCGGCCCAGTACGAGAGCTGGGCTCTGCCGCTCGCGATCATCCTCATCGTGCCGATGTGCCTCCTGGCGGCGATCGCCGGGGTGTGGTTGGCGGGGCTCGACAACAACATCTTCACGCAGATCGGCCTCGTCGTCCTGATCGGCCTGGCGGCCAAGAACGCGATCCTGATCGTGGAGTTTGCCAAACAGCGCCAGGATGCCGGGGCGACGGCGGCCGAGGCGGTGCTCGCGGCGGCCACGCTGCGGCTGCGGCCGATTCTCATGACGTCGCTCGCCTTCATCCTCGGCGTGGTGCCGCTCGTGCTCGGCACGGGTGCCGGGGCCGAGATGCGGCACGCCCTCGGCACGGCCGTATTCTCCGGGATGCTGGGCGTGACCGTGTTCGGAATCTTCTTCACGCCGGTCTTCTACACCGTCGTGATGTGGTTCGCCCGGCGGCGCGTATAGGACTTCCGCCACAAGCGTCGTGCCCTGCCGGCGTCATCGCGAGCGGGGACTTCTCCGAGAGACCGCGAGAGCGAGCTTCCGCTCCTCGCCCTTGAGCACGACGCGACCGGTCTCGTGCCGAATCCATCGCCGTTGGAGGTGCTCGAGCCGCAGGGGCCCGGGACGGGCAGGGTCCGCATCGTCCTGCCGCATCCGGCGTGAGGGGCCGTTTGGCGAGACCCCAAGGGTATCGCCACCCGGTCGATCGCCGGTGCAAGCGGGCCATAGGGCGTCTACACTTGGATCCCATGCGACGCATCGGCGATATGGAGTTCTGGGCTTCGACATGAACGGCCTCGAGGACGTGGCGGAGGCGGTGTTTCGCCGGCGGATCGAGGCCGCACGTGGCCTCGATCCCGCCGACAAGCTGCTT
>Ga0214923_10001999_pt1 | contig 27979 bp, 20 predicted proteins | sample LL1510_MetaG_FD_177993 | JGI IMG/M metagenome (GOLD analysis project Ga0214923, IMG submission 177993) | Freshwater microbial communities from Lake Lanier, Atlanta, Georgia, United States - LL-1510 | ecosystem: Environmental > Aquatic > Freshwater > Lake | place: USA: Georgia | collected...
ATGGCTGGCCGTTGGCCTGGTGCTGTTGTCGCATTTATGTGCATGCTTCTACTCGGCCCCTTTGGAGCCACGCCCCGTTGTATTACGCTGGCACACGGCGCGGTCTACTGGCACGTGCCGTATATTTCACTCTTTGCCTTTAGCATCCTTACTGCGGTGCTCGTGTTTGCTGCCACTATTCGCCGCCGCATGGTGGTAGAGTTAATGGGCAGAATTTTTGCGCCAATCAAATTGGTTCTTTTGTTTACGATCATTTTAATTGGCGTCTTTTCCGGTGCTGTGCCCCTGCCGTCACTTTTTAGTAACGCAGGCGCTTTTACCAAAGGTTTTGCCGATGGTTACCAGACATTGGACTTGATGGGAACCATCTTCTTTTCTGGTTTGATCGTAAGCTCTATCCGCTCATGTCTTTCTAAGGAAGAAAAAAATGATCCACGGGCATTGGCACGCTATGGCTTGCTTGCTGGGATCATAGGCGGGTCGCTTCTGGGCTGCGTGTACCTAGGATTTAGTTACATTGCTGCAAAGCATGGCGCTCTGCTGGCCAACGTTGAAACCACCCAACTCTTGAGCGCGCTTGCCGAAGTGTTGCTTGGGGCGCATGCAAGTATTTTGGCAAATGTGACCACGACGATTGCGTGCTTGACCACCGCCATTGCTTTGACCACGGTCTTTGCAGACTACCTGGCTCATGAGTTGTTCCGTGGGCGCCTGAGCTACCCGTATGCTCTGTTTATCACCGTAGCGCTTAATTTTGTGATGACCAACATGGGCTTTAGCGGCATCGCCCACTTTGTTGAGCCGCTGGTCATGATCTGCTATCCAGCACTCATCGTGCTGTCGCTGGCTAACATCGCGCATGTTTTGTGGGGCTTCCAGTACGTCAAGCCTGTGGTCCTTACCACCCTGCTGATTAGCATTGCTATCAGCGTCCATGCGCATGCTGCTTTGCTCAAGGCTATCCTAGCCGGGGTTTGCGGCTGCTAATAACTGAACATTCCTTTTCTATCGGAGCTCGCGCTAACCGCGCGGGCTTCTTTTTTTGGTCGTGTTTATTTTCAAATAAGATTTTTCATGCGCCAAAAACACGCTGTATACGCCCCCTTGTCCAGTCCCAAAATTTTCTCCCCAGAGAGAGGTCTTTTTTCAAAAATTTATGTTAAAAAAATGGCACTAGATCTTTGTTTGTAATGATCTGGTCATAGCTTTCAAAATAGATTAGATTTTGTTTGATTGAACGAGGAGTGCCTGGTACATTAGTGCTCTCTCGAAAAACAAATTTGCAGCCAGAAAATATTTGCCATTTGTATTGGGGGAGTGTAGGTCGATTGCAAATGGTAATTACGCCAAGGGGGCGCTGGTAAAACAGGTGAAAGGACTTAGGATGATTTCCGCGCAAACCGTGTCATTGCAACAGCCACTACCGCTGTTGCAGGGCACCATCAAGAAACGGAATGGCACCATTGAGCCATTTAGTGATGCTAAGGTACGCCGCTGTATTGAGCGTGCTGCTGATGGTTTTGGCAAAGAAGTTTGCGTTGATTTGATCCTACAGGAGCTCCAGCGCACCGTTTACGATGGCATCCTTTCAAAAGATTTTTCTAAAGCGCTTATCTACGCCGCCACTTCTTTTATTGAACAAGACCCAGCCTACAATTATGTGGCCGCGCGTCTTTATCTGCAGCACATCTACAAAGAAGTAATTGGCAAATCCGTCGTCGATGCTTCACTGCCGGGGCTCTACAAAGAGTACTTTTTTGAAGGCCTTAAAAGAGGCATGTTGCATGACCTGCTGGATAAAAAGCTCGAGGAATACGACCTTGCGGCGCTTGCCCAAGCGCTCGTGCCCGAGCGTGATCGCTTGTTCCAATACATTGGCTTGCAAACGCTTTATGAACGTTACTTTTTAAAACACGAAGGCTCAGTGATAGAGCTGCCGCAAGCTTTCTGGATGCGCGTTGCTATGGGGCTGGCGCTCAATGAGCAAAATAAAACTGAGCGTGCTATTGAGTTCTACAATGTGCTTTCAACGCTCAGGTTTGTTTCATCTACCCCAACCCTCTTTCATGCTGCCACCCTCCACCCCCAGCTGAGTTCATGCTATCTCACGTATGTGGACGATGATCTTGACCACATTTTCAAATGCCTGAAAGACAATGCAAACATGTCCAAGTGGTCGGGCGGGGTTGCCAATTCCTGGACGCAGCTGCGCGGGACAGGCTCTTTGATTAAGAGCATCAAGATGAGTAGCCAGGGGATTATTCCCTTCCTCAAACTTGCCAACGATGTGGTTGCGGCAATTTACCGGAGTGGCAGCCGCCGTGGGGCAACCGTTGCCTACCTGGAAGTCTGGCACTACGATTTTGAAGATTTCATTGATTTGCGCCGCAATACGGGTGATGAGCGTCGCCGTGCGCATGATATGAATACCGCAGCATGGATACCTGATCTGTTCATGAAGCGCGTGATGAATGATCAAAAGTGGACGCTTTTCTCGCCCGATGAAGTGCGCGATTTGCATGAAATTTATGGTGCCAAGTTTGAAGAGCGCTATGAAATGTACGAGCAAATGGCGCGCGAGGGAAAAATAAAAACATTCAAAGAGGTACCAGCCAGCCAGCTCTGGCGCAAAATGCTCAGCAGGCTTTTTGAAACGGGCCACCCATGGGTTACCTTCAAGGACGCTTGCAATATCCGCTCCCCGCAAGACCATGCAGGGATTGTCCACTCATCCAATCTGTGCACCGAGATTACGCTTAATACCTCTCGTGAAGAGACTGCTGTTTGCAATCTAGGTTCCATTAACTTGGGGCGTCACGTGGTTGACGGCCAGCTTGACCGGGAGCTCTTGGCTCGAACGGTTAAGACTGCCGTACGCATGCTTGATAACGTGGTTGATATTAATTTTTATCCAACACAAGAGGGGCGCGTTTCAAATGCGCGTCACCGCCCTGTTGGGATGGGGATTATGGGCTTGCAGAATGCTCTATTTTTGCTCGACATCCCGTTCCAAGACCAGAAAGCATTGAATTTTTCAGACGAGCTGATGGAGTTCATTTCCTATAAAGCGATTCAGACTTCATGTGACCTTGCTCAAGAAAAAGGTGCCTATAGCTCCTTTAAAGGCTCCAAGTGGGATCGGGGGATCTTCCCTCTCGACACCATTGCCTTGCTTGAGCGGGAACGCGGCGTGAACATTGAAGTGAACCGTGCAGCACGCCTGGATTGGGCGGCGCTCAAAGAGCAAGTCAAAACTCATGGCTTGCGCAACTCAAACATCATGGCTATTGCCCCTACGGCGACTATATCAAACATTTCTGGTTGCTACCCGAGCATTGAGCCAATCTTCAAAAATATTTACGTCAAAGCAAACATGAGCGGTGAGTTTACCGTGGTCAATGAGTACTTGGTACATGACCTCAAGCGCCTGGGTCTCTGGAACAAGGAGATGCTGGACACCATTAAATATTTTGATGGCAGCATTCAGCGCATCGATGCCATTCCGCAGTACCTGAAGGATAAGTATAAAGAAGCCTTCGAACTGGATCCTGAGTGGCTGGTAAAAATCACGGCGGTTCGCGCTAAGTGGATCGACCAAAGTCAGTCACACAACGTCTTTATGATGGGCACGTCTGGCAAGAAGTTGAATGACATTTACATGACCGCCTGGCGCTACGGCGTTAAAACCATGTATTACTTGCGCACGCTGGGCGCAAGCCAAATTGAAAAAGCTACCTTAGACGCTAAGAAATTTGGCTTTACGCAAAAACGCCAGTACGATGGGCAGGCTGGTCCAGCAACCCCAGCCGAGGCCTACCGCAATTCTACAGAAGTTGTGGCGGAAGAGCCTGCAGCCTGTCGTATTGATAACCCTGAGTGTGAATCCTGCCAGTAAAAGTGGAGTATGACTATGATCAGAAAAGACGGTATTATTAACAACACGAGCACCGATCCCAACAAGATTTTGCCGATGAAGTATTTGTGGGCACGCGAGTACTACAAGTCAGGCGTTGCCAACAACTGGACTCCTGAAGAAATTTCGATGCAAAAAGACGTCGAGCAGTGGCAGACCACGGGCGCTTTGACCGAGCTTGAGCGCAAGTTAGTACTGTGGAACCTCGGCTTTTTTTCCACCGCCGAATCGCTTACCGCAAACAACATTGTGCTTGCGGTGTACAACCATGTGACCAATCCCGAATGCCGACAGTATCTGCTGCGTCAGGCATTTGAAGAAGCTATTCATACTGATACCTTCATCTATTGCTGTGATTCGCTTGGTCTGAATCCCGATGAAATCTACAACATGTATCAGACCGTGCCGAGTATCCGAGAAAAAGATGAGTTTGTGGTTGAGCTAACCAAATCTATTTTTGATCCTAACTTTACCACCACCGGTACCGATAACACGCAAAAGTTCTTGCTCGATCTGATTGGCTTTTACGTCATCATGGAGGGCATTTTCTTTTATGCCGGCTTTGCCATGATGCTTGCGCTCAAGCGCCAGCAAAAGATGGTGGGGATTGGTGAGCAGTTTGAATACATCATGCGTGACGAGAGTTTACACTTAGCTTTTGGCTGCGACCTCATCAATACGATTATTGCCGAGAACCCTGCGGTGTGGACGTCTGAATTTCAGGATAAGATTGCAGGCTTGATTGATAAAGCGGTAACGCTTGAGCGTCGCTATGCGTATGACGCGTGCCCACAGGGGCTGCTTGGCATCAACGCCGAACAGTTCTGCGTGTATGTTGAACATATGGCTGACCGTCGCTTGGAACGGATTGGGCTGCCAAAGCAATTTTTCAAAGACAACCCATTCCCATGGATGTCACTGGCAACCGACCTGACTAAAGAGAAGAATTTCTTTGAGCGTCGCGTTACCGAATATCAAACTGCCGGCTCTTTAAGCTGGGAATAGCACTAAGCACACTAATGCCCCTCCACTATCCTGGAGGGGCATTTCTATTGTCATGAAGGATTTTGTGAAATGAAGTTGTTTGTCGCCTTGATCCTGTGGGCGGTATCTTTTGGCCCCGGCTTTGGAGCTTCGGATCGTCCAGCGATTGATGTGATAATTGGTGCCAGTGATAAAGCGGCTGCCAAAGCGCGCGAGTTTCCAAGCGCCATTCGTATTCCCCACAGTGAAGAGAGATGGGATGCTGTGGTGGAACAAGAGAACTCCGTTGTTGTTTCAACCACGTATGGCGATTTGCACGTTTATGGCGTAGTGTTGAATAGGCCCGTGATTCTACAAATTAGGTACGCAGATCCAATGTGCTGGGTCCAGTCGCGCCCCCGGGGCGCTTTTTCCTGCGAAACGGCAACCTGTAAAGATGCGCAAGATGACGTTACCAAGCGAGCTATCATTGAGTATTGTAAAAGCTGCGCAGATGAAACAGTCAGAGTTGCCCTGGGAGAGAGTCCCCAGGCCCGCATATACGCACAGCGTGAGGGGATCATCTTGGTAGATAAGTCAGGGGATTATGGATGTTTTTCCTGCGAGCTGAAGGGGTGGGGCTATCGGTTTACCTCCCGGCGCCCTGATCACAACGTGCTCATTATAGTGGCCGGCCGAGATAGGCAAATACTCCCGGGTGTGGATAGTGGCCTGCTTGCGGTTGTTGATGAACCCAACAATCTTTTTAAGCCAGAGAAAGTTGTTCGCAGGCCGGAATTTTCTTTCATGTCCGACTAAGACCGTCCCTCCTACCGCGCCCTTTTTTATCCCGCATCCTCGTGATATGCTAGCCGCCCTGAAGTAAGGCAACAATATGGGTTTAAACATCCGGGCTTTGGTGGCGTAGTGCGTCTGTATTTGATTTTAATTATCTTGTTTGTTTCGCCTGGAGCTGCCCTAGGGGCAGAAGCTGTGGATGCGCCCGAGTTTTGCGATGAGTTTGCGTTTGCTTGGATGAGCAGAATGCACGAGGTGCGTAGCGCTCTGACTCGGGTTGCCGCTTTGTATCAAGGCGGGAATGATCGAGCAATCCAGTTCGGGGTTGCGTAAAGAATGGCATGATCTTGTTAAGGGGGTATGGTACAGGCCGTGGAGTATGCGGGAGTGGCTGGATGACCTAGTGAGTGGCCTAGGTTGGCAGGATGTTACCAGAGCCACCCTTCAGCTAGTGTCCTTAGAAGAATGATGCAAAAATAGTGCGAAACGAATTGTTTGTCGCTGCAAGATGCGTTTTCACCCAGCTCTGCTAAACTGCTTCTCCTTTTGAGTTCCTTGTAAAATAAGACAGCAAAGGTTTTCCATGTTCAGACGGATATTCGCGCTTTTTCTCTTGGTTGCCGTAAACCAGTGTGCAGCTGCTGACGATGCCAGCATTGTCTGGCCAGCCGCCTTCTCATCAAGTTTTAAAAAGGCGTGGGGCGAGTACGCCCCGCAGACAGTTACGTGTTACCGACAGATTAGGCAAGCCTATCGCAGCGGGCATATTTTTCCGGCCCCCTTTGCTCTTGGGGTGTTGGCAAAGTTAGGACGGATTGAAGTCAGGAAACCAACGGTCAGCGCAGATTTCTGGATCCCCTTGGTGTGCCAAGCAAAGCTACTTGCTGAACATGTAGATGGAGCGACATCAGAGGAGGTGATCGGAGAATGCGATGTATGGGCGGAGAACCTGGCAGACATCATTACACCTTTTTGGGATCGCATTAGGACTGTTTCTGACCAACATAGTGCAAAGCTCGTAGCTGCTGCGCTGGGGGAAATCGCAGCTTCCTTTGGCTTTGATCAGCCCCAGCCTGGGGCGGTGATTGGAGAGTCGGACGTTATTTTCCCAATGCCTCTTGCTCGTGTTGAGCGTTGGCAGGCAATAGCACAAGCGCGCTGGCCGAGTGATGTTGTTGATATTTTAAGGGGCATGCGTCTTGAAAAAGATGCTGAAGAGCTTGCTGAGCGAGTTGATCGTATGTCCCTTGCTTCCCGCGCTTCTAAGCGCTCGCGCAGAGGTTAGACGCTTTGTTGCAGCATTTCTTCGTACAAGCTTGGTAGCAACTGATTGAGTTGTTCTGCTACAGCGCTAAAGTCTTCATCAGCTACTTTGTAGGAGCACGCGTGATTACGCGTAATGGCTGATTTATGCTTTTCGATCATAGTTCCAGCCTCTTGCAGGCTCTTTTCTGGTAATTTCCAATAGGAGCCAACATAGGTCAAACTCATGCGCCCGTGCAGATTGCTCATCACAAATGCCATGCGCAAGGTGGGGTCGTATAGCTTGCCAAATGCCTCTAGTGGCTTTGATGGGGCAAAGGCCTCTACGATGAGTGATGGGCTGCCATCTTTAATCCAGTAGGTGTACGATCGGTCGCCGTTGTGGTGCAAAGTAATGGCATGCTGGTCTTGCAAAATGAGGCGCAGCGTGGCATCAAGCTCGCGTTTGGGAACGATGATGACGCCGTGCCCAATTGAGCTGTTAGTTGGTTTTATAACAACCAGCTCAGTTCCCAGCTCCCTTAAAATTTTTTCGGCAAGGCCAGGCTGGTAATGCTTTTTAATGAGCACTGTCTTTGGTTTGAAGTGCTGGGTCAAGGGTGTGGTGAATAAACTATTTGTCTGTTCCTTGCTCCGAACAAAACGCGTGGTAGCACGACCAAGAAGGATGAGCGTGGGAAACTGCGCCGCAAAGGTTTTTGCGCTCATGGCGTTTCGTTTGAGCGTGTGCGCAATTACGATGCCAGGGGCGCTGGGGTTTGGGCGCATGCCACGCTGATGGATATTTTTTTTGGTGACGGGGGCGGCTTCTAAAAGGCGCACATCACTAATCACCTGGCCTCCTGCTGTGCGTAGAGCGCCGTAAGCAAACTCGACCGCATGTTGTTGCCAATAAGTGTTTTCCACCAACCACATGGGCATACCATAACTGCCAAGCACCTGCCACACGCGCTCCCAGAGTGCTCCTTTGTGGTACAAGGCATCATATCCCTTAAACTGCGATTCAACACCTTCCCCAAATTCGCACACATATATTTGCTTGCCATCGAACTTGAGATCGGCGATGCAGAAAGAAATATCATTGGGCAGTTGGTTAGGCGCCGGGTGACGGTAGTGGATGATGGGGTTGTTTGCGTGAAGGGCGGACAAGAAAGTCGCCATCAACGCACCCAGCGTAAAGATGGAGCGCATTAAAACGCCTCGTTAAAAGTAATGTAGAATTCAGGAATATTATTATCGTTGGGCAAACGCTTCTTCCATTTCCATCCCACATCAAAACGTAGCGAGCCGATAGGCATCTTATACCTAAAGCCAAAGCCTGACCCTGGGTACCAGCGTTTTTTCAACCCTACAAGGCCATCCTGACTCAGGATGCCAATGTCTTGAAAGAGCGTGATTCCAAGTGATTGGTAGAGGGCGTACCGCAGTTCGATATTGCCGTTTACCATCGAACTACCCCCCTGGATGGTATAAACCCTTACCGGCGTGCCGTCTACCACGGTGGTTGATTCTCCCAGAGGTGGGATGGAATCCTGTCCATAGCCGCGTACGGTAGTTGGTCCCCCCAGATAAAAACGTTCGTGGGGAAGTACCTTTTCAAACTTGCTTCTGAAGATGTGCCCAAAGGTTGCATGCGTGGCCAGCACCAGGCGATCGCTGATGGAACAGAAAATCGATTGCTCCAAAAGCACTTTTGCTTCCAAGTCGCCACTCCGCTCAGGCACCAAGAATTTGATAGAGGCTTGCGTGTAGTAGCCGTCAGTTGTATTGATATGATCATTCACTTTATCGATCGTAAGACGCGGCTCGATAAAAAATGATGGCAACATTTTGTTGAGCAAGGCAGGATCGAAGCGCAGGTTGCCACGCACTTTCATAATTTTTGCCCATTCGTTGCCAACGGCAAGTTGCCAACTGTAGTTAGTGCGAAACTCGTTTTCCAGGGAGGTCTTAAAGCCGTAGAGTAAGGCTTGGTATGCTGAGCCGCTGCGCTTGATTGCTGCTGGGTGTACGAGTTTATTGAGGTAAAATTGTGCCTTGCCCATCCCGTTCATATCCAACGGTGCTGGTTGCTGGTAAAGCATGCTCAGTTTGCGTTCAAACCGGTTCCAGTCGCTTTCGATGGAAAGCTTGTCAGCCCGTTTGGTTGGGTTTTTCAAGATAAATGAGGCTCCGACCTTAGGGGTATTTTGCTCGCGGAACAATGCGTTACCGCTGTTGAAGTAGTAACCAAGGCGTGCACGCAGTTCAACGGGGTCATCATCTGCCAGCGTTAGATAAATATTTTTTTTGCTCTTTTTCTTAGACAACTGGGCGGGTTGTACATGGATTGCTTTGAACACGTCCAGTTTGCGCAGCTTCTGCCGCGTGCTTTCTATCTTTTTTTTGTCCCAGACTTCGTTTTCCTTAAAGGCCACATGTTTTTGGATGCGGTGAAAGGGAACGCTGGTGAGCCCCTGTACGATCGCCTTGCCGAAGCGAACTTGCGGGCCCTGCTCGACGCGCCAGATGATAAAAACCCGCTCGGTTGGGGTGGCGGTTGTTGTCTCTTGAATGGCGGCTATTTCTGGTTGCACATCAGCATACCAATAACCACGTTCTTGGAGATGGGAAAGGATAAATTGCCGTTGTTGATTGATCCATGCAATGTTGCAGGGGATGCGTTCATTTTTGCGCGGACGTCTGAATTTTTTAAAAAAATCATGTTGTGCCAGCGTGCGTGCATGCTCAATTTTAAACCCTGCCCGCAGGCGTTGCTTGCCTTCGTTCAGATGCAGTTGGAGCGTGTACCGGTAAGGATTGCGATCTTTCTTTACAAAATCTTTGGCATGAATGGCAAAATCCCAATACCCATGCGTTAAATAGAATGTCTTCAGCTCATCCAGTATTGCATTAATCGTCTGCTGGTCAGCAGGTGCTTGCTGAAGTCTGTTAAGCAGCTGGCGCGCCGGGATGGGCATGTCTTCATGCAGGCCGCTTACCTGCACGCCGTCGATAATGACCGGATCGCCCTCCAGGATAGTAAAATGGTAGCCGTAAGCCCCCTGCTTTTTGTGGGAGATGCGCGCGCGCCAATAGCCCTTTTTGTAGTACTCGTGCAATAATTGTTGCGTAAGAATGTCGGGCGAGAAAAGCCAGTCGGGTATTTGCTGAGCGACGATATCGTGCAGGATATACGCTGTCGACAACACCTGATTGCCGCTGAAGGTTAGCTCTTGATGCTTTTCTGTTTTGATTATAATGTTCAGGTCAATCAATGCTCGTGCCTGGTCAATTTTTTTGGTATGCGTCATACGGATCCCGCTGTACCCGTGTTCGCGCAGCAGTTTGCGAGCTTTTTTTGCAAATGATACCAAGCTTTTTTTGGTGAACACCTCCCCCACCAGTCCCGCGTGTGTTTTTCTGATGAGCGGCTCCAGAAGGGTTTGTGCAAGCCAATCTTTTTTGCGGTGGCATTGCACCGTGAAGGAGTTAATTTTGAACGGTGTTCCTGGATGGATGCGCAGGTGGACGGTAATGCTCTTATTTTTCTGGCCATAATGCAGCGATTCTTCAACTGTGCCAGCTAGGTGACCAGTTTCGTGCAGGTGCTTTTTGATCGCCTGTATTGACTCTTCATGGACGCGGGCGTCAAACAAGTCTCCCGGCTGCTGCAAATAGAGCTGATGGTAGGTGCTGCTGCCAAACCAAATATTGTCAAAAACAACTTTTTTAAAGAGCCAGCGCCCTGTCAGGGTGACGTGCAAGTTGGTGCGTGCTGGCGTAGTGGTGCTTGCGGGTATTTCTTGTAGGTCAAAGGAGATGCGCTCAAATCGCTTTTTTGCCAGCAAACGGCGACAAGCGCGATCAATGTCATCCTTGGTGATGGTGCTATTTTCTTTCAGATCACTTAGGTAGAAAAACTCGTGCCGGGTAAAAGGGATATCGGCTTGTACGGTAATGGTATCAGCCGAAAATGCTTGGTCGTTGATGGAGGGGCGGCTAGCAAAGTAGGCGGTCAGGTTGCCTTCGTAGCCAGTGGTGGCAGCAGTGCAGGCACCGATCACCAAAAAAGGGATAATGAGCCACGCACGGCGAACTGTTGTGTAGACTGCCACGCCATTTCCTTAAGATACGTTAATCACCGATGATGCGAAAAACGCTACGATAATCGCGTTCGTTTACAAACGGTTCTGCAAGTAGGTCTTCCACATGCGCTGCCGGTGTTCCTTTGTATAAAAAGTCTATAAATCGCTCCAGGCTTGCTGCCGGGCCACAGGCGTAAATTACTACGCTCCCATCTTCAGCATTTTGTACGGTGCCTTCAATACCCAGCGTCTGCGCATGTTTTTGTGCATACGCTCGGTAGGCAACGCCCTGCACCGTTCCGCTAACGCGGATTTTTAAGCACTTTTTCATCTCGACTCCCTCCTTTTTAATGGGGATCCCAATTACTCTGGTTTAATGCTCAAGAGACTGTTATACAGCGTCGCATGTTTTTTTACCATAGTATTGTTGTCAAAGTCGGTCAGATCATCGGTAAAATGAGCCAGGGATCGGTATAATGCAGGGTCTTGGGTGAGCGTGAGGATTTTATCCGCTACATCCTGCCACTCGCCCGGTTGTATCAAAAAGCCGTTCTGTCCGTGCTTAATGATTTCTCGAATGCCGCCCACATCGTAGGCAACAACGGGGAGTTTGGATAAACGCGCTTCCACTACCGAGCAGGGCAACCCCTCCCAGAGCGAGGTAAGAGCAAAAATATCCCACTGCTGCAAAAATGGTTGCACATCATTTTGCCAGCCAAGCAGACGGACGGCCTCAGTAAGGTGGTGCTGCTGCAGCCATGTTTCGATAATGGCACGCTGCTGACCATCACCAATTATTTCAAGCTTTGGCGCTGGCTGCCCCTGCCCGAGGAGGGCTGCATGGACGCGCTGGAATGCTTGCAGCAAATCGAGCAAATTTTTTTGCGGCTTAAAACAGGCAATGGTGCCGATGACTAACGGCTTGTCAGCCCGGTAGGCGGGGATAAAGGATTGATCGCCAAGTTTTTTTGCATCTACCGCCGCCCGAATGATCGAGCTTTTTTGTGCAAACCGAGGAAAGAGCCGTATGCCCGTCTGTCGATCTTTTTCTGAAACGCACACAAAGTGCGTGGTGATTAGGCTGGTGAGCCACTCGATTTGATAGTGGGCAAGCCAGGTGTACCAAGGGAGGTAGTCATGAAAGCTATACCCATGGATGGTGTGCACCCGTTGCTTGATTCCTGCGCTCCAGGCGGCCCAGCGACCGATAATGCCCGCTTTGGTGCTGTGCGTGTGGACCACCATATACTTGTGTTCCTTTTTCAGCTGGCGCAACAGTCGCCAGATTGCAAAAAAGGTGCGCGCATCATGCACAAACCCCAACAGACGGACTTCACGCTGCAGGCTAGGCAACAAAAAAGCCCGCGGTAGGCTTTTTGCCGCAGGAACCAGTGCGCCGTGTTGTCCCGAAATCAGCGCGGTTGGCATGTGGTCATCCACGCCCCGCACCAATTCTAGGCACACTTTTTGGGCGCCCCCCAACTCAAGTTTGGTGATCACGTACACAATCATAGCAAGCTCCCTTTCAGGTTTGCTCGTGTTACCGGGTTAACAAAATCATGGCGATCATCATCACATAAATGATGCAGGACTCGATGAAGGCTGCGGAAAGCAGCGTAAGCCGCATGATGGTGGCATAGGATGTAGTTTCTACCGCAAGACGCTGGCAGCTTTTGCTGCCGACAAAGCCAAGCGCAATAGCCCCACCAATAGAGCCGATACTCATGGTTAAGGCGGCAATGCAAGCTTTGGTGGCAACAAACATGGCGTCACAGGCGGGTATAGTTTTGCGGATAATGAGTAGGCTGATGAGCAGGCAAAATAAAATCGGCGTCTCAATAATTGCCTGAATAAGTAACGCAAAGGGGCCAATTTTAGATTGTGCTCGATAATTAGTACCAATCCCTTCTACCGCAGCTTTTGCAAGCATCGATTGTCCAATAGCCGGCCCGATGGAGCCAATGCATATGCAGCATGCGGCAGCGCACAGGGCAAGCGCTCCTTCAAACAGGAGGTCCGCGCTGACTCGGCTTCGGATCATAACATTGGTTACAAACGTGAATAACACCGGCGCTTCAATGATAGACTGCGTTATCATCATAAACGTGGTTATTTTTGCTGCGACCAGGGGAACGCGCGAAATAGCCTGGGCTGCTGCTTTAACCACAAAGCTGGAAGCAATGCCTATGGTAAAGGCGGTGATACCAACACTCAGTAAGCCGGCGCTGGAAGCAAGTGCCTGCTCAAAGGATTGTCCATGGGATGGGGTTGAAAGCGCCCACAGCGTAGCTACCAGAGCTATAATTGCGCTACTTTCGATGAGCGCAAAGCCAATGATGAGTGCACGCAGCAGGCCCTGGCCAGCAAGCGGTTGGCGAGAGGCGTTGCTTAAAACGCTTTTCCCAGCGGTACCCAATCCTATGGCACACCCTAATCCTGCCAATCCTATTGCCAGGCCTGCGCTGAGAAAATGCAACATAGGAGCAGGGATCATGCGCCCTCCTGAGCTGATGGTTTATCCTCGCCGTGCTGCATAGCCATGGCAAGGTAGGTAAGGGTGAGCATGGTAAGGACGAAAGACTGCATGAGGCCGTCAAGCACTCCCAGGACAATTTGCACCCAGGCTACAATAAAGAACACGTTCAAAAAAGCTGAAACAAAACGGTGGGGGCCAGCAACCCACGGCACTTTTTTCTGCAGCGCGTAGGTTAATACTAAATGCAGGCCAATACAGCCGAAAATGCAGGGGGTTAGGTACTCTTTTTGTAGGCTGAGCGCTTCAAGCACCATGCCAACAATGACGCTACCGCCCAAGATGTTGCCAAACAGACGGAAGGCCATGGATGCTATTTTAGAAAGCTCTCCCACCAAGTGGATGGGCGCCATGAAGAAGATGGGATCAATGAACTCATGCAAGAAGCCGCCAATCCCATGCATCCGAATTTTCTGGTATTGGACGTAGCAAAAGCTTACCAGCGCGATAGCAAGGGTGGTATTGAGGTTGACGGTTGCTTCTTCTACAAAAGGAATAACCCCAACAAAGCAGCAAAAAAACGTGAAAAGAAACAGGCTGGTAGCAAAGCAAAAATACGCTTGGTTGAACGTGCCCACGCTCTCGCTGCACAGGTTCATAAACATTTCGATTATTTTCTCGTACAACATAGCAAAGGTGCTTTGCTCTTTGCTCAGGAAATATTGCCCGAAGCAGGTAATAATCAGCAATATGCCCATGGCAACCCAGGTGCCAACTACAAAATCGATGTAAACATGCCAAAAGGGCCCCGTCAGCCCCAAGAAGGCGAATGGTTCAATGATGCGAGGGGCGAACATGCCGGCGCTCATAATATTCTCCGTGTTAGCACCCATACTTTGAGCCAGAATGTGGTCAAAAGAGCGCTTAACAGAACGAGGGGATTACAGTGCAGATACAGCATCAGTAGTACTAAACCAACTGTCAGAAGTACATAATTTAGCAGAAAAGCAATCCAGAAAACCGTTTTTTTTGCCGATGCCCCCTGGGTGAGGAATGGCTTGTAGAGTTCGATGCGCCTGGCAAACAGAGATGCGTACCAGTAGCCCGTGATTGCGCCGCCAAGCGCTGATAAGAGGATAGTTGTGCTGACCATAGTGCTCGCATGCTTGTACCGACCGGCCCCCAGTGTAGTACGCCCCTTCCTCTTCTGCAAGTTAAGGCTGCAGTTGGCGCTTCAAGCCGCCTTTTGCCTCCTGATTACCTTCAGTAGCTTCAATAATAGAAAATAATTGCAGACGACAATAATGCCCTTCAACACGGCATGCCTGTGCAAAACTTTACAAATTGTTGATTTATACGGCTGGCAGATCGTAGGCTGATGGTGAAGATCAGCACGGAAAGCGGAAAGAGGGGATGGGAGCAATCCCATAGGGGGGATTATATGAAGAATAAATTATTGACGGTGGCGCTCTTTACGGGCCTTGTGGCGTGTGGTGTTGCCATTACTATCACGGCGAATGAAGGCAATAAGCTTGCATTGCCTAGAGCGGGTCAGAATACGATCGGTGGGTTACTTGCTTTGTTGCGCGTTAATGATGCGAATGCAAATTTCATCGTTCCCTTGGTTGGCTCGCGCGTGATGACCACGGCCGAGTACGAATCAAATGCCGACTTAATGGATGGGTCTGCTTCGGTTATAAATAAAGGCTTGGGCAGTCTTGTAGATGTCACCAAGTCGACAATTGCTGCGCAGATCGTAGCTCTTAAGCCTGCAACGGCAGCCCACCTGGATGCGCTTGCCAAGGGCAGCCCAGCTGGGCGGATACGCGGGTATGGCTTAGATTATACAAATCCGGTCAAACAAGTGCTCATGTACGCCGATATTGGCGGCTACCCGATGTTCATGTTTGATCCTTTTCCAGCGCGCATGATTGGCACGCCGGGCGCCAATCAGCCTATTGCGGTTATGCTGAGCAAGTGGCAAATTACTGCCCAGCCGACGGTTGTCAATGCTGCTACGGTTGCGGTGCGTGATAACGCGGCAGCAAAAAGAGTTGGTGCAAGCGCCATGCAAAACAGACGCTAAAAATCTCACACTACTACTACCAAAAGGGCCCCGGCAAGAACTTGCCGGGGCCCTTTTTCTTTGATTGTGCTTACTTGCGTTGTTTTGCCTGGTAGCGTATAAAAGAGCGATTGCGTTTTTCCCCTCCGCTGTAAAAGGATGCATGATTCTATGAAGGTAAGAGCTTCGTTTTTTATAGCCCTAGCATGCGTTTTTACGCTCGCTACGGTGCAGGCAGCTGAAGAGCGACGGTTGCTGGCAGGCGAAGCGGAAGAGCTAGGACGCAGTTTGTGGACTGAAGTTGAGCGAGGTGAGGAAGGTGTGTCTGGCATAGGAAGCTTGCTGAGCACCATTCCTGACGGGCCGGAAAAGCGAGCAGCGATTAATAAGACGCGGGGGGAGCATGGTTTTGCGTTGTTGCATGAGGCGGTTCGCCGCGGCTCCGTAGCAATGGTTGCAGCGCTCATTCAAGCGGGTGCGGATGTACATGTAAGAACTGCCAACCGCTATGCATGGACCCCGTTGCATTTTGCTTTCAATAGGCAAATTGCCGCGTTGTTGATTGACGCAGGGGCTGATGTGAATGCTGAGGATGCCTATGGCAACACCCTTTTGAAAAGGCTTTTAGAGAGCCGTTACGGGGATGATTGGGATGAGTGCCATCGTGCCACGTTTGATTATTTGATTGCAAAAGGGGCCGCTGTGAATACGGGGCGCCTGGAGACCCCACTCGCGATTGCGGTAAAGAACAACCTAAAAGCATGCGTTCGGGTTTTGCTTGCTCAAGGAGCTGTGCTGAATAGAACTTGCCTCCGAGCGCATGGGCAAACGGTCTTGCACCTTGCCGCAGATCAATGCCTGCCGCAGATGATCTCCTTGCTAGTTGCTGAATACGGCTTTGATGTCAACGCCCAGAGCCTGTCTGAGGGTCATACGCCGCTCCATTCCGTTGTCGCGAAGGGGCCTAATTATTTTCATCGTTTGCCACCCTGCTCGTATGACACGTGGGTGCAGACGGTGCAAGCCCTGCTAGATAACGGTGCGAACATTAATGAGCCTGATAGCAGTGGAAAGACTGCGTTACATATTGCTGCTGAACAGTGTCTGCCGGGCATGGTGACTTATCAGGTTGAGCGCGGTGCTCAGATTGATGCTGAAACCGCCGAAGGCAGAACGCCACTTCATGTAGCCGTAAGCGCTGAGTGTAGCCGCTCCGTAAAGGCTTCCAAGGATACCCTTCGATCATCGTGGGCACAGACCGTGCAAGCTTTGCTTGCGAGTGGCGCATCGCTTGACGAAAGGGATAGCTCTGGCAATACGGTGTTGCATGTTGCCACTATGCATTGGCAATCACTTATGGTTCAATATCTTATCGATCAAGGCGCCCCGCTTGATGCCAGGGATGCGGATGGTAAAACGCCGCTTCATCTTGCCGTAATGCGCAAGCGTCCCTATAACGCCGATACGTCGATTGGCATGCGTTGCTACAGAGATGAACAGTGGGTCCAGACGGTGCAAACGCTGGTAGATAAGGGCGCTGATGTGAACGTATTGGATGGGGCAAGTAGAGCGGTTTTGTTTGATGCTTGCTCAAACGTGATTGGAGGCATATGAAGGCGTTTTCTTCTTCTCTATTCCTACCATTAGGTCTTTTTTTGTTTATTACGGTGCAAGCTGCAGAGCGACCTGATGCTGGGACCTGTACGGATACAGATTGGCTATCTGAAGAGGAAGCGGCTTCAGCGGAAGAGATGGTGTGCAGGCTGCATTTCCTCCTGCGCGGCGGCAATGTGACCGATATGACCGCCTTTGTGCGTCGTTTATCTGCCAGACCAGACAAAAAGAGCATACTTAATTCTTGGGGTGACTATGGTCAAACAGTATTGCATCGCCTAACCAATCGGAATCTTTGCAGGCTCCTCATCACGCAAGGGGCGGATGTTGATGCTCGGGATGTCAGCGAAGCAACTCCTTTGCATCAAAATGCTTTGTATGCCGTTAAGAGTCTTTGCCGTATCTTGCTAGCTTATGGGGCCAAGGTCGATGCCACGGATAAAGATGGTCGCACGCCGTTGCATTGTGCCGCTCGCAGGGGTGATAAGCAGGCTCTACCAGTTGTCGAGCTGCTTGTCGCTGCTGGTGCGGACATACATGCTAAATCGAAGGATGGTTTGACCCCTTTGCATATGGCTGCTTGGTCTGGCAATCATGCGGTAGTTGTCTTTTTATTGTACAAGGGAGCATTAGTTGATGCCAAATCTAATGATGGAAAGACGCCATGGGATTTAGCAAGAGAGAGGGGTCATGCGACGTCGAAGATGAAGGATGTATTGGCACATGTGAGGGCATATGATTGCGGACAAGCAGGAGAATAAGAATCAATTTTTTAGGTCGCTGTTTTGGTGTGCAGCATTCCTGATGCAGGGGCTTTTTGTTCCTGTGCAAGCGAGTCAGGATCGGTTAGGGGGGTGGTGGAGGTGGCTTTGCTGTTGCGACTTCGGAGCTCCTGAGGAGCAACCACTGCTAAGAGAGCGGCAATCTTTATTGATGCAAAGCTGGCAGCTAGCCACACAACTTTTTAATGCCGTGGATGTTGGTGACCAAAATGAAGTGGCGCGCCTGCTCCCGATGGTGCCAGAAGTAGATGGAAGGCCCTTAGCGCTTCAGGCATGGTGTACCGGTGAGCAGGGTCAAGGCATTTCGCTTCTGCATCTGGCAGCCTGGAGAGGGCATACGGAAATTGTTCAAATGTTAGTCGATCATGGCGCAAACGTTCTTCTACGTGATAGATCATCTTGCGGCAGCTCCCCCTTGCATGGCGTTCGCAAAAGGGAGATAGCTCAAATTTTGCTTGATGCTGGCGCAGACATAAATGCGCGCGATAATTCTGGGCAGACCCCTCTGTGTGCCGCTCTTTCATGGGGGTTTCGTGACTTCCAGCGCTACAGGATCGAGTCTTATTTGGATGTTGCGCAGTTTTTGGTCGAAAAAGGTGCTGATGTGAATATTCCGAACAAGAAGGGCATAGCTCCACTCCGTATGGCTATTTCTTGGCGGCAGGAATCGCTTGCTCGTCTGCTGATTGAAAAAGGGGCTTGTCTTGATGCGTGCGACTTGCAGGGATGGACCTCTCTGCACCAAGCGGCTTTTCAATGCTTACAAGGGATTATTAGCTACATGATTGAAAAAGGCGCCTCGGTAAATGTTAGAGATAGTCAGGGGAATACGCCTTTGATGGTCTGTATGGGGAGCCAAAGTTGGAATCTAAGAACAGCAAGGACTCTTATTGCTTACGGTGCCGATATAAATCTTCAAGGTAGGGAGGGCAGGACCCCGCTACACGTGGCCTTTATTCATAGGGCTGTAGAACTGGCTGAGCTTTTGATGGCAGAAGGAGCTGATGTCAATATCAGGGATAATCTAGGCAAGACGCCCTTATTTTATGCTGCAGAGTGCACATGAATAAACTAGTGATGGTGTATGCTCTATTGTTATTGCAGGTTACCCGCCTCCATGCGGCTGAAGAACGACGCGTTTCTGGTTGGCGACGATTAACCAGTTGTTTTCCCTGTGCAGGACAAGCAGCAGTGACAGCCGTCCACCCTGAGGTTCAATCTGTTGAAAGCGGAACATTACCGCCGCCGTCTATTCCAGAGCCTCGGCCAACGCCGGAGGAAATAGATGAGCTGAGCCGCCAGCTGTGGCCAGAGGTCAGGGATAAAAGGGCAGGTAGCGTAAGAAAATTGCTGGATGCATTTCCTGACGGGCCAGAAAAGGCAGCAGCGGTTAATAACGCGCGTGATGAGTGGGGGGTGCCGGTGCTGCATAATGCGGTTGCCATGGGATCAGAACGCATAGTCGCCGCGTTAATTGCTGCTGGTGCTGATGTGAATCTGAAAGAACCTTTTGGGCAAAGGTCGCCTTTGCATGGAGCGGATGACTGGCAGATTGTTACACGCCTGCTGGATGCTGGAGCCGACATAAATGTCGCAAGCGAATCTGGTGCAACCCCCTTGTGCACCTTTCTCAGTCGCCATCATAACGGGAATTGGGCTTTTGGGCGTCGCCAGACATTCTGGACATTTCTCACCAGAGGCGCGGACGTGAATAAGTATGGTTCTTATGCCCCCCTGATGCATGCTGTGATTGGCGAGTTGGATGAATGTGTTGAGGAACTTATTGCGTACGGTGCGGATGTGAATGCGTTGAGCTGGGAAGGTAGAAGTGCTTTGTCGTATGCGACAGGAAGAGTGAGAAAACAATGAAGTCTCTAACAGCTGTGCTTCTTGCAATAGCCCTGTTTCCACTTCCTTTGCTACAAGCTGCAGAGGAGAGGAGGCATCCGGTCTGGCGGCGATTACTCTCTTGTTTTTGCTGCGACCAACCAGATCGCCAGGTGCAGGAGGAGCCTTTGCCCCAACAAACGGCGCCGGAGGTGCTACAATTACAACGGGCCCTGTGGACCGCAATCAGGGAATTTCGCGATGGCGATGAGCATCGGATAAGCGAATTATTGGCTGCATTTCCTTCTGGTCAGGCAAAGCTCACCATTTTAAACGAGGTAATATTTCTAAGCCAAGTACTCGATGCTAGTTTATTACATATAGCTTCATCGGAAGGACATACGAGCCTTGTTCGGATCTTGATTGGAGCGGGTGCTGACCCTGCTGTAAAGGACTCACGTGGTCGTACGCCCCTCTTTGTTGCTGCAAATAATGAGATAGCCGGTTTGTTGATTGATAACGGTGCTCCGATAGAGGCAAAGACAATTGATGGCTATACACCTCTTCATCGTGCTTTTCTCTGTGGCGACGCATCCCGTGTCCGCTTCTTAGTGGAGCGTGGTGCTCAACCGAGCACCAAAATTGATAGCTTTATAGCTACTTCTCTACACTGTGCTGCCTACGGCTCTACCAGAGAGGAAGTGAGCTTCTTGCTTGATTACGGGCTTGGTGTAAATGAGTTAACAAAAACTGGTCTTAATCCACTGCATTTTGCGGCAGGCAGTCGGCTGCAAGATGCACCTGTTGTAGAAGAGCTTATTCGTCAGGGTGCTGATATCAATGCGCGAAGCAAGAATGGGTTTACGCCACTTCATCTGGCAGTGTGCCGGATGGTACGAGAGAGTGAAGGCCTCGATGCTTTTTTAAGCCCTAGCGACCCAGCAACATAATTTCTTTGAGCACTGCGTCCGGATTAAGCGACATGGAATCAATCCCGCAGGCAACCAGAAAGGCTGCGATTTCTGGATAATCTGACGGTGCCTGGCCACAAATGCCAATTTTCTTGCCTACTTTTTTTGCACCGGCAATAGCCATTTGTAGCATGCGCTTAACGGCTTCATTCCGTTCGTCGAAAATATCTGAAACCAGCTGTGAGTCTCGATCCACGGCAAGGGTAGTTTGCGTCAAATCGTTTGAGCCGATGGAAAAGCCATCAAAAATGGCAGCAAAGTCTTCAATCAAAATAACGTTGGCGGGAATTTCGCACATCATAAAAATCTGCAAACTGTTTTTTCCTTGCACTAGGCCATGCTCTGCCATGGTGGCAACAACAGCTTTTGCTTCCTGCACGGTACGTACAAAGGGGATCATCAAAATAGCGTTGGTCAGGCCCATGACATCACGTATTTTTTTCATCGCCTGGCATTCCAGGGCAAATGCGTCTTGGTAGCGCGGGTGGTGGTAGCGCGATGCCCCACGAAAGCCAATCATCGGATTTTCTTCTTCTGGTTCAAAGTAGCTACCAGCGATCAGTTTGCGGTACTCGTTGCTCTTAAAGTCTGACAGACGGATGATGACGGGACGTGGAAAGAATGCCGCGGCGATCGTGCCAGCTTCTTGTGCTAACTTGTCGACAAAGTACGCCTTTTTATCGGCATACTCGACCGTCAAATCGTTAATAATTTTCTTTTCTGCCGCATCGGTAATGTGCTCAGGGTGTACCAGGGCCATAGGATGCACTTGAATGCTGTTGTTGATGATGAACTCAAGGCGTGCGAGCCCGACGCCTGCGGCTGGCAGCTTGGCCAGCGAAAAAGCTTCATCTGGGTTGCCCAGGTTCATGTGGATGGCAACTGGTGGTGTGGGTAATGAGTTGAGCGCAATGTGGTTGATGGTAAACGGGACTTTGCCGGCAAAAACAACCCCCTCCTCGCCCGTGCTGCAATCGATGGTGATTTCCTGGCCTGCCGTGATACGCGCAGTACCGTCGCCGGTGCCGACAATAGCGGGGATCCCCAGTTCTCTGCTTACAATTGCAGCATGGCAGGTGCGTCCACCGCGGTTAGTGACAATGCCGGCAGCAACTTTCATTACCGGCTCCCAGTCAGGATCAGTCATGTCCGTGACCAGAATTTCGCCAGGGCGGACCGTGCTCATTTCTTGTGCGGAATTAATGACGCGTGCCTTGCCGGTGGCAATTTTGCGCCCCACGCTCTTGCCCTTAGCAAGAATAGCAGCGGCATGTGCTGCTTGCCGGTCGAGCACAAACTCTTCGTGCACCAAAGCGTTTTTTTTGTTCGCATGAATGGTTTCGGGGCGTGCTTGGACAATGTATAACTGCCCATCGATGCCATCCTTTGCCCATTCAATATCCATCGGAGAGCAGCTACCCTTCAAGGCGCTGTAATAGTCTTCGATAATCATCGCTTGCTCTGCTAGATGCAAAATTTCATCGTCGTTGAGGGTAAAGCGGCGGCGCTCATCATCTGGCACAGGCTCGTCGCGTGTTGCTGTGCTGCCATCCTGCGCATACACCAACCGGTGTTGCTTGCTGCCCAGGCGCTTCTTGAGGACTGGTCGGAACCCTTGCTTGAGCGTTGGCTTGTGGACGTAAAATTCATCTGGGTTAACGGCACCTTGGACCACTGTTTCTCCTAGGCCGTATGAGCCCGTGATAAACACTACATCAGGAAAACCATTTTCCGTGTCGAGCGTGAAAATAACGCCTGCGCAAGCTTTATCAGAGCGCACCATTTTCTGCACGCCGATGGAAAGTGCAACGCTCATGTGGTCAAACTGATGGTCCATCCGGTAGGAAATAGCGCGATTGGTGAATAGCGAAGCAAAGCAGTTGAGGCACGCTTGCAGCAGTGCTTGCTCTCCCCGGATATTTAAATAGGTTTCTTGCTGTCCAGCAAATGATGCTTCGGGCAAATCTTCTGCCGTAGCGGAGGAACGGACAGCAACATCGAGCATGGTGGCTTTGTAGGTTGCGCACAAATCGTGGTACGCCTGGGTGATTTCTTGCACCAGCGCGACAGGCAACGGTGCCTTGCTGATCAAGTTGCGGATCTGCTGGCCAATGGCAGCGAATGCGTGCAAGTCATTTTTATTAAGCTGGGCAAGTAGCTGCCGGATGGGTGCTTCCAGGTTGTTGTGTGCAAGGTGCAAGCGATAGGCATCAGCAGTGATAGCAAAGCCGTTGGGCACTTTTACGCCCTTGGAGCCGAGGTTTTGTACCATCTCACCCAGGGAGGCGTTTTTGCCGCCGACCAGCGGGATGTCGTTGATGGTAACCGTTTCAAAAGGCTTAATAAATTTCATACACTCGATCCTTAGAACTGTAAACATGGCACGGCCATAAGGATATAGGGTACCATGGTTACACACCAAAATGCAGGAGTTTGTGATGAACGCGCATCAAAAAAGCAGCATGCTTGTCATCGTGTACGATAGCGTTACCAATTCGGTGTTTGAAAGCCAAGTCTACGCACCGCTCATTGCCATGCATGAGGCGGGCATAGCAAAAGAAATTACTATTGCCACGTTCGAGTCTAACCCCGCTGCTGCGGGCAGGGCTATTGGGCCCTTGAAGCATCCAGCGATTCGCTTTCTTGTCCTAAAACGGCTGCCGCTCGTGAGTCGAGCTACCCTCCTGCTTGCGGCTGCGCAACTGTTTGCCGTGACGCGGGATCGTACCTACACTGTGGTGCGCGCGCGTGGTCCGCTGGCTGGCGTCATTGGCCAGTGGCTAGGCTGGTTTTTCTGGCTCACAGGAAAGCGTACGCGCCTAGTTGTTCAGGCCCGTGGTCTGTGCGCAGAAGAATTTCGCTTTGCTTGTGAGCAACAAGAACTTACGCCCGGCAAACGCCTAATTGCTTGGTGGCGCAAGCGGTTGTTTAAGGCTATTGAGCGCCGTGCCTATGCTTGGGATGCAGCAACCATCATCGAAGCGGTAAGTGCTCCGCTTGCTAGCCACTTGGAGCAAACGTATGCCAGCAACCCTGAGCGAATCGTGATCGCTGCCTATGACGGCGTCCCCTCGCTGCCGCCGGCATACATCGCAGTACAAAAAGCAAAAATGCATGCAGTGCTGGGCATCCCCCCCCAGCGCACGGTCTTTTGTTACAGTGGTTCATGCAAGCCATGGCAGTGCGCAGAGGAAACGATTGCGTGGTTTGAAAAAGAAATAGCCACCGGGGTCGATGGCCATTTGGTTATTTTCTCGCAAGATACGGAAGCGTTTAAGCGTTTGGTGGCGCAGCATGGATTGCCTGCGGATCGCGTTGTAGTGCACGCGGTTGCCCCTAGTCAGTTGCTTGATTACCTTTGTGTTGCGGATGTGGGTATTTTGCTCCGCAAGCCTGACATTGTGAACTGGGTCTCACGGCCTACCAAGTTGCTCGAGTATCAAGCGGTGGGCCTAAAAATCGTGCATAATAACACGATCGGCATTCTTGCTACGCGCTCATCTTAGTAACGCAACACCTCGGTGCCCCCGCCTTGTCTTGCAAGCTTGTCTGCTACAAGCGAAATTTCAGTTGCCAGCAGAGCACGCTGCAACGGCGGATTAATCACCGCAAAATCAGGCTTTGCCAGGGCCTGGAAAAAAGCGCTGAACAGCGCTTCATGTCCTTTATCCTGGGCGTACGTTTGTTTGGTGAACACTTTTGGCAGGCCATGTCCGGTTAACCGAAGAAAGTCATCCATGACGATGGTTTTGCCATCAACGTAGATCTCCATGTACTCTTTGCCGACCCCATGGTGTCCAAGTGCGGTGTACAGCAGGCTGCACACTGAGCCATCGCTGAAAGTGACCGTGGTCATGACGTTATCCGTAATCGGCAAATCTGACGTTTGGTGGTGCAGCGGCGTTGCCTGTATGCAGACAGGTTCAGCATCGGTCAAAAAGCAAAACAGCTCAAAAATATGGCACGCCTCACCAATGATGCGCCCGCGATGTAGCTCGGTTTGTATCCAGTGATCTTTCGGCAAATAATTACCGTTCATGCGATAAGAAATCATGAGCGGATTGGTGCGCTTGCGCACCGCGCGCTTGATGTCCTGCATAAAAGAAGCGTACGAGCGGTTGAAATCGACCCACAAGAATGTTTTAGGAAGTTGTTGCAGGTGGCGCTTAATGCTATTGAGTTGGTCAAAGGTGACAGCAAGAGGTTTTTCTACCAAGACTGCCTTGCCTGCGCGTACGCATTGCAGCGCCTGCTCAGTGTGAAATGCGTGTGGAGTAGCAATCACCACTGCATGGACATCGTCATCTGCAGCAACTTTGCGTATATCGCTGCCAATACGCAGGGCGCCATACTGCTGTGCTATAGTTTCTGCATTGGCGGCATCAGCATCGATAATGGAATGGATGCGGGCTTTCTTCATGCCCTGGAGCAAAGGCAATAGTTTGACTTTAGCAAAGCCCCCAGCGCCGATCATCGCGATCGCTGCTGTGCCTGGTACGGCGCTAAACGATTTTGCTGTGGGAGCTTCCATGGGTTCTGGGGTCAGATGATGGCTGGGTTGGTACTTGAGGACGATGCCTAAGGCGCCACTTGTTTGCAGATGAGCATAACCGTTAGCTGCTTCATGCAGGGGGTACTCAGCCGTGATAAGCGGATCGATAGAAAGTTGTCCGCGTTCGATAAGATCAAGAATGTGCGCCATGTTGCGCTGCTCGGTCCAACGGACATACGCGTAAGGATAATCCTTTCCCTCACGTTCGTAGCTGCTGTCGTAGCGGCCGGGGCCATAGGAGCAGGAAATGAGCAAATCAATTTCTTTTGAGTAGAACGGTTCACGGTCAAAATCTAGCTTAACGTCACCCACAAGCACCACTTTTCCTTTGCGTCGCGTCGCGAGCATGGCTTGCTGGAGCACGTGACCGCTATTGGAGGCAGCAGTGATGATGGTGGCGTCGGTGCCGTGGTGTGCGGTGGCAAAAAGGACCTCGTTAATTACATCGTCGGTAAGGGGATTAAAGACAACATCAGCACCGCATTGCTTGGCAAGTTCAAGGCGGTCTTGACGAATATCTACGCCGTAGACGGTGCAGCCCGCGCGTTTTGCCAGCTGTACGGTTAACTGCCCCAGCAGTCCTAACCCGATAACGCATACGGTGTTGCCCAGCTCCACTTGAGCGCGACGCAGGCCCTGCAGGGCTATGGCGCCAATGGTCGTAATGCTTGCGTGCTTAAGATTAGCCTTGTTTCTTACCACGGCAAGCAGCTGTTTAGGGACTGCGACCAATTCGGCGTGGTGAGCAAAGCCGGCGCCGGCACACACCACATAGTCGCCGGTATGTATTCCTTCGACCTGTGCGCCGGTAGCAACCACTTGTCCTGAGCAGGAGTAGCCCAATGGCAGATGTTTGTGGCGCTTTTCTTGCATGAGAGCAAAGGTGCTGGCAAGGCCGTGTTCTTTGATGGCACCGATAATCTTGTTCGTGTTGCCGGTGATATTGCCGGCGAATTTTTTTAAGAGGGACTGGTCAGATGCCGTGAGGGTGGCACCTTCTGTGCCCGAGCTAATGTAGGAGTAGTGCACGCGCACCAACACGCTGTGCTCATCGACCAATGGGGGGCTTACCTCATGTACTTTGATGTTGCCCCGGTGCAATAACACCTGCCTCATTGCATATCTTTCATAGCGCCAGTCTTCCAGAAAAGCGTTTCAACTTTAGTGGCACCTTCAAGCAGCGCGCGCGACTGGCGTGCTTGCATTTCGTAGAGCAGGCCGCAGGTGTCGATCACCACCTTGCCACCAAAAACGTCCTGGTGCATGAAGATGAATTCCTTGTGTTTGACCAGTACCAAGACAATGTCGGCCCATCCAATGCCGCGCCACACGTCGGAGGCTATGTCGAAGTTGCGCTGCTGCAAGGTGCTGAGTGGCACGTTGTGATCATACACTTTCAGCTCCACCAGATCGTTTCGCTGATGTAGTTCTTGCGCAATTAGGAGGGCAGGTGATTCTCGAATGTCATCTACATCAGGTTTGAAGGCAAGGCCCATGGCAAATATTTTTGGCTTAGCCACGTTGTTTTTCTTGAGCTCATCGACCTTCTCAAGCACCTGTTTAATAACGCTGTATGGTTTTGCATCATTAATGGAACGCGCCAGTTGCAGGAGCTTTGTTTGCTCTGGAAAGCTCTCGATCAAAAACCATGGATCCACCGCAATGCAGTGTCCGCCTACGCCGCAGGTGGGGCTGAGAATTTTTACCCGTGGATGCTTGTTGGCAAGTTCGATGACATGATAGGGGTCCATTGCTGCCTCCTGGCACATGGCTGCCACTTGGTTGGCAAAGGCGATTTGCACATCACGGTTGGCATTTTCAATCAGTTTTGCCATTTCGGCTGACTTGTCATCGGTGATGTGAATAAACCCTTTTACAAATTTGCTGTAGAAGTACTGTGCGAGCTGGCACGCTTGTTGGCAGACGCCACCAATAGTGCGATCGTTTTCCACAAGTTCCTTGAAGATCTGTCCTGGCAGGACACGTTCTGGCGCATGTGCGACAAAAAAATCGATGCCAAGCTTCAGGCCAGAATGTTCTTCCAGATATTGTGCCAACTGCTCGGTGGTTCCCACCGGGACCGTCGATTGCAGAATTACTAGATTGCCCGGCATGAGGCGTTTGACAATGGCGTCAGCTGCCTTGAAAACGTAGGAGAGGTCTGCACGCCTGTTTTCTTTGAAAGGGGTTGGCACTGCGATGATGAAGCAATCAGCGTATTGTAGTTCAGTGTGTGCTTTGAAAAAGCTGCTCTGCAGCACCTTCCACAGGCGTTCGCTAATTTCCGGTTCGAAAATAACCGGGTTGCCGCTGTTAATCTGTTTTACTTTTTCCTGGTCTGTATCAAAACCGCATACATCGTACCCAGCTTGCGCAGCAAGGATAGCAGTCGGGAGCCCAATATAGCCTAATCCAACAACCGAAACGCGCTTCATATGGTTTATTCTCCTCTCAGAACACACTCTATCCTGTGCGTTGCCAAGCACATTACGAACAATTGAGACAATTCGCGGTGCGGCAAAGCCATCACCGTACATATGGCGGCACTGTTGGAGTGGTTGCTGACGCATGACCTCTTGTGCGCCGGCTACTATCTGCTCAACTGCTGTGCCGCACAGCACCCCCATCCCGTGCCATAAAAGCTCCACCCGCTCGGTAACGTCCCGCATTACCAAAACGCGCTTTCCCAGG
>Ga0214923_10002000_pt1 | contig 27977 bp, 23 predicted proteins | sample LL1510_MetaG_FD_177993 | JGI IMG/M metagenome (GOLD analysis project Ga0214923, IMG submission 177993) | Freshwater microbial communities from Lake Lanier, Atlanta, Georgia, United States - LL-1510 | ecosystem: Environmental > Aquatic > Freshwater > Lake | place: USA: Georgia | collected...
ATAAAATCAACCAGGACAATATAATTCCATAAAAATAACATATTTCTTCGGTCAACGCCGGAAAATCCAATTGATATTGGGGAATTGAATATACGACGCAGTCATTTACTGTAATATCTTTGGCTTCAATCCAGTCAAATCGGGTCAAACCACTATCTAAATCATGTTGTATTTCGAGTTCACCTTTGTCCGCGTAATTTTGCAATACATATATAGGATGTTCAGGGGTAATCGATAATGGATTCGACAAATAGTTGAATAATGTGATTTCGAGTATAGGTCCGGACCACGAGTGTTCTAATACATTTTCGATAGTTTCCAACTTTCCGGTGCGATTAAATATTTCGGTAATTCCGGAAACACATTTTGATATATGCATGGGTCCTTGTTTGGTATATATAATAGTATCGGGTAAGACACATTGGTCGACATATTTTGCCGTATTGTTAAATACCTTCAACATGGGGACAATACCATTCGATGAACCGTTTGTTCCGCGAATATGACTGCCCGATGCACGAATATTATGGATATGTAGACCGATGCCACCGGCCCATTTAGAAATCAGTGCACAATCTTTGAGTGTATTGTATATACCTTCAATACTATCCTTCTCCATTGCCAATAAAAAACAGGAACTTAATTGCGGATGTGGTGTTCCGGCATTAAATAGGGTGGGTGTAGCATGGGTGAAGTATTTTTGGGACATATATTCATATGTCTTGCGAATTTGTTCTAAATTGTCGCCATGTATTCCTATAGAGACACGTAACCACATATGTTGTGGACGTTCGACGGTTACTTTGTTAATTTGCATCAAATACGCGCGTTCAAGTGTTTTAAAGCCAAAATAATCGATTAAATAATCGCGCTGATAATCCAATATATTGTCCCATTCGTCCTTGTATTTTTGAACGACTTCATACAATAAATCGGATACTAAGGGTGAGGATTTGTCATGAGTATCTTTATAGTCATATAATGAGGTCATTACATCTATAAATGAGCTCGAAGTATTTTTATGGTGATTTGAAATAGTGATACGCCCGGCCAATACATTATAATCGGGGTGGGTAGATGCCAAAGATGCACACTGTTGTGCACTCAATTCGTCTATTTTTGTAGTAGATATTCCATTATATAATTGGTCAATGACTTTCATGGCTAAAGTTGTATAGTTGATTTTTATACCGACTTCTGTTCCAATGGTTCGAATTCGACGTAAAATCTTGTCAAATGCGACTGTCTCCAGTTCACCATTGCGTTTCTTGACTAACATTTCATCGTCAAAATCATTCGAAAATGTCTTTGATTTTTCCATAAAAAATATATACATATATACCAGATTATTGTTTATATCATTTTACGTAGTCATTATATATTATTATCTTCATTTGATTGCGCTGCATTTTCAATCTCATGGTCTAACTTGATTAAACATATTCCTCCGCTAAACGACATATTTTTTATTGTTTTTGATTCGTCGAAGGAACCGGACCGGGACCCTTGTCTAAGTCCATCACTCGGCCCTTGTGCCGTTCCTTGGCCCGTTTCTTGGCCATTTTCTGCAATATTTTCGGACCGGGTTCGTTTTTTGCTGGCCCTATGTTCATATCCCGAGATTCGTTCTTTTTCTATAGTGGCCCATGCCTCTTCTATTTTTGGAACAGCTGCTGAAAACCATTTGCGATTACGTTTCACTAATATACATGAATATTCATCTAAATACCAGTAGATGACTTTATAGAGTGCGTGGGTGTTTTTCATTTCATTTTTTTTACTTTTTATCCATTCATTAATTTCGTTTTTTTCAATGGCTATATCTAGAGGCATATAAACATAATATGGAGCACTATCTATGAAATCATTTTTGATAAAGTGTAGTATGATACCGCGAACGACTTCTTTATCTTCTGTTTCATGGGCCTGCACAGGGACCTGTTCCGGGGCATCGACGATAGTATTGTTTGGCGCCATTTGGTCCCGGGTCTCAATAATAATGTTTTCTAAAGGTGAACTTACTTCTGCATCCGTGGCCGTATCTATTTTTTCGACCAATATATTGCTGGAGCGAATATCGGCATAAAACATTGCTTCGTTTTCATATTCTTTGAATCGTGTTTCTAAGAAATCGCATTCGTCCAAATCACATGTTTCTAATTGAACCTGCATTTGAATCCAATATTCCTCTTTTGGAATACCAGTAATTTCGCGATTCACTATATTTTTGATTTCGAGCATACGACCATATCGTTGACTGGTGGTATCATTTACAATTCCGTCCGGAGATGCGCCAATACATTTATATTTGGGATGTTGAATACAACCAAAGGAATCAACCACCGTTCCATACATTTGTTCATATAGCATAATACTTACGGGTTCGTATTTCACGCCCCAATGTAAGGAGGAATCGGTATTGACAAAAGATGTTGCACTGGTCGTTCCACCGGACTCGAATGGCACGCATTTTTCATAAATAATACTATTATATTGCGATTCACTGCCAAATACCTTCCATATATTACTCGCTGTAATCATACTATGTCGATATTCATACCATTCTTGTGATTTTTGGGCAGGTTGATACGCGTTTTTCAAGTCAATCATTTTTTTTTCTATGTTTTCGATATTTGGCACTTCATTTACGGATGAGGTTGGATATTGACGGGGTGGAATATCATAATTTTCAAAGAAATCGCCGGTGACTTCATCTACGAAATCTTCAATTTCTTCATACATTTCTTCCGTTTTTTCACAAATACCCGCGTCTGTCCATTGTTCATACAATACTTCTACGATTTGATGTAACATTTCGTTATAGAAATCGGGTGAAGACATATGTAATATTTCATTTGAAATATATTCGTCAATGAGTTCGGATACGGTGCATTGCAATTCGTAATATTCGTCGCTATCGGGCTCTACAAATGATACCATGTTTATTATATAGATGTATATAACTACATACATTTATATGATTTAATTTCAATTTTATGTGGGATTTCATTCTTCCTTCTTATCTTCTACATTTTTTTCACTAATTCGTTTCGGTGTTAACGATTTCAACGTGGAGACGCGTTTAGCATCCATATTTTTCAAAGTAAAACTGTGATTTTCCGTATTGAAATGTAAGGCCGGAATACTGATTAATTCGCGTTTTTCTTTATCATATACCACGTCCTTTGTTTTTTGCAATTTTGCTTTTTCTAAACAATTCACGAAAAATTGTTTCAACGATTTAATTTCTTTCACCGGTAATCCGTGTTCCTTGCCATATTTTTCGGCAAATATGTGCAATTTTTGTATTTTAACCGTTTTGTCCAATTTGTTCCATGGGTCGGCCTTGTTTTTTTGTTTCTCCTTTTCTAATAATTCATCAATCGCATGATAGGTCAAATCGTCAAAGGAGGATGATTGTGGAATAATAGATTTATATTTGGCATTCGCTAATGTATTATCTGGTGTAGGGTTTGGCGTAGCCACCGTTTGCACTTCATTTGTTTTAAACATAGTTATTATGGATTCTCTTTATGTTATATTATAAAATAATGTTTATTATCTTTTTTATAAATATATTATACATTATATAAATGTCAACTACCAAAATAATTCGATTACCTATTGAAGAAAATATAGTAGAAAATAAGAGTAAAAATAGTAAAGAAGAAAGAGAGAATCTTAAAATAACGAAAAAGGCCGAAAAATCGAAACGGGTAATTACCGAATCAAAAACCTGGAATTTTGGGGAGGAGGAACTAACCTATGAAAATATATACAATATATTGCTAGAAATTGAGCGGAAGACAATCAGCGAAAACATACACAAACGTATTTTACAGCAGTTGAGTCAAAAAATGTCGGGGTATAAGGCGCAGGATATACAAAAAGGTCTATTTGAACCGGATAAATTTGTAGATTTAGAGAGAATTGTCGAATTATTAATCAAATGTAATTTAGAATGTTTTTATTGTAAAAACAAGGTCCAAGTATTATACGAATATGTTCGCGAACCGGGGCAATGGACCCTCGACCGAATAGACAATGATTATGGACATAACAAAGATAATTTAGAGGTGGCATGTCTGCAATGTAATATTCGGCGACGGACCATGTATGCAGAACGATATGTTTTCACCAAACAATTGAAAATAATTAAAAAGGTCTAAGCTCTAACAAGTTGCAATATATTTAGTTTTTTAGTAATAAATTAAATATAGATATATGTTAGATGACACCCCCTTATCTAGATATCATTTATCCCTTCATCATATTTTTCATATTATTCATTTTGAATCGACAATTTCAATGTAGGTATAGTCATATATTCGAAAAAAGTATCGGTTTGATATTGGTGATATGGTATACGCTTATTGATATTAAATATGGCATAGCGTTCGGTATCATGTATATGGTTTATTTGATGCGATGGAATCATAATTTTGTAATTGAAGGATTAGAGAATATAAAAGATGGTGTTGAATTTATAATTGATGAACCAAAAGAACCAATTACTACTGATAAAAAATATACAGCAATCATCATTGAACCTCGAAATCATAAAGCATTAGAATTTGTATTGAATAATTTTATGGAAAACTTAAGCGATGATTGGGGATTTATTATTTTTCATAGCAACACGAATAAAACTATGGTTGAAAATATAATGGAACAACCACTATCGAAATATAAAAATAAAACAACATTAATCAATTTAAATGTCGATGGTAAAGATTTTACTATTAAAGAATATTCTACATTATTTTATCATGAAAACTTTTATAAATATATTCCCACAGAAACGTTTTTAATTTTTCAAACAGATAGTATGATTTTAAAAGAAAATAAAGATAAGATTAATGATTTTATGGAATATGATTATGTAGGTGCACCTTGGCCAAAAACAATGGGAATATTAGGTAAAATGCAAGTAGGCAATGGAGGATTGTCACTACGAAAAAAAAGCAAAATGATAGAATTACTTAAATATAAGGATAAAGGAATAGATACAGAATATCCAAGGTTATGTGGTAAATATATTGCAGAGGACCAATTTTTTAATGGATATCTTGTTAAAGATATAACTGTATATAAACCTTCTATTGAAAAAGCAAAAGAGTTCTCAATAGAAGCTATATATTACGAACATCCATTTGGTATTCACAAATGTTGGAACTGGTTAAATCATAATCAATTAAATATATTAAAACATAAATATCCTGATATAAATAAACTAATAAAATTGAATATGCAAATAATAGAACCCAAAAAAGAAAATAAAATAGCGGTGATTACTTCTATATACGGTAATTATGATAATTTAAAAGAACATAATATTTTGAATAAAGATAAAGTAGATTGGTATTGTTTTACAGACGGAAATATTGAAAGTAACTTTTGGAAAATAATAAAAACACCATATCATAATAATTACCCTGATAACATAAATTATAATAATTATAAAAACTTTTATTTAAATATAAAGGATAATGAAACTAAAAATATGATGTGTGCCAAATTTTATAAAATAAAATCACACGAAATAGATATTTTAAAAAAATATGATTATTTTATATGGATAGATGGTTCAATAATATTACAAAAAGATTTTATAAATAATATTTTATCCCTAATTAATAATAATAAATTGATAAACTTTAAACATTCTCAACGAAATAATATTAAAGATGAATTAAATATATCTTTGAAATTACCAAAATATAATAATCAAAAATTAAAGTATCAATATGATGAATATATTAAACAACAGTTTCCAGACAATGTAGGACTTTATGAAAATGGTATTATAATACGAAAAAATGATAGTAAAATCAATAATTTATTTAATGATTGGTGGATAGAAATTTTAAAATATTCATTTCAAGACCAAATATCATATCCATATGTTCTGTGGAAAAATAATATTTTACCGGATTATGTAATTAATGAAAATATTTACAATAATAAAAAATATTCATATATTGATTATAATCTAATGAAAAATCATTAAATCCTTCTAAAAAAACATAGAAAGACCCCCTTATTTATATTCATATCTCTCAACCATGAATATAAATACTACCGATTATTTACCTATCCATAAAAATATTCAAGACAAACTCGATTTTTTTCATAAAACCAATAAAATACCCCATATTATTATTCACGGCTCTTCCGGCACCGGTAAAAAAACAATTATTCACAATTTCCTTCATAAAATATACAATGGAGACAAACAAAAAATCAAATCCAATGTCATGTTTGTAAACTGCGCTCACGGCAAAGGTATCAAATTTATAAGAGAAGAGCTCAAATTTTTCGCCAAATCGAACATCCAATCTAGTGCCGGGGTTCCCTTCAAATCGATTGTCCTTTTTAACGCGGATTTTTTGACCATTGATGCTCAATCGGCACTTCGGCGATGCATCGAATTATTCAGTTATAATACCCGATTTTTTATTGTAGTTGAAAATAAACACCGATTGCTAAACCCCATATTGTCCCGTTTCTGTGAAATATGTGTGCCGGAATATATCGACGGAGAGGGCAATACGATTAATTTACACCAATATAATTTAAACAAAAAATTCCATTTGGAAGAATACGAACAAGAGAAATGTGCGTGGATAAATACCAAAATGGCGGAATTAAATGATACGGCAGAGGTTGGACACGTCGATTTATTGGAATTATCGACCGAAATGTATGAACACGGATTTTCGTGTTTAGATTTAGTCAATTGGTTGAATATAAATCATTTGGCGAAATGGACGGATTTAGAAAAAGCGTCCATCCTCATGCATTATCAAACGCGAAAAAGTGAATTCCGTTGTGAAAAAATGTTGTTATTTCATTTATTAGATATAATGTTTTTTCGTTCAAATACAATTTAAAAAATAGTATAGTAATTTAGAAAATGGACGATTTTGTCATATCCAATTTACATGAATCCAGAAATGAATGGTGCAGTCGTTTAGTGAGTATTTTTTCACCATTAGTCATTGACGGTATTCGTTCCATATTTAACGAATCTTGGAAAATGTGTTTAGACAACAATGAACCCGATAAATATTTAATGACCTTTCAAAATCTACTCTCTCGTATTCCTAAATGGAATTCGGTCATTGTAGAGGAAGAGCGTAAACGTATCATTGAGAGAAGTGGTTGCAACTATTTAGAGGATTTAATTACCTGCGTCCATATCATACAATTGAAGGTATTAACTTGTATAAGAGTTGGAAACAAACAAAAGAAAATAGATATTTCCATTCCAAATTTAGACCATTTTATTCATAAAGTATATATCCACGTTGCTCGTAAAGTGTATACAAATGTTTATTTATTCGAAAAGAATATAACTCCATTGCAAACCCAGAAAAACAATCGTGAGTTGGAGCAAGTGATTCAAGAATGCATATTGACCGCCATTCGCGAGAGCATACCTACCGAAGCCATTATTCGGGCGTATATGGAGGAGAGCGTTGAACAAGAAGAAGAAGTCATTATTGAAAAATTGGAAGACCCTATTGTTGAAGCCGGAGCAAAGGACGCGAGTGAATCTGCACAGGAGCATAGTGATGTAGATACTGATTCGAGCGATTCCGCTCCACCCATGGTTCCATCTATACAAAATATTGACAACGAACCGGTCATTACCCGTTTAACATTTAATGATTATGACGCTGTATTAAACGAAGATAATAAGGTCGATAACGTAAATGCGCCAAAAACAATCGAACGTTTAGAAGAGATTAGCACATCGAGAGCCATCCAACGTAAATTAGACGAAGAAAGTAGCGATGAGGAGGATGACCGTATCAAAATTCATACGAGTGAAGCCATAGATTTAAGTGGTTTCGAGGTATTAGACGAGGTAAAACCATCTTCCAATGGGTTTGATATTCCTTTATTAGATTTTGAAGAATTACCTTAATGCGTCATATATGCAATAATAATTTTTCATAATTTAATATACCTCTATGGAACAAGTGTTTATCGTATCTTTTTTAGTGACTTTTCTTTTTTGTGTTGTCAAATTTTTGGAAGCAAAATATTTAGACAAACAATGGAAACCGTTGAAATTCTTTGTGCGCGACGCGATTATTGTATTTTCTAGTGCAATCGTAGCATCTATCATGTTTTTTTATAATCAAGGTGCAATTAGTGAATTTTTCAATGTGGTTACAGAGACGACTGCATTAAATAGTTCTACGACTCAAGTATTTACTGATGCGCCTGAATTTTAATTTTTAATATTTATGATATATATAGGAATATGTCACAAATAGATTCAATTATTTTAGAACAAAAAAAGTTGTTACAAGAAAAGGAGAAAAAGGAAAAAAAAGAGAAAAAGGAAAAAAAAGAGAAAAAGCAAAAGAAAGAAGACGATAGTCCTAGTAAAAAAGCAAAACGTGTCACGAAAAAGAAAAAAGAAAAGGAGGATTTACCGAAATCACCTTCTCTCGTAAAAATGGGGCCCCGATTAAACGAAACATTAGCAGATTTAATGGAAGAATTATCCGTATTAATGGCCAAAAAAGGTGATAATATCCGTTCACGTGTATATAAACGTGCACAAGAGAGCATTATGGCGTATACCGATGATATTACGGATATTCGTCAACTAAGAGGACATCCGGGAATTGGACCTACCATCATGGAAAAGTTCAAGGAATATGTGGATACTGGTAAATTAGATGTATTAGAACGAGAGAAGAACAATCCCGAATATATTTTGAGCAATGTATATGGCATTGGTCCGGTAAAGGCGAGAGAACTCGTCAACAAAGAAGGTATTACAAATATAGAGGATTTAAGGAGAATACAAGATTCTGTATTAAATGTAGTGCAAAAGATTGGCCTCAAATATTACGAGGATATTCAAGAGCGTATTCCTAGAAACGAAATTGATAAATATAATGACATATTTGAAAATACCATGAAAAAAGCGGGAGATGAACATTCTAAATATGAAATTGTTGGTAGTTATAGAAGAAAAAAACCGGATTCGGGAGATATTGACGTGATTATTACCGCGGAAGACCCTGCTGTATTTGAAAAATTCATTAATCATTTACTAGAAGAACGAGTCATTACGAATGTATTGTCGAGAGGTAAAAACAAATCATTAGTCATTGCTAAAATTCCTAGCAGTAAATTTCATAGACGGGTCGATTTTTTATATGCTAGACCAAGTGAATACCCGTTTGCAGTATTGTATTTTACCGGTAGCAAAGCATTCAATACAGTGATGCGCGGTCATGCACTGAAACGTGGATTTTCCCTAAATGAACATGGTATTTCAAAAATGGTTGATAACAAAAAGGGAGAATTCGTTGAACATGCATTTACTACAGAGCGTGATATATTTGATTTTTTGAAATTGGAATATAAAGAGCCAGAAGAACGGATTGATGGAAGGGCGGTTATTTCTAAATCAAAATCGCCTAAAGATGTCGTTCCCAATGAACCAATCTCTCAAAATATTACTAAAAAGAAGAGGGCATATAAGAAAAAAGTACCCGATGTTTCTCCTAAAGAACCAGAATCAATCTCTCAAAAATCTCCTAAAGAAGCCATTTTGAATGAACCAATCTCTCAAAATATTACTAAAAAGAAGAGAGGTCCCAAGAAAAAACTTGTAATACTTCCCGAACTTCCTCCTAAAGAATCCGGTTTAGAGGATTATCTTAAAAAAGAAGGATTTGTAGAATTAGTTCCTGAAAATCCTCCTAAAGATTCTGTTTTTATAGACCCCTTCTCTCAAAATCCTCCTAAAGAATCGATTGTGGAAAAAAAGAATACTACTAAAAAAAATAGAGTTCCTAAAGAACCCAAGGCAAAGAAATCGCCTAAAATGAAAAAGGAAAGGGTAAAAAAAGGAAAGGAGGAAAAAGCAAAAGAGGAAAAAGATATAAATATTTCTAAAGTAGTTACTATAGAAGACATTCCAAAAGGAGATATGATAGAAACTAAAAAACACATCCATGATTTCAAAGAAACCGGTATTTCCGTATTGGATTCACTCAATGAAAAGCAATTAAGTGAAATGATAGCATTAGCGAGTGATGCATATTATAATGAAAAAATCATACTTATGACGGATAATGAATATGATATTGTCAAAGAATACATCGAACGAAAATTCCCTAAAAATGAAGCCATTGAACAAATCGGCGCTCCGGTAAAAAAGAATAAAGTCACACTTCCATTTGAAATGCCTTCTATGGATAAAATCAAACCCGATTCAAATGCTCTTGCCACGTGGACCGGAAAATACAAAGGCCCTTACGTTTTATCCTGTAAATTGGATGGAGTCAGTGGTATGTATTCCACAGTAAATGATGAACCTAAATTATATACTCGGGGAGACGGTAAAATCGGCCAAGATATTAGTCATTTAATACCGGTTCTAAATTTACCCAAAGAAAAAGGATGGGTTGTCCGTGGAGAATTCATTATTCCTAAACAAGTATTCGAAGAAAAATACAAATCATCCTTCGCCAATCCGCGTAATTTAGTATCGGGGATTATCAATAGCAAATCAGTCGATGAAAAGGCCAAGGATTTACATTTTGTCACCTATGAAATTATACAACCTGTCATGAAACCAAGTGAACAACTCGCCAAATTGGTCGAATTGAAACACGAGGTCGTCATGAACAATACATTGACTGTCGTATCCAATGAATTATTATCCCAAATCTTAGTGGATTGGCGAACCAATTATATGTATGAAATCGACGGCGTCATCGTTACCAATGATGAAATATATGAACGTATCTCGGGTAACCCCGACCACGCTTTCGCGTTCAAAATGGTATTATTGGACCAAATGGCCGAAGCAAAAGTGGTGGATGTTATCTGGGAAGCGAGTAAGAGTGGATATTTGAAGCCCCGGGTCCGTATTGAACCTATCCGGTTGGGCGGTGTGACCATTGAATATGCAACCGGTTTCAATGGCAAATTTATAGAGGATAATAAGATTGGTATTGGAGCATTAATCCAAATGATACGCAGTGGTGATGTTATACCATATATAAAATCGGTCACCATGCCCGCCGAAAAAGCGAAGATGCCAAGTGTTCCATATGTTTGGACCGATACTCACGTAGATGTAGTATTGGAAGATATCAAGGGTGACGTCACCGTTTTAGAGAAAAATATTACCCAATTTTTTGTCGAATTAGGCGTGGATGGATTATCCGGTGGAAATGTGAAACGAATTATGAAGGCGGGCTATAATAGTGTGGGTAAAATATTGAAAATGAGCAAAGCCGACTTTGAAAAAGTGGAAGGGTTCAAAGCGAAAATGATTGACAAAATATACGATGGAATTCATGAGAAAGTGGACAAGGCATCGCTATTAGATATTATGGCGGCGTCGAATACACTTGGTCGCGGTCTAGGAATGAAAAAGTTGAAACCCATGATGGATGCATTCCCTGATATATTGACATCGACGGACTCGGCCGAATCAAAGATTGCCAAATTACAAACAATTCATGGGGTAGGTGCCGAAAATGCCAAAAGTTTTGTCAGTAATATACCGGTATTTTTGGCATTTTTGAGAGAATGTGGTTTAGAAGGAAAATTGAATGGACCAGTCCAATTGGAAAACGCGGTAGTGCAGTCAGTTGATTTGGACCAAAGTCATCCTTTGTTTGGCAAAAAAATCGTGATGACCAAAGTGAGAGATAAAGAAATCATTGAAAAACTTGGAGAATTCGGCGCGACCTTGGAAGATTCGGTAAATAAAACAACTTTTGCATTGATTGTAAAATCAAAAGAGGATGAATCAAATAAAACCAAAAAGGCGAAGGATTTAGGAATTCCAATTTATACTCCGGAAGAATTCAAAGCTGCATTTTTTGTATGAACTCTAATAATCGATATGTTGAATATATTTACTCAACGTATACAATACCGGCAAGGTCGCTAAAAATCCAGTAAAAATCAAACCACCGGTCAAAATATTTTTATTGAATCCTGTAATTTCTTCTTCTATCACTTCCATTTTAGGTTCTACGGACCAAATGTTACTTTTACCGTCTTGGTCTTTTGACCTTCCTAACCGGGTATTTTTGTTGAATGATTTATCTGTAGTATCTAGTTCTAAATGATTCTTGTTATTTTCATCATTGTTCATCGTTAGTAAATGATTCTTTTTATTATAAAGAAAAGAACGAGTAAAAGCGTCATTATGGTAATAATGTAATAAATAAATAAAAATCATAAGTGTTTTTTGCATCATTTTTCTTTTTATTTGATGTAATCTATTTTTATGTTTTTAACTCATTGTTTTACTTTTACATAAATACTCTAAATAAACATAATAAATACAACCCTATATTTTATTTATTATGACCGAATTTGTAGGAACCATCGACAACTCTCTTTTGCAAAAATACGAAGTCAAATTATACGGATCTGACCGCGATACCTACAACATCATCAATGATTTTTTAGAAGATAACCCGAGCGAACGCGCCTTCTATATTATCGATTTAGGTGAAATCACTACTTCATATGCAACATGGACCCGACTTTTACCCGACGTAAAACCATATTACGCCGTGAAATGCAATCCTAACCCGGTTCTGCTCGATGTATTGGCATCTTTGGGCGCGAATTTCGATTGTGCCAGTGAAAATGAAATGAAAACCATCATCGAAATTACCAAAGACCCTTCACGAATCATCTTCGCCAATCCATGTAAAATGTCGTCGCAAATTAGATACGCGAGAGCGAATGACGTCGACCTCATGACATTTGACTGTGAAGAAGAATTGTATAAAATCAAATTATATCATCCATATGCCAAACTCATCCTACGCTTAGCCGTCGACGATAGTAAAAGCAAATGCCAATTCAATAAAAAATTCGGCTGTAAATTGGAACAAGTCGAAGAATTATTAAAAATCGCCAAAACCTTGAAAATAGAAGTCGTCGGGTTCAGTTTCCATGTTGGCAGTGGATGCACATCCGCCTCTAATTTTTACGATGCAATCAACACATGTAGAGAAGCGACTGATATTGCCAACCAAATGGACATCACTATTTCAATGATTGATATTGGCGGCGGATTTCCCGGACTAGACCGAAACATTAAATTCGAAGACATTGCCAATAGTATTAATATGGGTATTCACGATTTTTTTGGTGAAGATTTGGAAAATGGTTGCATTCAATTTATTGCTGAACCGGGGCGATATTTCGCGGAAAAAACTCATACACTCGTGCTAAATGTTATCGGTAAGAAAAAAATTACGGTCGATGACGAACCCGTCATTGTATATTATTTGAATGATGGTATATATGGTTCATTTAATTGCATCTATTTTGACCATAGTAATCCCACTGTTTTACCTTTTAATGAGAGAGACGGAAAACTACATAAAAGTCGTCTTTTCGGCCCCACTTGTGATAGTATAGATTTAATCAGCGAAAATGTCATGTTGCCCGAATTGGCGATTGGCGAATGGGTATATGTCGAAAATTTCGGGGCGTATACTGTCGCGGCCAGTTCCAGTTTCAATGGTTTCAAAACCAGTATTTGCAAATATATATTCAGGTCCTAAGTCATAGGTCCACCCGTCTTATTTGATACCAAGTAAAAGATATCTACTATAGTAAAATGATACTATGAATAGATATATATAAATCACATTCATGAAGGAATAGGTAATTAGTTTCACCGTATTTTTATAATTTAATTCTATATCACATAATTTATTCAATACAATAATATTATTTACAAACAATAACAGGACAATATATTTGAACGCCGAATTAAATGGGTATTCCCATAATAATCCAAAAAAGAATCCCATAAATGTATTTGGGTCCGTTCCAATTTGTTCCGTATAACGAGCCAAATAATAATAAAATTTGTAAAAGAAGGCGACAAAATCGACATAGACCACATGATTACAATTTTGACATACTATAAAATGCATCTTCAATAGAATTCGCGGGGTTTCAAATTGCCCCGTTTTTTTAACCTGGTGCAATGTTTTGTCAAAATCGAAAATCATATAATCCCCCATATTGATTTTGTGTTCCAAATTAAAATTGATAAACTCGGTAATCGTATCATTGTTGTTGTTCGTTGCCCCGATAATAATTCGATAAAAATCGATGCCGTCAAAATTATATAAAATGCAATCCCTGTGTGGTATCAAATTTGCCGCCGCGCCATACAAATTCATCTTGTTGAAATTCGGTTTGGGATTTGAATAATATATCTCATTCATTTCGACCACATGTTTCAATATACAATTTGACTTATTATCGCATATACTATTCCATAATTTATCATATTGAATTCGGTCAAAATTATCTTTGAGTTCACCGGCCAAATCATTATAATATGTATGATGGGTAGTGGTCGTTTTGTCGGTAACTAAATTGATATATTCTTTACCGATATTACCTAATACATTTTGTAAATGGTTCGGTAATTTTCCAATACCTACATTTCCATCTATACTGTCCCGGTGGGTAAATATGCTTTTCATTTATATATAGATAAAGTATATATATTTATATAGTTCAACCGTTTAAATATACACTTATATACTTTGTTATAGTATGAGTTACGTATTGGTGAGTGGTGGTCTAGGATTTATTGGTTCACATACCGTAGTTGATTTATTAGAAAAAAACTATGACGTTATTATTGTCGATAATCTAAGTAACTCGCGTCTCGACGTATTGGATAAAATCGTCCAAATAACGGGTAAAACGCCCCTCTTTTTCAATATCGATATCACAAATAGGGTAGAATTGGAAGATGTGTTTCGGTCCCATTGCATCGAAAGCATCATCCATTTTGCCGCGCACAAAGCAGTCGGTGAATCTATACAAAAACCCCTCATGTATTACCAGAATAATATAGTAAGCACCCTCAATTTGCTGTTTTTATGTGAAACGTATAAGGTCGGGCATTTCATCTTTTCTTCATCGGCTACGGTATATGGAAATGGCGAATCGCCGTTACCAGAAACGGCACCGGTGGGCCTACAATTGACGTCGCCCTACGGTAAAACCAAATATTTTATCGAAGAAATATTGGCGGATTTCCATCGGGCCAATCCCTCTACCAAAATCGTGATTTTACGCTATTTCAATCCGGTAGGGGCGCATTCATCCGGACTCATTGGCGAAAATCCTAACGGAATTCCAAATAATCTAATGCCGTATATTTTGAAAGTGGCCATGAAAAACAATCTCGACCCGACCATGGATGAAGTGTATTCTTATTTAAATGTCTTTGGTAATACCTATGAAACGAGAGACGGGACGGGTGAACGTGATTTCATCCATGTCCTCGATTTGGCCGAAGCCCATAGTAAATCCTTGGAATATATCAAGTCCAGGGTGGATATTGGGTTTGATATATTTAACGTGGGAACGGGCAAATCGACCAGTGTATTAGAATTAGTTCGCACCTTTAGCGTAACTAACAAAGTCGTGGTTCCTTACAAAATATTGGATAAACGCAGTGGCGATATTGGTTCCGTATATTGTGATACTACTAAATTGGAAAACGTATTACGGTGGAAAGCAAAATATGATATTGTAGATATGTGCAAAGACGCTTATCGTTTTGTATTGCCAAAATAATTGGATGTAGTAAGTATCTATCAAAATTTGATAAGTGAATCATCGAATGGAATGCATAATATATCAATTATAATTGATTGAAATATTATTTTCTTGTTTTTCTTGTCTTTCTCGACCTTCTATTTTTTATTGATTTCTTTGATTTTTTATGATTCTTTCTTTTACCACCTCTTTTATTTGGATTTTTTAATACTTCTTTCTTTATTCCTTCATTCATATCTGTATCTGATTCATCACAATAAAAGATTTCATTACCGCCACATCCAGGACAAATTAATATATCATGCTTTAATAATCGTTCTTTTACATATTTATATATATCGTTTGTATAATTAATTAAACACAGATGGTGCATGTATTGGTCACATTTTTTACATAGAGCGCAAACCATTACATTTGTTTTATCAACATACTTTTTACAAAGAGGACAGTTATGTTTACTCATTCTCTATAAATAATATGTATATTTTTTATTAAATGAAATGCCCTAAATATTTTCATTGAGTAAAGGTCTAATAATTATACAATATTCGTATATCGTGTGCACAATTGTAAAACTCCATCAATTCGGGATGTTTTTTATTTACGATATACCACATATTGATTTCCCACATGATATGATTCCGTTCACGTATGGTTCGTAATATTTCGGCTTTTGCTAAATACGCGAATTTTAATAGCGAATCGACGTCTCCGCCAAATACGGAACCGGCGAATGTCCACGTAATCGTTTCATATACATTATATGATATGGAATAATCCTTCCATTTACACGATGCAATACGCAGAGTATTATATGATTTGTTGACCATTTGGTGAATTCCTTGCGCCATTTTTTCATCATCCCGAATCATATGATATATACCAAAATCTATCCATATATATTGGTTGGTTTTCCACCAATTCAAATCGATGGCTCTCTGCACCCATTCGGTTTTATTACATTGGACGAAAATATAATCCAAGGTATCTTTCTCCGGATTACCCGTATTAATATTAAATTTCGTCAATTGGTCTTTATAATTATATAAATAGATTTGTTCCTTTTCATATACAATGAATTTGGTCAAGGGGTATACTGCTTCTTCATCGGCCTTTTTGAAATAATTATTATACGAATAACTATCCATAAATATAATTTTGGGGTTCGGTATAGAGAGCAATTTTTTACCATATTCAATGTAGGTATCGAGAGAACGAACCTTATTCACATTGATATTACTCATAAACGCGCTCACGATAGTGGCATTATATGATGAAGGGAGGGTCGATATAGAAGAAGTAACTGTTTGCGGATACAATTCGGTAGAATAATTGAATATAACAAAATCTTGGGCATAATAATCGCGAATTGTTTTTACCGCTTCCTCGTTTAATAGGGAGCGATAATCAATTTCTATACCGGTTCTGTTTTTATTGGTATGAACATCAAAATCCGTATATCCCAATTTATGCATGTCTTCTTTCAAATGTTCCGTGCGGACAATTTTCACATTTGGTAAGACATTACCAAATTCGTCTGTGAAAAATTTGAATTGAGGCAATTTGTGATTATCATATGGGTGTGCTAAATCTTTATGTAAATAAAAGACAATTGCCGCAGCCACCTCTTCTTTGGTAGAAGATGGATTAATCCGTTTTGCCCAAAATAAGTCCGATATAATTCGATCATATGGATTCCTTACAGATGAAATGATGGTCATTTGGGGATTTTCTTGGAAATCGAACCATTTTTTTTCCTTGAGTATTTCTTGATAAGTGAAATGTTGTAATGACCGTTCTTGGGGGACACGAACTCGATTTAGTTTATCAAAATACCAACCATATATACTGTTTTCGTTTCTTTCAATACCGGTTTTATTATAAAAATAATCTTCGATGGACATACCTCCCGTTTTTGGAACATGAATGTAGAGAGTATTGATTGGTTTGAAATATGGCATTAGTATAAAATATATAAAAGAAATCGTTTATATATTTTACTTATTTTACATTATTTTTATATTGAACATCTATGTTATCAATCGATTGTTTCTGTGTATTTTGTATTGCATATTGCCCACATGGACCACAATGATCTTCATTCGATAAATCGACCTTATTATTCATTTTTTTATCACAATAATCTATATTCCAACGCCCCAATGGTTTTGGCAAATCATTTTTCCGAATCCTCTTCATAATTGATTTTATTATATATTTTATAATACACTATAACCGAAAAATTGTTTAAGTTGTTTTGTTTACAGAACATTCGAAACCAGCGCCGATTTTATTTCTTTGGGTGGTTCGGCACATTTTGATGTAGGTGGTATTTCGATCGGATTTCGATTTCGATACGTATGATAATGTGATAATTTTTTTGCAAATCGAACATGTTTTGATTTTTTTCGTATTGTTTTTCTATTTTTGTATTTTCTATTTTTATACATACCTATATATAGTGTATATATTATACGTATACAGGTATTTTATCGATATTCATGATTGGGCTCTCTATTTTTTTCATCTTCTTCTCCGATATTTCAAACTGCGCAAAAAAAGGATAACATAATTGTTGATGTGGCAACTGTTTATGTGCGGTTCGAGCAATCATTTTATATAGTTTAAAATTAGGGTATCTCTCATCACCATTTTTTTTATATAAAAAGTTCTTACCATTATCATCTAAACACCAACGGTAAATTGTTTCTTGAAAATCATCTAAATCTATTGGATCGTCGTCGATTTCCATCATGAAATCAAATATGGAACACCCTAAACGACATAAATCAAAACTCATATTTGGTTCAAGACGAGGTTTATCTTCATCCATATATGGCTCAAAATTATATTGTGTAGCGGCGTCACCTCCACTTGCAAAACTATTACTGCAAAATAATTTACCTTGAAATTTATAGATACTTCTACCAAAGTCAATTATTTTATATATTCTTCCGTAGGTAGGAACCTTGTAATATTTTCCGTTGTAAATATAATATAAATACTCTTGGTCGGTTTCAATATACATTATATTATTTGTATGCAAATCGTTGTGTGTAAATTGAAATGCTTTTTGGTAAGTAATTAATGTCATTACAATTTGCATCATGGCAGATGCTCCTTCTTTATTATCAAACGTGTCTTTTTCAAATAATTCATCGATAGTGCCTTTACATTTTTCTAGACATATCATTTGCATTGGAAAATCATTAATATATGCAAATATTTCATCCTCCTCGTCCTCCTCATCATCATCCTCCTCATCCTCCTCCTCGTCCTCCTCCTCGTCCTCATCCTCATCATCCTCCTCATCATCCTCCTCATCATCCTCCTCATCATCCTCCTCATCTTTTTCTTCTACCGATTGATCCTCACTAGTATAATTCAAATCACTTTTATCAGAATCACAAGATGAACTACTACTACTGCTCGAATGAATCGATTTATTATAAACAAGTTCACTATCATCGACATTTTCGCTATTATTATTATTATCAGATGAATCTATATCTAAAACTGAAATCGCGGATATATTATGATCATTCGATAATGTCGAAATCACCAATTTTTTTTTATTACCTCTAGAGCCATACTGTAAAATATCATTTTTTTGAGTTTCAGATATTGAAAATAATATTCCTATATTATCTTTAAAATAAGTAGAATTATGTAAATATTCTAAATCATCCGTTACATTTGCCTTGAATTTTTTTTGAATTCCAAGAAAAGAACCATAAAAATCAATTCCGTGAACAAATCCATGATGATGTAGCAATTGACTACTTAAATAACTAAAAAAACAATCGGTATATGCGGCATTATTTGGATCTACAACATTCTCTAAACAATCACTTTTGTTTGTAAGATTTGGTAAAACCAATAGTTTTTCAGCCGAATTCTTATATTTTCCAATCATATATCGAACTGGGTCGACCAATGGGGAAAACTTGATAAAAACATCTTGTTTGTGGCTATCTTTTTCTTCTAAAGATTCAACCGTTTTCATATTGACAAAATGATATCGATTATTTAGAGAAATATGATTATAGTTTGAATCATTCATTTCAAAAAAAATCTTGTATATTGGATTGTAATTTTGTAACATAGATATCGAGAAAGGTTCGTATCCGTTTGTTATATCAATGATATTATACACTTCTTCTAATTTTAAATACTCTAAATCTAATTCATTTGTTTTACAATAATTTATTTTAAACTTTTCATTTCCTAAATCTGTCATTTATACTTTCTGTATATTTAGTGAAGAATATTAAAACAGAAGTAATTAAACTTATTTTTATACAAAAATCCTCTTTATATACGTTGTTGGTTCAATAATATTTTATAGATATAGATAAATTCATATTATTTAGGAAAACAATGACATTAGAGCTTAAAAAATTTGATATGCGATCAATTACATTCAAACCAGATGAAAATAAAGGCCCGGTGATTGTAATGATTGGGAGACGTGATACTGGTAAATCATATTTAGTGCGAGATTTATTATATCATCACCAAGATGTTCCTATTGGAACCGTTATATCCGGAACAGAGGCGGGTAACGGATTTTATGCAAGTCATGTGCCAAAGCTATTTATACATGAGGAATATAATACCGTATTAATTGAAAATATTTTAAAACGACAAAGAACTGTTTTAAAACAAGTCAACAAAGAGATAGAGATGTATCGCAAAACTACGATAGATCCGAGAGCATTTGTCATATTAGATGATTGTTTATATGACCAATCGTGGACCCGTGATAAAATGATGCGTTTGCTATTTATGAATGGTAGACATTGGAAGGTTATGTTGATCATTACTATGCAATATCCTTTAGGTATTCCGCCAAATCTTCGAACAAATATAGATTATGTTTTCATTTTGAGAGAGCCATATATGACCAATCGTAAAAGAATATGGGAGAATTATGCATCCATGTTTCCTACGTTAGAGGCATTCAATTCAATTATGGATCAAACCACTGAAAATTACGAATGTTTGGTTATAAATAATAATGCAAAATCGAATAAGTTACAAGACCAAATATTTTGGTATAAAGCAGAGGGGCGACCAGACTTCAAATTGGGATCAAAAGAATTCTGGGAAATTTCAAAAAGTATGGGTTCAGATGATGAAGATGAAGCATATGATCCAAGTAAATCAAAAAAGAAGGGCGCAGCGCCCGCAATTAATGTAAAAAAAAGTAAATGGTAAAGCAAAATAAAAAATGAGCCCGAAGACCCACTTTTTATTTTATTTTTTAGGCAAAGTTTGATGAAATTTTTTGTAATAATTGATTTGATGCACTACTGCATTGGCTGATGGTAGATCGACACATCGCACAATCGACAGTTGGTTTGTTAGTTGACTTGATTTGACCAATGATACAGTCACCGCAGAATGAATGACAGCAACCAAGTTGAACCATAGTGTCGTTCGTCATATCGGTATAACAGATGGGGCATTCGTCGTGCGATTCCTTCATTAAAGATGCATTATAATTTATTTTTATAGGTTTTTTTACCGCAACCACAGGAGCAACCATAGATGGTTCATTATGATGCAGGCGATTATAAAATTCAATGTTGTTATTTAACCAAATTCTAAAACGTGCCATATCTAGCAGATTTCGGCCACTTTGTTTAATCATATTATCTAACGTATATATGGCAAAACGTAAGGTTTGTTCGGTTGTTACAATACCAGCAAACAGATTCGCCGAATATATACTAATGATTGGCATGGCGTTGGGCGAATGGTCGTTTCGTAGTTCATTTTCAGCATATCCAATGTAATAGGTATGTAATTTTTCCCGATACTCATTACGCTTTGTTCGCGAGTTTGTATCCAATCGGTTCAATCTTGCTAATATTTTATACTCACTCGTAGATAATTTATCTAACCATATTTTGTGAGTTTTCTCCGCATTCGGACGTCTTTTTAGATAACGACAGGTAGTCAAATACATAAACTGTGCGCTTCTATGTAAGATATCAATATCTGGATCACTACAGTTTCGAATATTATGACCGGTGCATTTGCAAAATGAACAACGCGATGGAGTATTGATTCTATGCGTAGGAACAACAAACATACTGTTGATCTCTTGAATTGGATTGAAGACAATTGTTTCGTTACTGGTGGTTGTTGACATTATTTAAGTAGGTTTTAGATTGGTTTTTCATGGGTGGTTTATATAATTTTGTGAAAAAGTATTTCAATTTTTTACAAAATTATTATTCGATTGCCAATTGAAGAATAATATATTTATTGACGTAAGTAAATATATTATACATCAGTATCCATCTCAACTTGAATACTATCTGCACGCTGTTCATTGATTTCAGCTGCTTTGGTATCGTCTTGTTTTAGAATACTTTCCCGTAACATTTCATTTCGAATATTAGTAGTCTCAACGTCAGCGGCTTCACGTTCCTCGAAATCGACCTTTTCGCGCACACCAATTAAATTACCATCTTCATCCATAGTTTGAGTCAATACGTTTCCGGATTTTTCAGCTAATTTAATGTTTTCTTCGATGGCCTTCTTCTTTGTATCTTTGATACGTTGTTCAAATTCCTGTTTCGCTTTGGTCTCGTTTTTCAATTTTTCTTGATGAAGTTTGTTCAATTCCTCCTCCATAAATTCAACACGTCCAGTCTTGTAAGCATCTGGATCCCAAGGAATCCACATACCCACTGGACCTACAAAAATATCGTGATTAGGATCATACTCACGTAATTTCTTGCACTGCATTTCCGCTTCTTCTTGAGTTGAAAATACACCACGAACTTTCAAACCTCTTACTGATGTTTGGAATGCATTTTCACGTTGAAATTGTGTGGCAATACGATCTTCATTTTTATCCATAAATGTATTAAAGTCATCTTCAACAGATGATTCTTTTAATTTGACTTCTTCTTCTTTAGAGAATTCATTGAAATCATTCATAACATCCTCCACATTTAGATTATATTTATAGGATAAAAAATGGATAAAATCAAAAAATTTAGTCATTGATTTAGTGAAATCCCATTGCTTTAAAAAATGCTCAAAAAAATATAATTCGCGTTTCTTTAGAATCTTTTCGGGGGAAACAAATGACATACATACGAATTTTTGCCCGGCAATGGGAGTATCCTCATCACATAAATCGATGTATTTAGGATTTGGTTTTCCGTTTTCTAAATTTTTTCGTTCGAACCCAGACATTCTATAAGGTATTTAGGGAAATATATGTTTAAGTGTTTTTTAAATAAAATATATATTTTTAATTTTTTTTATTAGTATTATTATATAATAGTGAGAATGTCCTCCAGTTTCGATTTAGCCGAATTAGTAAAACGTATCATCAAGTACTTGATTGAAGGTCTTGCCGTTGCAATTGTTGCAATGATTGTTCCTCGTAAAGCTCTTAATGTTGAGGAAATCCTGGTCATTGCTTTGACCGCTGCCGCCGCATTCAGCATCCTAGACGTATTTGTTCCATCTATGGGAACATCCATGCGTGGAGGTGCCGGATTTGGTCTAGGCACTGGTTTAGTAGGTGGTCTAAAACTAGCTGCTGTATAAATCTTGATATAATATGAAATAATGTTGTTTTCAATAAACAATATTATTTGTTTCTTCATACTGTCGGGAAAAATTCCCAATCTAAATCATTGCACACCTTCTTCCATATCATGTCTTGTTCCAATTGTTTTTCTCGATCTTTCATCATTGGAATATACGGTAAATATTGAGTTTGATCTAACAAAACACACAATTGATAAAGCGTGTAGGTATAATTAAAAAAATTCGTTCGATTTGCCGGACAATGAACTGCCCAAGGCTTTTGTATTTCAATAAACAACACACATAGGGTCTCATGTAGTTCTTCATTCATAATTGGCGGTTTAATACCAAACATAGAATTGATATATTGAATATGTTCGAAATATTTGTTCAGACCTAATTTACGTAAAATATCGCGCATTTTATCGTAATTAATGAGAGACATATCGGTAATGCGCTCTTTCTTGATGCGATTACGAATAGCCGATATAACCTCGTCCGGTATTTGAGTCGTCTCTTTGGCTTGAAATTGTGATAATATCTCTTTGAAATGGTTTAGACGAATATATGCTGTATATGATACTTCGTTCGGTGGCTCTTTGTTGGTGGGTTTAGAACTATCTACAATATAAGTAATAAATTTACCACACTTCAAATTGTTACATATTAAAATGCCTTCTTCATCTTGTGGTATAAGCTCTCCTTGATGACATATTTCACATATGTCAGAGGGAACGACAAAATCATGTATATCCAATATTTCATTATTTACATTTTTCCAATAATTGTAATAAGAATTTTTCGATTGAATGTATTTTTCACTATTCAGATTCGAAGATTCTTGTGTTTTTGCTCTTATTTTAAAAAAAGAATTGAGTATATTTACGTTTTGATTATTATCTCCACTGGATACCTTCTTTTTTTCCTCAAAATATTCAAAAATGTGTTTTGAATTTTGTAGTAAATACTCTTTCCTTTTCGATTTAAGTTGTTGAATTTCTACTTTTAGTTTGCGTATTTTATCTTGAATATCCATACATATATCGATTTTACTATTATCTAACTCACGTAATTTCTGTTTTAATATTTTTTTTTCCTTCATCAAACTTGGAATGATATTCGTCTCTAAATCGTGAAAATGATTCAACATTTCAGTATGTTTTTCATCAATTGTATTCGCATTATGTGAATTTTTTATTATTAATTTTTTATTTTGGTTCATACATTTATATGGCGGCTTTTTTTATGTTTCTATTTGGATAATAAATATTTTTGTATGATTTCTACTCTAATATTGTAGTTTTTTATGGCGCACTTGTGATCTACACTATATATGCATATGCTTTAGTAAATTTATGTATACATATACTAATATGAACATTGTTAATTATTTGTTATCCATATTTTTCAAAGAAGAAATTGTAAATACTACATTATTGGTAATCTTCAGTTTTGTCATAAATATTTTTCAAACGAATATCATATCCTATATAGGTGCAAATATCATCGGATTTGTCCAAAAAAATAACGAGCACCAAACAACCGTTTATTTCAAATATTTTGTAGCCGTTTCTGTTTTATATATCATATTCTACTATTTTTATAAATTTTTTCAAAACAAATTATTGACCAAATTGAGACAGTGGATTCGTCATGAATTGGTGAAAATGGTTTTATTAGTGAATAACGAAAATTTCAAGAACATTAATTTTACCAAATTGAATTCACCAATCAATCGCATATCATCCGTATGTTTTATGGTATTTAATGATATTATTACCTATTTGTTACCGAATATTACATTTTTATTTATTATTGCGATTTACTTTTTTTCAATAAATATTGAAATAGGTATTACATTTGTGATTAGTAATATATTGTTGGCTGGATATCTATATTATTCATGGACATCTATGCTTGGTAAGAATGAAGACTATGAGAAAATGGTTAGCGAAAATGAAGCATATTTGGTGGAAATATTAAATAATATTGACAAAATTATATCGAGAGGTCAAGCAGATAATGAAATTGACGTTTTTTTTAAAAAAACAGAAAAAACAATCAATAGCGCGTTTGATTTTTATTCAAATACAAATAATCACGGTATTGTTATGAATATACTTGCTTTTATTGGATTATTTATATTGATCGGGCAATTGATACGTCTCTATTTTACGAAAAAGATTGATTCAACCACATTTGTCACTTTTTTCACAATTTTGCTTTTGTATAGAGAGAAAATTACTACTACGATTCAACAAATACCTGATTTTATCGAATTTTTGGGTAGATCCGATTCAGTAATGAAACATTTTTATAACATGGATTCAGATTTGGAAAAAATATACAATAATAATTATTTATCGAGAGAATTGAAATTCGATTCGGTAACCTTTGAAAATGTCACCTTCCAATATGAAGGTCAGACAAAACATATAATGAAAGAATATAATATTCATTTGAATTTACACGATAAAATAATCGGTATTATCGGATTATCGGGAAATGGTAAATCAACCTTTGCAAAATTAATGATAAAAATGTATACGCCAACGAGCGGAGAAATCTATATTGATGATGTAAATGTTAAAGAGGTCGATGGAAATTATATACGTAGCCAAATGATTTATATAAATCAAAATTCTAAATTATTCGACCGAAAAATAATTGAAAATATTTTATATGGATGTTATGATTTAGATATATGTAATGGTTATTTGGGAGAAATAATGAAATACCCAAAAATACGAGATTTATTTAATCATATGGACATACATAAGAAAAAGGCCGGACTGTTTGGCGAAAATTTGTCTGGTGGACAGAGACAAGTGGTGAATATAATCGGCGGTTTAGTGATTCCTTCTAAAATAGTTATATTAGATGAACCAACAAATGCACTTGACGGAGAGCTAAAACACGAAATAATACAATTGATTACTGATTTTAAAAAATACAAAAAATGTATTATTATCATATCACATGACAAAGATATATTTAGATTGTTTGACGAGACAATTCGAATATAATGAATAATATTTTTCGTATAAACAGTTTATTATCAATATTCCTAAATAATATAGTATTTTCATGGATAATCAAAAACATTTAGACATACCAGATAATATTAAAATGGACCGTAAATATTTTCAAAAATTGGTGTTTCTAAATAATGCTTTGAATGATGGATGGACAGTTAAAAAATCTGCCGAAAACTATATTTTTACGAAAAAACACGAAAACAAACGCGAGATTTTCCAAGAAAACTATTTGGAAAACTTTATAATATCAAATTTGAAGAATTGATACGGTAGTGACAGCATAATACAGGTATTCTTTTTATTTTGTATAAAACATATGTATTATACAAAAAGTCAATATTAATTCACAATTATATTTAATTTAGCAATATAATCAAAATTATTTTCTTGGAATAGTATATAACCTAGAAAAATGGGTGGAGCACTAATGCAGCTAGTCGCCTACGGCGCACAAGACGTTTTCCTTACTGGAACACCAGAAATTACCTTCTGGAAGGTATCATACCGCAGACATACTAACTTTGCCATGGAAAGTATTGAACAAACTTTCTCTGGACAAGCCGATTTTGGACGTAGAGTAACCTGCACCATCTCAAGAAATGGTGATTTGGCTTACAGAACTTACTTACAAGTCACTCTTCCTGAAATCAACCAATCCCAAGCCACCTCTGGAACCAATGGTGTCTATGCTCGTTGGTTAGATTTCATTGGTGAACAATTAGTTTCCCAAGTTGAAGTTGAAATTGGTGGCCAAAGAATTGACCGTCAATATGGTGATTGGATGCACATCTGGAACCAAGTCACCCTTTCATCTGAACAACAACGCGGATACTTCAAGATGATTGGACATACCACCCAATTAGTATACATCACCGATCCAACCTTCGCTGATGTTGCTGGTGCATGTTCATCAAGTGGAGGACCAAACCAAGTTTGTGCTCCAAGAAACGCTTTACCAGAAACCACCCTTTACATTCCTTTATTATTCTGGTTCTGCAGAAATCCTGGACTTGCTCTTCCTTTAATCGCTCTTCAATACCACGAAGTCAAAATCAACATTGATTTCCGTCCAATTGGAGAGTGCTTATGGGCTGTCAAATCCATGAACTCAACTGATGGATCAACCCAATCAGTTACCAGTTGCTACCAACAATCCCTTGTTGCCGCATCTTTATACGTTGACTATATCTTCCTTGATACTGATGAACGCAGAAAGATGGCACAAAACCCACACGAATACTTGATTGAACAACTTCAATTCACTGGTGATGAATCAGTTGGATCTTCATCAAACAAGATCAAACTTAACTTCAACCACCCATGTAAGGAATTGATCTGGGTTGTTCAACCTGATTCCAACGTTGACTACTGCTCATCCCTTGAATCTGGAACTACCTTATACAAGACTCTTGGTGCTCAACCATTCAACTACACTGATGCCATTGATGCTTTACCAAATGCTATCCATGCATTCGGTGGACAAGATGCCACTGGTGGATCCAATGCTTTCATCGTAGCATCTACTGGATTATTCCAATTACCAGGTGCATATGATGTTGCCAGTGCTGGAGGTAATGCTGATTGGGCAACTGCTGGTGCTGATTATGCTGCATTCACTTCAGACGGAGCTGGTGCAGTTGCCACTGCATCTGGATTATCCGATGCTGGAACCTTCGTTCTTGCCGAAACCGCCCTTGACATGCATTGTTGGGGAGAGAACCCAGTTGTAACTGCCAAATTACAACTTAACGGACAAGATCGTTTCTC
>Ga0214923_10002001_pt1 | contig 27962 bp, 37 predicted proteins | sample LL1510_MetaG_FD_177993 | JGI IMG/M metagenome (GOLD analysis project Ga0214923, IMG submission 177993) | Freshwater microbial communities from Lake Lanier, Atlanta, Georgia, United States - LL-1510 | ecosystem: Environmental > Aquatic > Freshwater > Lake | place: USA: Georgia | collected...
CAGCCGCCACGCGGAACGTATACGCCGTGCCGTTGGTCAGCCCCGTAACCGTCGCACTCGTCGCAGACGAAGCCGCCCGCGAGAACGTCGTCCAACTGCTGCCGCTGTTGCTTGAATACTGCACCGTATAGTCAGTAATCGCGTAGCCGCCGTTGGTGGCTGGTGCCGTCCAAGTTAGCGACACTTGCGCGTTGCCAGCCGTGCCAGAAACGCTAGTCGGGGCACCCGGCAACGCAGGCCAATTTCCAGATCTTGTATAAGATTCAGCATCTCTAATATGCCAAATATTACTAGCAACACTTTGAGATACTGATGGATTAGATCCTATTAATCCTCCTCTAACTCTCATCAAGAATACTCCTTCCAACTAGTATTAATTTTTAATTTATTTGCTGTTCCGGCCGTAGCATAAATTGATTGAGCTTCTAGTAAACTAACTCCTTGATTTTTATCAACAACAATTAATGCAGAGCTGGCTGGGATGCTAACTGTTGGTCCTAATTCATACGCTGTTCCAGAATTATCTGCTGTTCTATAAAAAACTACTGTTATTGTAACAGCATTAGCCGTATCTGTATTAGCAACAGTAATACTATCTATTAAAAACAACTTATTACTACTAGCACTATTACTAACTAATAATGTAGAATTAGTAGTAGTTAAACTAACCGATGAATTATTAGCATAAACACTAGAGGGACTGTTAATATTTGGATTAGCCATATTTTACCTTTTAACTTAAAGCCATAATAGTACCAAGTTTTAATCCAGCATTAGTTATAATAGCTGTGGTACCGCTAATAGCAACATTAATTCCACTTCCAGCAATTATATTAGTAATAGGTAATAAACCACTAACACTAGAGTTAAAATTAGTAATATCACTAACTGTATGAGAATGACCACTAATGCTAACATTAACACTATTAACTTGCAAACTATTACTAAAATTACCACTATTAGCAGTAATATTACCAACTACATGAAGTTTACTTGAAGGTGATGATGTTCCTATTCCCAAATTGCCAGCTATTGCAATGTTACCAGAACTTGGAAAATAAAACCCTGTAGTTAAATCATTTGATGAACTAATAGCTGGCGACCCTGATGAACCAGGAACAATTCCGTTTAATGTGGCCACCGCTGTTGTTCCGTAGCCAATTCCCCAAAAAGTTAATCCGCTAGCAGGAGCTTCTGTAAAAACTATATTAGATCCGCTAATACTATATGACGAAACGGGTTCCTGAGCAACACCTCCCACATAAATTCCCAAAGTATTAGCACTAGTCGGATAATAAGCGGTTCCACTAACACTTAGGGGAAAAGAAGTTGAAGAACCATTAAAAGATGAACTAATATTATCTAATTTACTATAATTAGTAGAAGATATAGTAGGTCCTAGACTAATATATTCTAAAACTGTACCAGACGGAACGCTATTGAATAGATTTACAGATACACCATCTGTAGCAGTAAAATCACTATTATTTAGTAATTTAACACCATTTTGAAATAAATCTAAATAGCCAACAGAGTATCCTCCACTAATATTAAAAGAAGATATTGTTCCGGTGGTTATGATGTTTCCTCTAACTGATGTTGAAGAACTTCCACCACCACTTGCTGTGCTATTTATAGTATAGACGCCACTAGACGAACTTATAGTAATATTATTACCAGCAACTATATTTTTAACTGGTAATAATCCACTAACACTACTATTAAAATCTGTAATATTACTAGATGTGTGAGTGTGTGATGATGCAGCTTTACTGTCTATCTGCGTTTGTATTGCGCTTGTAACGCCCTTAACATAACTAAGTTCTGTTAAACTAGGATAAGTAGTTGTACTTAGAGATGAAACATTTTTGCTCGCATCATAACCCGCTATTGTACTAGCGGTTTGATTTGGCATTGTAAAGTTTCCGCTAGCGGTAATTCCGGTAGCAAATACTGTAGCGTCGGTAAAAGTTTTTGCCCCGGCAATACTTTGAACACCAGTAGTTCTAACAACAGTACTATCAACCGCTATACTATCCGCTGAAACGCTTATACCATCTCCTTGACCAATATCGATAGTGCGATTAGAAGCTAAACTGCCTCCTCCTGCTAAACCACTTCCTGCGGAAATAGTTGTTGATGTGGCTGCTTTACTGTCTATCTGCGTTTGTATTGCGCTTGTAACGCCCTTAACATAACTAAGTTCTGTTAAACTAGGATAAGTAGTTGTACTTAGAGATGAAACATTTTTGCTCGCATCATAACCCGCTATTGTACTAGCGGTTTGATTTGGCATTGTAAAGTTTCCGCTAGCGGTAATTCCGGTAGCAAATACTGTAGCGTCGGTAAAAGTTTTTGCCCCGGCAATACTTTGAACACCAGTAGTTCTAACAACAGTACTATCAACCGCTATACTATCCGCTGAAACGCTTATACCATCTCCTTGACCAATATCGATAGTGCGATTAGAAGCTAAACTGCCTCCTCCTGCTAAACCACTTCCTGCGGAAATAGTTGTTGATGTGGCTGCTTTACTGTCTATCTGCGTTTGTATTGCGCTTGTAACGCCCTTAACATAACTAAGTTCTGTTAAACTAGGATAAGTAGTTATACTTAGAGATGAAACATTTTTATTATTATCAAAACTAGCTACCGTATTAGAAATTTGATTACTAATGTTAATACCACTAGCAAAAATTCCGCTATCAGCTACTATATTATTAATTTCTAATTGTGTGCTCATTATATTTTACTTTATGGAATAAAATTTTCTTTACTAAGTATATTTAATTCATAATTATTTCCAGTATATCCTCCAACTTCCAATAAATCTACTTTAGCTATCCAATTAATAGAATTAGAAACATCTCCAGCAACTTGTGTTAATAAATAATCACTAAGTCCAGAACCTCCTCCACTTATTAATACCCTAATATCCCAAGAAGAATTATTTTCTCCTATAATAGTTTTTATTGGGGTTCCAATAATTGAAGATCCATAACCATCATTATATAATAAACCTTCCAATTTATATGCAGCATTAGAATTAGAAGTAGTGGATCGGCCAACTATATTTATAGTAAAACTATATGTTCTATTAGAGGCTAATAATATAGCATCAGAACCATTATTTTTAAGAGTTGTCCACGAAGCCGAATTATTAGTTGAGTTTCTTAAAATAAATTGACTAGCCTGACTATCTCCATTATATAAAAATTTCCCTTCTGATCTAACATATTGACCACTTTGATAAATCCATCCATCAGAACCTACTATTGTGCCTGTCGTAGATGTATAAAAAGAATTTCCACTTATACTATAATTATTAAGATCTAAATTACCTCCTAATTGAGGGGTTGTATCTTCAACAATATTATTTAAACTACCTCCGCCACCTGTGTTACCTGTGTACGCAATATATAGAATATTTGATGTATCATTGTAAGATACATTAATTCCACTAATACCAACTAATAAATTAGCCACTCTATCATCTATAGACTCATTAAAATTAATAATATCTGATGTTGTATGACTATGACCGCTAACACTAACACCGGTCCCATTTTGTTTAAGAACAACAAAATCTCCACTAGGACCAGATACTGCTCCTGTAAAAACAGCTCCAGATAAATTAGCCTTACCAGCTAAACTATTTGTGATGGTCGTACTAAAATTAGCATCATTTCCTAATGCTGCTGCAAGCTCATTTAAAGTATCTAAAGCTAATGGAGCAAAGTTGATTAGATTGCTAATCTCTGTTCTTACAAATGAGGTACTGGCTATTTGATTAGTGTTAGTTCCACTAGATGCTGTTGGAGCTAATGGAATTCCTGTTAATATTGGACTATTATTAAATACTAATAATCCAGAACCAGTTTCATCAGATATTATTGAGCTTAATTGAGATGATGTTGTATTTGCAAATTGATTTAGTGTTCCTGTCAGTGGTGCGTATATTCCACTAACCAAACCACTAACAGAAGAATTAAAATTAGTTATATCACTAGAAGAATGGGTATGACCACTAACGCTAACATTTGTCCCATTAACTTGTAATGTTGTAAAATTACCACTGCTACTATTTATCCATAAATTACTAGAACTATTATACTGTAAAAATTGTCCATTAGTAGCACCTGTTGTGGCAACATTGTGCAATTCTTCCAATTCATATCCATTCTGGATATTGATATAAATACTACCATTATTACTATTTTTTCTTATTACATAACCAATAAAAACTATGTGATTAGGAGCATATGGTTTATTATTAAATCCATATAATAATCCACCAGATACTGTTGGAGATAGCCATACAGGATCACCAGCAGCACCGGCAGAGTTAGTATTCAGACCACCCAATATGCCTTGAGTAACAACATATCCAAATTCATTATTATTTATATCCTGTTTTAATAATCCTAAAGTTAAAGCAGATGTGGCGTCGCTAGAAGCAATAGCCAAAGAAAGAACAGGATGGTCACCCTGTGCCCCGCTAACATAAACAGCTTGACCTTTATTAAGTAAACCTCCTGTAGTATTTTTAGCATAGACATATATGTCTGAACTTGATATTTGAGGCAAAGTTAACCAAGGAGTTGTACCATCTCCAATTTTCAAAATATTATTAGTAATGTCAAATCCTGGCTCTCCACTAGCTAATATCGGATTAGTAGAAGTCCACGAAGCTATTTCACCTTTTCGTAGCTGAATTAAATCATTAATTGGCATAAATCTTTACATTTTATGGAGTACCACCATCTATAACACAATTATATAGATAAGTTGGACTTCCAGTACTGGTTCCACTTAAAGCTGTTAATCCTATTATATTAGCACTAGTTTGTCCCAAATACACGGTTGTGGATCCTAATGTTACTCCACTATAAGCTAATTTAGTAACATTGATTGCCGCATTACTATTAATATCTTCATTTACAATTGTACCATTAACTATTTTAGCACTAGTAACTGTATTATCTCCCAAAGTAGTACTAATAGATAAAGTGCCATTGGTAAGATCTGTTAGTGTAACAGTGCCTGTGCCGGATATATCTCCAGATAATATACCAGTAATAATTGGATCAGGTACGCCTGTTAAACTAGCAAAATCTCTATAGTAACTACCATGTTGCCCATCTAATAAATCAGCATTTAAATTATTTACTACCGATGTACTAGTAACTTGTAAACTATTACTAATAAAATCTCCACTAGTATAAACATTACCACCACTAAATTCCCATCTATTATTAGATACATTCCATACAAGATCTTTTGTATCAGATCCTGTATAAACCTCAAAACCACCAGTATTTAATCCACTAGTATTAACTCTAATAATATTATCACCAATATTTACTGTTGTACTATTAACAGTTGTTGTTACTCCTTGTACAGTAAGATCTCCTCCAATAGTGACATTACCAGTTGTACTAATTGAATTTATATTACTAATACTTTTATTTGAATCTAAAACCAAAGCTTTATTAGCTTCTGCTGTTCCTGGACCAGTTGTTAAATCTAAATAATTAACTTCAGAAGCTGTGGCAGTAACGTCTGTGGCTCCTTGAGCCAATAAGTGAGTATGACTTACTGGTACAAATCCTGTTGGTAAATTAGTAATATTACCATAATGAACTTGTCCACCAGCGCCACTAGTATTGAGTTCTGTTTCAGTATAATATCTATCATCGTGAGTATGACCTAGTAAAGAATATCCACTAACATTAATAGTTAAATAATTACTGGAATCATTATAATTTAAAACTATTCCTGTTCCATTTCTTAGAAATCCTGTAGTAATATGATCTCCACTTCCAATTATATCATTGACCTGTTCTTCACTTACAGCAGCAGCGGCTATTCTGGCATCTACAGAGGAATCAAAATCCACCATTTGAGAAGAATATATTCCTGTAACAGAAACTGTTACCGGAATTCCTGTGGTAGCAGAAAAAACTATGCCAATTCCACTAGAACCTACAAGATCACCACTATTTGGTAATATAGAAGCATATGGCAAACTATTCCATCCTGTTAAACCATCTCCTATTTTATATCTTTTTGTGGTTGTATCAAGACCCCATTCACCAGCACTTAAAACTGTATTAGCTGATGACCATTCTGATGTTGTTCCTCTACGAACTTGAATTAGTGTTTGAACTGGCATGATTTTGCTCCGTATTTATTAAAGTTAAGGTGTGCCACAGTCTATTTCATAATTATCTATAAAATTACTTAAATAATCATCTAATCCAATAATATCACTAGCATAAACTACCATGCTGCTATAATTTGTTAATAACTCTAGTGTTTTTTCTGTAGATGTATCAATATCTAAGTTATTAACAGTATTACCAATAGATGATTCAATTTCAATAATATTGGTAGAATCAAAAATTTCTATAGTTAAATCACTCATGTTGCACACTCTAATAGTTCGGAGGAACTACTAAATCTCTTAGAGATTGTTACTGTTCCAAACAATAATCTAATTATTGATTTTCCTCCACCAACATATAAATCGTCATCACTCTGTAATTCTAAATCATATTTAGCTGTATTAAATGTAAAAATATTTGTTGTACTGGCGGGAATTAATAGTGTTAATTTTCCAATATTTGGTTCTATAATGAATTTATATACACTATAGTCTACATTTTCAGATGAAAATGTTTGCATAAGTCCTGTATTTGTTTTCCACATCAATCTAGCACACCAGTTTGTTAAATCTATAGGATTTTTATTGGCATCTTTATAAACAAGGGTCAATTTAAATGAAGACCCTTGCTCAATCGTAAAGTCATATTTGCTAGCTGCCATAGTTATCTCTTAGAATGAGTAAATACAATGTAATATACACCCTTAATAAACATAAGAACTCTATGGATATATAAAAAGAAAGGCCAGTATTACTACTGGCCCTTCTTCCTACATCTGTATAGAAAAGAATGTATTATAGAGCGCCAACAAGTACTCTACGGTTATCAAGAACAGCGAAGCCAACTTCGGCCCAGCCATAGAAACCGGCTCTCTTTTGACGATGAAGTGTATCATCTTCAAAAATTTGAACTTCTTGACGAACTGGCATAATGAAGCTATCACGCTTACGAAGATCAAGACCAACAACTACTTCTGTTTTACCACTTGGTAATCCAGCAGATAATGTATTGGAATAGAATAGTTGATATTCTTGACCAACACCTAGTTCGTCTAGATCATGTAGATTAACACCAAAAATACGATTTAGACTGCCATCAGCAGCAGTATAAATTTCACGACGAGTAACTTCGTCAACTTGATCAATACCCCAGTTACGGATATCTTCCATAGCTTCTGGAGAAACATAAAGATCTGTTAACATACCACGATTATTACTAGCCGAGTTACCACCACCGTTACGACGCATAACAGTCTTCATTAAGCTAACAAGACGCTTAGTGAACTGACTTGCATTAGCATCACTATCATAAACAACGATGTTGCGATCAACACCAGCAGCTAGGACAGTATGCCAACCATCATCATTCATCTTCTTCACGAAAGAAGCTTCGAGCACTTCCATAGCACGGCCAACAACATCCCAGCGGGCGTCTCTGGCATACTTTAGAAGATAATCGATTGAAGAGCCTACGTCATAGGTTGGAACCATGACGTAATCGCCTTCAACGTGACGCTCTGGAACATAACCATGATTAGGAATCGTATAAGCTACGAAATCCTTTTCAGTTCCAGGAGCTAAAAAGTCTAATGGAAATTCTGGAGTAGCACTTTGAGCAAGTTGGATTGGCTCAAAAATACCATTAAGAATATCCCCATTTAATACGCCTTGACGAAGTGGTAGCTCTAGAGCTTTGGCAAATTCAGCATTTGCTGCTAAAGCGACTTCTCTGTTGGCAGACCCAGAACGCATCAGAAGATCTGTTAATTCTGGAGTTGGTACGAATCTTTCTGTTTTAGCTGACATGTTTTTAATCTCCATTAAGTTTTTATAAAGAATTATAGATTAACTGATACTTTTGCGTAACCATCAGCGTCTGTTGCGCTTAGGAATTGACCAACCTTAACAGCGTTTGTACTGCTAGTTCCGATCAATCCGTTTGCTCCAACATAGGCATCGGCTCCAGCGGCTGGACTGCCAGTAACTTTATTAGTAGTTACTTGACCTTGACGAAGTAGTGTTACTTTGCCACCAACCTGAACTTCATCTTTGTGCCAATTGATGTGTTGTCTTGTTAGATCAAGATTGACAACATCATTCAATAGTACGCCAACAGGTTTAGCTCCGGAAGCTACAGAAGCATATGCCACAACAGCGTTAGCATCATCCATAGAGATGCCTGATCCGCCTGTTACAACACTTACTACTCCGCCTCTTTCAGCAGTTGTATTCATGAAGAATGAAACATCTGTTAGTAATTCGATACGATCTGGTTTTAGAGCCATGTTTAGTTCTCCGTATAAATAATTAAGTTATTTGACCTTTTTACCTATTTTGCTGCGAACAAATTCAACCAGAGCTGCTCTAGTAGAATCAATTTCTGATTCAACTTCACCGCCAACACTAAGATTAACCTCTTCTGCAACTTCAGCAGTCTCTAAAACAGTGGGATCTGCAATTATTTGAGTTGAGGCTTTGGTTGATTTGTCTTCTTCTTCGACCATTTCTTCTTTTACAGTTTTCTTCTTGTTCATTGCAGCAAAAACGTTTGTCAAAGCTGCAAATGTTTCATCTTCCATTGATTCAAATCTATCTACAACACTAGCTGCTGTTTCTTCATCAATGCCATATTCTAGTAAAGAAGCTTTTCTTTTCATTTTCTTTTCTTTTTTCATAGCTTCTTCTTCTTTCATTTTATATGCAGCTACGGCTTCATTAGCTAATACTAATTCTTTCTTTAGATTTTCAACTTCATGTTGAACAAATGCTAAAGCTTCTTGATTAGTAGAAACTACTTGTTCGTTTTGTTCTTTTAGAGTTACTATCTCTGCTTCTAATTTTGTTTTTAGACTTTGTAACTCAGTGATTTCAGAAGTTAAAGCAGCAACGACGGTGTCATTATTAGTGTCAACAACGCTTGTTGTTTCAACTTGTGTAACTTCTGTTGTATTAATTTCTTGGGCTGAACTCATAATAATGTTCTCCGAATTTATATTGGACTGTGAAATAGATACACCTGATTGTTCGATTTTTTGATTTTTTTCTTCAATATTATTATTTTCAGAAAATATATGCTTAGTAAATATTATACTATCACTATTAGCTGGTTTATTAACAAACCCCTTACCTGTAAATGTAATACCTCTCAATACTCTACCTATTTTATAATCATCATGCTGACCAGTACCGCCATATGCTTTTAAAAATTTTGTTAAGTGTGCAGTAGAATTATTTCTATTTAATATTTTATATTCATTAGTTTTACTATTTAAAACCCCATAATCAAATCCTTTAAAGAAACACTCCATACTAACATATTTTGTTCCATTTTCTATTTCAGCAATTAAATTATTTGATCTTTCTCTTAATTCAGGATTACTAAATCCTGTATAAATAACAGAACCTGTTAATATATGATATTTATTAGGAAGATCATTAATATCTGTATTATCTGGAATTAATTCACCATCTTCTGTGATGGGCCAATTTGATATAATATGACCAATAATAATATCTTCATTATGTTCTAAATTAGTTGGTTTATGTTCTGGGGTATTTCTGGCTTTCCAAACTTCAACCTTATCAAAAATATCATCATTTTTATTCCATGAAGAACTTACTAAAATAGATTGAACATAATATAAATCAGAATCATCATAGGAAGCTATAGAATGTAATTTTTTATATTGTTGAGATAATGAACTGTTAATAGCACATGGCTCAACAAAAGAAGCATATGTAATAGAAGCTGATGCAGAAAGTTGGTCTGACAGACCATCTTTTATTTCTTGTTCAAAAATATGCATATTTACCTCTTATTTTATAGCAAATTAGACTAAAGTTTCATACACCATAGAATAATAAGAAGCTTTAGCTTGCTTATTTTCTTCCATTGTTAAATCTCTTTGTAAATCAGATTTTAATGCTTTTAGCCAATTATAATAGTTATTTGTTATTATATTAGGTTGTTCTGTTAAATCACAAGCTGAAATAATTGTATTATTTTCTATTTTAGAAAAAGGATTAAGATTGAGCAGAATGTTGGTTTTAAGATTTTCTAATTGTTCGGATTCCGTATTAGATAAAGTTCGTAGATTTTTTTTATTATAAAATTCTAAAAATAGTGGGTTAATTATATCGCTAATTTTATCTTGAGCTGATATTGCCCACATTGTTAGTTTAGCTCCTGTTCGGGGCTTAAATTCTCTCTGTTTGCGCTTTTCTGAATCTTTTGATAATTTCGGCCTGCCTTCTCCGGCTTCTTTTGGCAACGAATCCGAAGACGGATCGTTTGCCAACTTCGTTGAAGACGGAACAGAAGGAGAAGATTGTGGTATCTTTAATTCTAGTGCTGTTTTCTCTCCAGATTTCTTTTTATCTAGCTTTAGACCAACTTGACTTGGGGTTGTTATACCAAGTTGTAGAGAAATTTTCTTTAACGAGTTTTCAAATTGTGGATCGTGCCATGGACCAGCTTTTTTAACCATGCGTTCACTATTTCTATCTCTACTTTCTCTGTTAAGTCTTGATTTTTCCATATCAGGATCAAAACCAAATCGGGTTTGTAATAACTCATCACTAATCAGATTACGATCTGCTAATTGAATAAGTAGTGCTTTCTCACTATCTTCGTTACTTAAATCCATTCTATCAAATTCTATTTTAGCTGGATATCTAAATCCCATAGCTTTTTGAACAAGTTCTATTTCTTTTTCCCAAAATGTTATTAATAAATCTCTACCATATTGTAATCTTTGTGTTAAGGTTTTAAGACTAATAAAATTATTAGTAGTTCCAGCAGCTCCATATGTTCCTGTGAGGGTAGGAGGAATACCAAGACCGGCGTATACAGCATTTAAATGTGGAATATATTTACCTTCTCCAAGAAATTGATGAACATTAGTTTTGCTTTCTATTAACTCAAGATCTGGTCCCCAAACAAGATCCATCGTACCTCCTCCAACATTGTTTCCTAAAATTTGTGCTAATTTAGCTGTGGCTGCTTTGGTTGGAGCTATTTTATGTTCTAGACTACCAAGTTTAAAAATTCTTATATTACTAATAGCGCCGTCTAAAGCCGCCATATCTGCTAATTTTAATTTTTCAATAACTGTAATATCATCCATAATAGCATAAATCATAGGATATGCCCATGTTTGCCAATCGTCTTTTTTATAATGAAAAACTATTGTTTTATCTTTATCTAATGGATATCCAGTTTTTTGTTTTGCTGCTTCTATTAAAACAGAAGGTAGGCTGTCTACTACTGCTTTTTCAGCATCTGTTTTAGGATTATATATTGTTCTTCTTAAAATAGCTGGAAGAATTAATTCATATTGTTTATTTGATACGAATGAAGATAATGATCCTGCTGCAACTTCAACAAATACAGGGTCTATAAAAGTATATTTCCAAGGAATTTCTCTTTTTTCAATTTCTTCAGTATCCATATCAGTAATTTGTATATCGGATTTAGCTGAAGCTTTATACATTTTATCAACAGCTTTTAAACTAAGCTTTGCTGTTTGTTTATGAATAACAACATTTCCAGATTTATATATATTATTTAAAAATCTTTCACTTCTATCTTTGCCGGCAACTTTTTTAAACCATTGTCGATAAAATCTTTCGATTCGTTTATTTTTATGAACTATTCTTATACCTTGTGCTGCAAAATCACCCATAAGATCAATAACATTTTTAACTAAACCAACACGCTGATAAACATCTTCTGCTCTACGCATAATAACTTTAATATTATTTTTTGGTACAGCTTCGTCGGGACGGAAAAAGTCATAATCAGTTCGTGTTAATCCTGGTCTACCACTGGTTAATCCATCTAAATTGGAATAATCAAGACTATATCTTCTACCAGCAGCAGTAATTTTTTGTACGCCAGTAAATTCTTCTAAAGATTCTGAAGATTTTTTTAAAGCCTCTTGTTTGCTGCCAATATCATCTCCCCATGTTACATAAGCATCTTGGCCTATTAAATTGGCATTTTGAATAGCTTCGCTCTTTGGATATCTTTTGTTTTTAGCCATTTTTACCTATCTGAATCTTAATTGTAATATAATTGTAATATAATCGTATTAACTTGATTAATATACACTAATTTCTATAAACTCCGGTATAAATATCATCATTTACAGCCGAAGTAAACCATTCTGGTCCTTTATAAAGTTGTCCTTTTGAATCAACCATATCTTTACGATTACCTCCTACTACATCATAACTTATTGGCTGTAAAGTTCTATATATTTGTCTAGCTAACATATTTGCTATTAAAAGAGAACTATATCTATCTTTTCTTAATCTTCCTTTTTTACCATTTGGTAATTTAACTTCTGGAGTATCCCATCGATCTCTAGCATTTGGACCAGTGCTAGTTTGAGTCATAACAATTGTAGTCAATTCATTTTTAAGTTCTTCAATTTCTAATATACATTCACTAACACTATCATATATAGGATTTAAATCAGTAGATAAAATATCTTTACCCTCTTTATCTAAAGCTAAACCTAATGTTAAATTATCAAATCTTGGAAATAATAATACTTTATCTTCTAAATCTTTTCTTAAACCATGATTAGCCTGACTCGTCCATTCTGCTCTTGCAAATTGAACCATTTCCAATAAATGTAATCCTGGTTGATTATCAGTATCTTTTGTTTTATCTGTATCTATTATAGGCCATATAAGATGTTCGCCATCTTCTAATTTATTAGGATCATGTAATGCTTCTTCTATTGCAACGCCACCGCCCTGAGCATCTATACCTATTTTTGCTGCTGGGAAAGTTTTCATTAAATTACGAATTTTTCTTGCACAATATCCATAAAAATCGTGTTCATTAACTAATCCTGTTTTTAATCTTTCTTTAAAATTACTACGATTAGTAGTCCAACAATAAACTATACGACTATGATCAGGATGAATTTCTAAAATAGTAATACTAAAATTATCTTGTTCGCTAGCAGGATCTATTCCATAAACATATTTATACTGACCATTACCTTGAGTCACAGCATCAAATACTATTTTTTTAGTATTGATAATAATAGGATTATTATCATTAGCAACACAATTTTCTATTAAACTACGTCTGAAAAATCCTTCGCTATCACTAACAAAACAAGCTGCATATTCCATATTATAAATCCCGGTGTGGATAGTAGCCTTAGCTCTGCTAACTTGTTTATCATCCATAAATCCTTTAGGAATTAATTCGTATGGAATACGAATAATACTATAATCTTTCCAATTAAAATTACTAGGAATTTCTCCTTTAAAAATATCTTGTAATTTATTAGTATCTCCTTTGCTTTCTATAATAGCTTTATACCTTTTCCAATATGATGCAAAATGTTTGAAAGCATAATCAGCTGTGCCGCTAATAATAGCTTGATTACCCATTTTTATATTTAGTACTTCAAGTTCTTCATTCCATAATCCTTGTTTTTTCATTTCATCTTTTCTAGCTTCTTCTTTAACATTTTGTATAGGACTAGCGCTAACAGCAGCGAATCCTGATACTACTGTTTCATAAATATCAGGACTAATAGATGCAAATTCGTCAGCAATAATAATATGTGCTCTTAAACCTCTGATCTTTGAACCATCACCCATTGGAATAGCAACTGTCCAACTATCACCAAGTCTTATGGTACATCTGTCTACATCTCGTCTTGGTCCATCATCATTTCCATTAAAGATACTCCTTAATATAGGACTATTACGCCATATGGTTTCCATATATTCGAAAATAATTTTACTTTGTCTAAATGCGGCACCAACAACAACAATTTTAGTTCCAGGATAAAAAGCCATGCGTAAAACACAATATAATCCTAAAAGGAATGAATTATGTGTTACTGTATAATCTTTTGTTAAATATGTATGATCCGGAGTATCTACAGTTATACATTGCATATCTTTATATTCATCTAAATATTCTGCTTTTATTATAGAAACATAATTTTCTCCATTAGTTGATTGTTTTTTGATCCTATTTAGTTTTCTTGGAAGTTTTGCTATTGGTTTAGATGTATTAATATAAACTCTAAAATATTTTGTTCTGTTTTTTATTGTTCCTTGTGGTAGTCTCATTAGTTGTGAAGATCTATCATCAATTTTTTTAGAACAAGTGATACCTAAACTTCTCAATAAATCTATTAAATCATCAACTAATTTTTCACATGTATTTGTAAACTCTATGGCTCCAGATTTTGATATGTGCCCATCTGTATCTATTAGTCCTCTAACTAGTTCTAATCTATCTTCGATACATGAATTTTTATATATCTCTGGAATAAATTTATCTTTACAACCAACATCTAATTTTAGATTTTTAATAATAGAAGTTAATCTATTTCTAATTTTTGATTTATAGTTTATTTTTTTTCCAGATTTATAGACTCTAGTAATAGTAGTAGAGTCTTTGTCTGTATCTACTATTGTATAATTATAATTAGATTTATCTTTTACTATTTTAAATGTTGGTAATTTATTTTTAAATTTATTAATAATAAAATTATCATTGGAGCATATTTTGGGTGTTGCTGTTGTTAAACACCCATCTCCTAGTAAACATCCTAATAAATAGGGGTCTAGAGGAAGTTTTTGTTTTGGTTTTTGTATAGGTTCACAATTAGGAATTTGATATTTATAAGTTTTTTTCCCATTATTAGATAAAAAAACATGTTGATGAATTATTGTCTTAGTATCTATCGTAATTTCTTTGCCATCATTTCTTTTAACAACCCATAGGTGATCTTCGCAACAATCCACTGTTCTTCCATCTAATAGGGTTATTCTACACACTCTTTTTTTACCTTGTGGATGAATAGCTATTACATTATGTAACTTACCATCTCTTCCATATATTTTATTACCTATTTTGATATTACCCATTTTAATCCAACCATTATCTGTTAATATTGGAGTGTCTGTAGTTTCGGCTTTACCCCATCCGCGGCTAGCAATATACATTGGAAAAGCTCTTACCCAAAATTCTTGTAATATATTTATTTGTATAGGATGTAATTCTATATTAAATAGTAGTTTACAAGTAGATCCTAGGTATTTTGGATCTCTTAATAATCGTACTAGATGAAGATCGGGATTCTCAATATCAGACTCTAGCCTATTGATCATAGGATTTTTATCAAAATTAATTAATGATAAATCACCTAGACCTAGCCAAGCATCTTCGAATTGAGTATTATTAGATGACATTTTATTTATTTAATAATTTTTTAGATTTAGAGATAGCAGCATTAACCATTAGCCTAGCAACACTTTCTATAAATGGTAAACCTCTTTTTAGACTTTCTTCTTTGAGCCAACCAAGAATAGTATCTATATTTTGTTCGCACCACTCTGGACCTTTTTCGTTCATTTCTAAAGCGTGTTTTCTGCAAGAGCAATTACTACTACTCTTAATGCCTAAAGTACTAATCATACGAGTTAATATAGATCCTGGACCATTTGGATTTTGTTCCAAAGTTTTTGGAAATAATGATTGTAATTTAGCTTGAATATCTTCCCCTAAATATTCTAATAATTTTTGCTCCAAGAAAGACTTATTATAATCACCAGCCTCAGCATATTCTTTATCTGCTAATAGTATTATGGGATAGGGTATACCTTTAATATAAACGGTAATAGTCTGACTATTAGGATTATCATAATATGATATATCAAGAAAATCTAAAACTATAGGACTAGGAACTACTAATTCATCATCCTTGTCTGTGTAAGGAGAAGGAATTAATGTAATAGATTTATTTAGTTTCATTGTTTTTATCCTTTTTAACAATTTCTATATAATGTATTTTAGTTAATAAATATTGAGCAACTTTTTCAGCATTAGATGATGATCCACAAAATATTACTTTAATATTATGAACTATTTGCCAATCTACTATATGTTTCATTAAAAATGCTGGAGTAATTTTAACTTTATCCCACAATCTTTTAGGAAGATTAGAACCAATAGGATAGTTTAAGACATTTTCTATATCAAATTCTAATAATAAAAATGAATATTTATGTTGAGACAAACGTAATATAGCATCTTTAAATCTTGACTCAACAATATTATTTGCTATTTCATTTACGCTCTTTTTTCTTTCAATAGCCAGAATGTTCTCAAGGCCCTCTATACTATAATCTCCAGCATCTAATTTTTTATGAGCAACAGTATGCTCTGGGAAATCCCAGGGTTGTTGTTCTCTAGTATCTATGATTATTGTAAATTCATTATAATTATTCATTACTATTGTCTCTAATAATTTTTAAAAACACCGACTCATAATAACTTTCCATTCCTGTTATTGCTTTATGATGTTCTTTGCAAAGTGTTATACCATTCATAGGATGAAATCTTAACCCTGGATTATCTGCCCAAGTTTTAATATGATGAGCATTTAATTTTTTATTATTTTTACATCCGGGCCACTGGCACTTATATTTATCTCTAGAATAGATTAATTTTCTCCATTTTTTATATTCTGGATCATCATAGTTTCTAAGCATGACTATAACTCTTAATATCATGATCAACCATATCTTGTACCAAAGTGTCAAAAGATATAGAAGGAGTCCAATCTAAAATAGAACGAGCTTTTTTATTAGAACCCTTAAGATAGTCTACTTCTGCTGGGCGATATAAATTCATATCAATTTCAACATATTGTTTGTAATCTAAATTAACATAATCAAAAGCTTTTTTAAGAAAATCTAATACGCTCCATGTTTGTTCTGTACAAATAACAAAATCATCAGGAGAATCTTGTTGCAGCATCAGATGCATAGCATAAACATAATCTTTAGCATGTCCCCAGTCTCTGCTGGCCTGAAGATTGCCAAGTTTTAATGTTTCGTGGGTAAGATTATTAAGGCGTTGGCCGATATATTTAGTAATTTTACGAGTAACAAAATTTTCTCCTCTTCGTGGACTTTCATGATTAAATAGTATGCCAGAACAAGTGAATAAATTATAAGCCTCACGATATAATTGAACCATACGATGACTAGCTACCTTACTAACTCCATAAGGACTTTGAGGTAAAAGTTCAGTATTTTCATCCTGATATTTATTATCATTATTATCTGTACTATAATTTCGACCGAACATTTCGCTAGTGCTAGCCTGATAAAATTTAGTATGTTTTGAATATCTTCTTATGGATTCAAGAATATGTGTCACGCCCACAGTATTAATTTCAAAAGTTGTTACTGGCTGCTTGAAACTAGTTTGAACATGACTTTGAGCAGCCAAGTTGTAGAATTCGTCAGGTTGATATTTGTCAATAATTTGAGCAATGTTTGATGAATCTGTAAGATCAAATTCTTCTAAAGTTAAATTAGGATGATGCAGATACTCAGGGGAAATTCGGTCAAAGTTAGTTGAACTAGATCGTCTGTATAATCCTACAACATTATAGTTTTTATTTAATAATAATTCAGCCAAATACGATCCATCTTGTCCTGTTATTCCTGATATTAGTGCTATTTTATTCATGAATAGTCCTTTTTTATTCTATAGTATCTGGTGTTAGGAAGGGTTTATCTAAATTATTGTCCTGATATGTATGATATTCACTAAGTTTTTTAAAAGTTTTTTCAGCAGCCATGCTCAAGATTTCCATTTCTCGTCCTTCTTTTTCTCTTACTAATTCGTCCTCTAACATTCTTATTAATCCTGTCCAGGAACTTTTGCCATCTTCTATTCTTTTGATTCTTTGTTCTCTTGTTGCTTTTAAGTCTTTACTAATTTTTTGTTGTTCATTTAGCAGCTTAGTATATTCGTTGGTGTAGTTGGCTATACTATTTCGAGCAAAGCTTAATTGTGTTTCGAGATTAGCCAATTTTGGTATATCTCTTTGGTCTTCGGGCTTACTATATTCTTTGTCTACTAAAGTTTGTAATTTTTCAGTTTCACTAATATGTCGTTTTCTTTCTTTCATGCTTCGATTAATAAGAATATCAATAGTGATAAATTGTTTAATTTGTAATTCTTCAGCAGGAAGAACGTCTTCTCTAAATTGTTTTATAAGTCCTATCCATGTATTTTCAAAATATTCTAACTCTCCACTATCACTATCAAATTGTCTTAAAATTTCGGGCCAAAATGTTTTACTATATAATTTATATTTTAATAATTCATTGGAATTTTTATCTTGATCATTTACTAATAGTTGATTTTCTTTAATATATCGTTGTATTGGAGCGTTATTTCTATTAAGTTTTATTGCTATATCATCTATTGATAAAGAAGTTATATTATCTCGTATAAATTGTTCTTCATCTAAACTTAATTGTCCACGTTTTCTGGGGCCTGATTTTTTTTCCACTCATCACTCTCCATTAATTTTAGTATATAGTTTTGTAACTTAACTAATTGTTGTTTTGGAATTTTTATACCATGTTTTAATTTAAGATAATATTCTCTATACTCTGTTTTAATATTATTATCTAAAAAATTTATAATTTCTTGATTTTGAATAATACTACTAATATCTTTAATTTTACCGCTATATTTAGTATTATCTTCTATGTATGATGGCTGAATAATATTCTTTTTACTTTCATTTCTTTTATACCATGATGCATATGGTGAGCATTCTATTTTGTTGGAAAATTTACTACATTGGTTGTTGCTAAGTTGAAAAGTTTTATCAAAAAAAGGACAGCCATTACAAGGTTTGTCGGGCCTTTGATAATTATTTCTTTTATAGTTAAAAAGACGATTTCTAACATGGGTCCATAAAAAATTTTCTAATGGTCTTTTATTGTCATATTTTTCTAATCCTTCAAGAGCAAAAATTGCTGCTTGTTGTTTCATATCTTCAAAGCTATGATAAGCAAATTTAAATTTGTGGGCCAATCTTTTGCTTATATTATCTAATACTTTTAAAAATTCTGACTCACTAACATTATGAGGCAGGGAAGGATTAGTCTTGGGTTTGGCCGATTTCTTTGATGTTTTTTTTGTCATTTAATAATTCTGATATGCTTTGTCCTGATGGTAAAATAAGATCATTTTTAGCTTCAATTTCAGATTGTTCTGAAGCTTTAATAATTAATATTGAATCTATAAGATTATGATCAAATGGTATATTTGACATTTTTTCTCCTTGCACTAAACTAATCAAGTTATAATATATAATATGATCGTTTGAGAGTTTTGTCAATAGTTAATAACACCAAAAGGAGACTTTATGGCAACATATAGAAAATGGACAACAACAGAAATTGATTTTATAAAGAATAATCATGAATCAATTCCTGATGAGTTGTTAGCATCTAGATTAAGCCAAATTACAAATACTAATATTACAACAGCTATGGTAAGACGCCAAAGACGCAAGCTTAAATTAAGCAAAAAGCGTGGGCGACCAAGTAAGAATAAATATATTCCTACGGCAGTATCTAGTACTAATGATTCAACAGTAACTTGAAAAATTAATTTTACTAGTATTAGCTGCGGTTAAGCAAAAGGGGTGGGGTTATCCTGCCCTTTTTTGTTTTATAGAGACTAGATATAAGATACAGGGCTAATAGAGAAGTTTAGCTAATACATTTTATAATAGTTGTGCTTATTGTTTATGGACCCCGGCAGGATTTTGATGAACATCTGTTCACGCCCTCTCAAAACGAAAAAACCCCCCCATCGTGGTATAGTTCTAAGTGTATGATAAATAAATACTTACGATGACACGAGTAGGCCCCGGTTGACGTAAGTTCTTATTTCTCAATGACTTACGCTAGTATCAGCAAATACTGTACCAAACTTTCACTAAACCTTACAACGTTGTAAGGAAAGATCCTCTAATTTTTCTCTTGACAATGTCGATATTAGATGTAGAATCAAGGAAACGAAAGAGGAATTACTTATGATTATCGATTTTTGCTTCGCTTGCTCCATCACGATCCTGTCTTACTACTTCTTCCGAATTATTGAAGAGTTGTACGTCGAGCATATGTAAAGACAAAGAGAGATTCGCTCATTTTTTGTCTTGACATTGCCGATACATAATATAGAATAGATGAAAAGAAAGAGAGAATGAAAATGACCATTCAAGTTCAAAACACCGTGCGTCGGCTTGTTGCCCATCATGGGTATTCTGCTTCGTTTGTGCGACATATGGGAGAGGGTATTGTGTTGTACAGTATAGGTGGAATCATGTATCGTATTCGTGGGGATGGTACGATTCTCTGAACAAGCGCACACTGTTGACAGCTCAGGAAGACTCTGTAGAATACAACCAACACGAAAGGGAAACTTATGACACACGCTGAAGCAGTTCGGATGGTTCGTGGTAAGACTAACAAGGATCGTCGCAAGGTTGGCAACAACACCTACGCGGAGATTCTGAGCGATGGTAGCGTTGGCATTACGCTGCATCGTACTTGTGTGGTGCGAATCCATGAGGATGGAACGTATACTCTCAGCAATGGTGGATGGTTGACCAGCACCACGAAGGATCGAATCAACCAATATAGTCCGTATCGGGTGTTTCAGAAGAACTATGAATGGTTCGTGAGTAAGGGGGAAAAAACTTTTCCTTTCTTCAGTGGAATGGTGATCGGAACTTGACGCAAAGCCTTTGTCGTAAAGCACTTACGGCGAGGCGGGCGGGCCGCGTTTTATCTAAGTACTTACAGATTAAGGAGTTAGGAATTGGCACAGCATTTGCTGTAGAAACCTTACGACATTGCAAGGAAATTTTCTGGTTGACATTCAAGTATGGGATGGTAAAATGTCGATATAAGAAGTAGAGAAGAAAGAGAGAAACGAATGAAAACCAAGTACCCTATCATCGAAAACGCTAAGATTCAGGCTCGCATGTGCTTCGTTGGAATTGCAATTCCTCATCAACCGTCTCTGGCTGATGGAACATATGGACCGATTCATAGCGAAAAGGTTCTCAAGTTCAATCGCAAGGCTTTGCGTCGGCTTGGCAAAGTTCGTGTCGAGAAAGCCGATCCTCGGCTGATTGGTGGTGATGATACCATGATCGTGCCTGTGGGCAAGCCGGGTTCGCGTGAGCGTGTTGAGGCTTTGCGTAGCCAATACGAGGCTATCGCTGCCTGTGGTGAGGAAGTAAGTCCGTTTGCGTTCAAAGATTAGGCAAAGTTGCCACATAATTGTGCAATCCTCATAGATTGACGTAACCCTATGCTGCATAACGACTTGTGACATAGCGGGCGGGACTCATTTGTCATAAGTACTTAGCAGATAAAGACTTAGAACCACCTTATCAGATTGTAAGGAAAGTTCTAGATTGACATTCAAGAAGAGAATGGTAGAATGACGATATAAGAGAAAGAAAGAGAGAGAAAAAATGACACACAATGAACTGGCTGGTATCGTGATGAGTTCGATCATGCAGGAGAGGAAGAACACTACTCCCGTGTATGCTTCGCTGTTGATGGCTGATTTTGATTCGTGGGATAATGGTAACAAGCCAACCCAACGATTGCTGAGTGCGGTGAATCAGTACGTTGGTGGTGGACAGCACACCATCCCAAAGATTCTGGAAGCTTCTCGTATGTTGTACGATCAGAGCAAGGTTGCTTGAATAGGAGACAGATACAATGCAAGATTCCTACTTTTTCGCCGTGATGGATAAGATGGAAACTGCTACTTTACAAGAGTGGCTCAGGAATGCTCAAGTTGAACTTCCGAATGCTAAGGGTAGTAAGAGAACCCTTCTCTTGGAGGGTATTCGTTGTTCGGCATACGTTTTGCTGACGCGATTCAGAGAGTGGAAGCAAACCCTTGGCATATAAGGACTTACGACGAGCGGGGCGGGCCGCGTTTGACGTAACTCTTTACTGCATAAGCGTTTAGGGCAACCTTACGACATTGTCAGTTTGACAACTCAAGAATGGTGCTGTAGAATGTCGATATAAGAGACAGAAAGAGAGAGTGAAAGATGAGTATGGCTTCTGAGATGTTCGATTTTGCGATTGGTGATGTGCTCCATGTGGTCTACGATACTGGAGAGGTGTTCACTGGTCCTCTGGTCAGGGTACGAGAGATCGAAGGTAAGGGTGTTCTGTTGTTGGTGAAGGATGAGAACGTTGGCCATCGGTCCATCTATACTCACAAGTGTGTTGGGCCTATCCTGTTTCGTTCACCCGGAGAAAAGACTCCCGACTGAGGGGATTGACAATGACTAACTTTCCGCGTATGATGTTCTTTGCTACTACCACTTCAACGGAGGATACGATGCTCGATTTTGAGGATATCAACAGGATTCTTGACGAGATGGCTCAAGAGAAGATTCTTGAGCCGACAGTGGAGCCCATTGATGACCCCGATATCCAGATGGATTTTTATGATTGGGCTGAAGTTGTTGGACTGAGCGATGAAATTGAGCCGGATATCAGGTGGGCTTAACCTAAAGCCTTGTCGCACAAACACTTGCGACGAGGCGGGCCCGCCCCGCGAATCGTAAGTCCTTATGCCACAATGACTTAGAGAAAGCTTACAACATTGCAAGAAAAAATCCATTTGACAACTAAAGTTCCACCTGCTAGAATGTCGATAATAAGAGTAGAGAAAGAGAGAGTGAAGAATGAGTAGGTACTACGAAGGTCGTTTCAACCCGTACAATCGTCATGATACGGGAATGTATGTGATTTATCGTAAGAGTGATAGGCAGTATCTTGGAACGGTCACGAATTGCAAGAACGAGTATCAAGCAGAACGTGTGGGTATCGCCAAGTACGGTTGTGAAGTTTTTGTAAGCTTGATTGAGGAATAGAGGCTTGACAGCCTAAAGTTTTTCTGGTAGACTGCCGATATAAGAAAGAGAGGAAAATGATGAGTCACCCTGACCCCCTGTTCGATCCCGATAACTCCTATGAGGATGATATGAACTATAATGATCACAATGATTTCTATGAGGATTACAATGAGATGGTTGAGGATGGTGCTGATCAAGACTGGGATGATTCATACGATGATAGCATGGATGGAGATCATGAATCCGGTCTTACGAGTGCAGGTTGGGGCTTGGACGAATCATATGATCCGTCATACGACCATGACGAGTATGATCACGGAGGAGATTGGTGATTATGTAGAATAATATTCACCTCTTGACAAGCAACGTAGACTATAGTGGTATACACCAACAAAAGGAGAAAATTGAATGAGTACGCACCGATTCTTTGATATTGTGGTTGAGGGCGACAATGGAGATACTTCCGTGCCCAATGAATATATTCTCAACATGCCAGATCACAATATGGAAACTCCTATGGATCGTCAAGAGTTTCTAGGTATTATGATGGATACTCTGGTAGCGACTAGTGGACTGAACGTGTGTTCATTCAGAAGCGAACCTGTACGATTGAACACTGTGGGTGATTACTGATCGTAAACCCTTAGCCCGTAAAGACTTACGGCGGGCGGGGCCGGCCGGATTTGACGTAAGTGCTGATGCCATATAGGTTTAGATCAAAAAGATTTTTTCAAGATCAACCTTGACAAGTGTCGATAATATGGTAGACTGATAGCATGAAGAAACAAACAATAGAATTGAATGTGCGTAAGATATAGGAACTGGGCAAGGGTCATCACTCTCACCAGAGCGGTAGTGGCCAGCACGATAACCGTCCCAAGCGTCTGCGAACCAGAGGAGCCAAGAATCGAAAAGCTATTGGTGAGGGGTGGTAGAGTCACACCTAATCCTTCGGATTTGGCTGGGGTGGCTGTAGTCAGCCAAAAATTAGTGATCTTGACAAACAGATAATGATAGAGTAGAATGGTGCAAAAGGAGAGCAAGGATGCCTGAGTTTGATCTAGTTAGTGCTGTTATTGGTTATATTATTGGGGTATTTCTTTGTCATAATACCCAAAATATTCTTTTTATGGAGAAGCGTAATGAAGGCGACTGTAACGATTACTGATACTTTTGGTGGTGAGCCTAACTATGGTTGGGTGAAGAGGTACGATTTTGTGACTGATGTTAATTCGTCTCAGCACAAGATTACTCGACAAGCGAAGGCTCTGGTTGGTATGACCGGCGTCAAGAGCGATACTCAGGATTTTGATGTTGGCTTGACCATCAAGCCTCGTGGATATAATCAGATTATTTTTGTGGATTTTGAATAAATTCGATCTCCCATAAACCCTTTGTACACAAGTACTTAGGGTCGGTGGGGCGGGCCGGATTTGTTCTAAGTCCTTATCTTATAAGTATTTGCGTTAATCTTACAGCATTGCAAGGTAAAAATTCATTTGACATCTAAAGTCTTTGTGCTAGAATGTCGATAATAGAAGTAGAGAAAGTGAGAAAAAGATGAAAGAGGAAAAGAAAAAGCGTTTGACTGAGTATCAGAAAGCTGTGGTTCTCATGGATCGTGAGACAAACAGAGCTATTGCTCATGTGGAAATGCTGAAGAAATTGTATGGTGAAGCTAAGAAAAAAGTCAAGTTACCGCTTGACAAATGACGATAATTGTTGTAGAATGTTCGAAGTTGTGATCTGAATTTCCTAACGAAAGGGTTGATATGAGTGATTTGACGTTTGTATTTGGTGGTGTTGCTGTCATTGCTGCTGTTGTTGCTGCGTTTCTGACGTATGCTGTCTATGGTGGTTCTAGGGGTTCTCTGAGTTCGGCTAAGATTGGCGAAGTGTATAACTTTGTCTATGAGCAGCCTGCTAAGGGTGATCCTGAACGTTATCTTGCTAAGGTTGTGGATGTGTATACTCTGGATAGTAACAGTATTCGAAGACTGAATGCTCGTAGTGCGTATCGTCGTAATGATCCTCAGTTTGTGCGTACCAATCATTTGGTTACTTGTGAGATGCCAAATGGTAGTGTTCGTAACTTCTATGCGGAACGTACCAGAAACTGCCGAAAGCCATTGCTCGCTGGGACTCTCTTCAAGAGCGGTCTGGCAGCAATGATGTTCTGATCTCACGATTATGTAAGCCAAGCCCTAAAGTGTTGCTACGGCAGCACTTAGGGCGAGGCCGTGCCGCCCCGTTTGACGCAACTCTTTGTGGATAAGGGGTTTAGAACAATTCTTTTTTCTCAAGTTTTTCGCTTGACACGCCGATAATACTAGTGTAGAATACGAGAATAAGAGGAGAGGACAAATGAATCTTTATACATGGGCTGTTGTTCAGGATTGTAGAATTGTTGGCTATGTAAGAGCATATAGCGAATGGGATGCTGTTCGCATGGCCGAAAATAAGTATGGCTCTAGACTCTTTGTAGAGCGAGTGTATCTTGGTGATTGGATTGCTGAGAGTAAGGAGAAAAATAATGAGCCTGTCTAATGAAGAAAAGAGTTTGATTGCTGACCACGTTTCTACTTTTGCTATGAAAATGATTCTTAGTATAGGATCTTCTGAGGAAAATATTCATGAGGATCTTGATGCTTTCTATGATTTCTTTTGTAATGCTTTGTGTGCTGCCAAGCGTGATGCTAGGCGTGAAGCATTGACTACCACAACTAACTGAAAGATTTCTACTATGCCTAACTGGTGCATGAACAAGTTGACCGTTTCCCATGCTAATCCTGACATGGTTGACCGATTTGAGAACGCTTATAATCTTGGTAAGGCTTGTAATGAGTTTTTACCATTACCAGAGGGTGAAGATTGGTATAACTGGCAAATAAATAACTGGGGCACCAAGTGGGATATTGGGGCCGATATGGGTACTGACAAAGAAGAAAGGTATGGATTGAAAGCAACTAGGGTGGATAACGAGGTTAGTTGCTCATTTGATAGTGCTTGGAGTCCTCCTATTGGACTGTATGATAAACTGATTGAATTGGGATATGACGTAAAGGCTACCTATTGGGAGCCGGGTATGGCTTTCTGTGGCATATGGGATAATGGAGCCGATCACTATTGTGATTATACTAGCAAGGATATGATTCCTGTAGCCTTGTGGAACGAGTACGATATGGCGGAATTTTTCAAGGATGATGAAGAAATAAACGCCTGAATCGTCCCTTCGCCCTAAGTGCTTTGCCCAAGGGTACTTAGGACGAGGGTGGTCCGCAGGGTTCATCCTAAGTGCTTACTGGCATTGGGTTTAGAACTAGCAAAAATCTTTTTAGAATTCCTGTAGATAGCTCTTGACAAGTGACGATAATAGATGTAGAATGATAGAGTTGAGAGGATAGAACCAAGCACAGGGCTATAAGAGAATCCCGTTGGCATCGGATTATAGGTGGTAGCCACCACTATTCCCGCTAGCTGGACTATCGAGGTCCGTTAGCAGCGCCTGTCGTGAGCATGGTCATGATGCTCTGTGCTTGATTCTGACCTTTTGACAATACAAACTATGCGTGGGTCAATGCCTTGGACTAGATTGGGATAACCTATTTCGATAAACTTTCTCTGAAAGATTGGGGAGTTGCCGACGGGGTTATACGTTGGATAGAAATACCAGTTTATGGGGGATAGCGTCCTCACCACGACCAATACAATCAGTACCGATACTAATTTTTGTGTGATTATTGGGAGAGGTAAATGAATTGGCATTATGATAATCCTATTGTGAATGGAGAATATCTTTGTTGTATCAAGGATTACTCTTTTCCTATCCCCTTGAATTGGTACGATGGTGATTGGGGCGATTGGAATAAAGATGGTGATGGAGAATGGATACCATTTGACAATGATCTAGTGGTCTGTTATACTAGCTTTCAAGAAATCCCTATGCCGGAGAATTGGTAATGACAACCGAAAACACAGAACTAAAAGAACTAAAACAACTTGTTGGTGAGTTTTTGAATGCTGCTTATTATGTGCCTTTTAGGGCCGTTGACTGTGACCAACTGCTGGTAGAAGAATTGTGGAAAAAGTTGGCTGATGCCGTAAATTTTCAAAAAAAGAGATAAAATATAATACCAACTAAACCTGTCAAAAATTATCCTGAGAATTACCCGAATGGCTAAGAACTTCAGAGACTTGAATACTGTGGAAGCTTGCAACATGAATCGTGAACAGGCAATGATCTATCTTATCAACTTTTTTAACTCTCGTATGAGTGCTGTTAACAAGCATAACGTAAGTAAGGCTAAAGAGTTGATTGGATTGCATGAGGTATCGGTAGCAGAACTGGTAAACACATATGTGGAGCTAGTACTTGAAAATTCTTAGTGATATTTGTCCGTGTGGCGAGTGTGATACTCTGGTGTGGAGGTATGACAATAATGGAATTATCTGGAAGTTTTGCCAGCAGTGTCATTGGTGGTTTATCGGTAACTCCTGACAGGATAAGGACTTAGGAAAAGCCGGGCGGGCCGGGTTCGTCGTAACTCTTTATCTACCAATACTTTACGTCTACAAAAATTTTTTAAAGACCGTTCTTGACTCTTGCCGATAATAGAGTATACTGAATGAGCGAGTAGATGAGGGCCGCTGGCAGAATGATATCAAAGAAGCCACGGTTAAATGGCTGTCGAGTATGGCTCAACCCTATCTATTTGTCTCTGCTAATCCTGCGGATTTGGGCTGAGTGGGTATAGTCAGCCAAATATTGAGGTCTTGACAAAGATAGTTTGATAAGGTATACTACAAAAATGAAACGAACTCACTACGAAGTACGATTCCATCTTGGTAATGGGCCAAACTATCTTCATTGGCAAGTCAAGGCTATGTGTGACAGGAAGAAGTTGGATGTGTTTTATTATGATCCTAATGAATATCAGTTAGAAATGATTGGTTGTAAGCTAATTAGCAAGACTAATAAAGCTAAAAAAGTTCATGCTGCCGGTAAGAAAGATGTTTCTGGCTGGGTGAAGTGT
>Ga0214923_10002002_pt1 | contig 27956 bp, 13 predicted proteins | sample LL1510_MetaG_FD_177993 | JGI IMG/M metagenome (GOLD analysis project Ga0214923, IMG submission 177993) | Freshwater microbial communities from Lake Lanier, Atlanta, Georgia, United States - LL-1510 | ecosystem: Environmental > Aquatic > Freshwater > Lake | place: USA: Georgia | collected...
CCAGAATTTCAGCAGTTAGCAGGGGCGGCAAACGCATCAGTAGCGTCTCCGTTTGCAAGTTCAGGGAGTACAACAACCAGATGAGCGATCACACAATTTCATCGTATTCGGAAATTATTTACTCCATCGGTGAGATTGTTGGTGTATTTGGTGTGGGTATTGTTGTTGGTTTGTGGACCATGTTCAAGAAGAAAAAGTTCAATGCTCTGCTTGAAACCAAAAAAGAGCAAAGGGTGGCACAAGCACACAGCCAAGTTCACGAAACCCTGACCGAACTGCGTCTGCTTGTTCGTGCGTCTCGGGCAATGGTGTTTCAGTTCCACAACGGCGGACGATTTGCTGACGGCAGTTCTATTAAACGCTTTTCTGTTACCCACGAGTCCTGTGGTGCAGGGGTTCAGGGCATGCTGTTAGAGTCGCAGGATGTGTTGCTTAATCGTTACCGAGAAATGGTTGATATTCTACAAACTCGTGATAATAAAATAATCAAGGTTTCTGATCTGCCCCAGTGCTCGTTCCGTTACGGACTTGAAATAAATAATGTACTGTTTTTTGCAGTTAGCCCCCTGAAGTGTGAGGACGGGCTGACTCCTATGGGATTTGTGTGCTGCCATTGGTGTGATGTTAGCGATTTGGACGCAGTTCAAGCCGAAGGAATATCTGAAAGTTCTCTTTCAGAGGTGGTTTCGGTATCTACTAAAACCATAAATTCGTATCTAACGCTAGGTAAACGCCATGCCTCTTAAAATAAATTCAACACCACAAGAGCCTGTGTATACGGATATAGATCCGTTGTTTACCCGAAATCCCAAAACCAGTGATGTGGTGGCAACCAAAGACACCAAAGCCATCAAGGTAGCCATTCAAAACCTGCTGTCTACGGCTTTTGGCGAACGGCTATTTCAGCCACAGATTGGAGCCTCGCTTCGTCCGCTGCTGTTTGAACCCGTAGATTCAATTACCGCATTTGAAATACGAGACAGAATCTTGGAAACCATTCGTAAAAACGAGCCACGAGTTAACAATATAATAGTGGATGTGGTGTCTAATCCTGACTCAAACGAATACCAAGTAGCGGTAGAGTACACGATACAGTCAATTGGAGCGGTAGACAGGGTAACAACACTACTTGAAAGGGTACGCTGATGGCAACAAACGCTAACGCTCTGAATGTGGTTGGATTAGATTTTAGTGAAGCAAAGGCTTCTCTAAAGTCTTTTCTTGAATCACAGGACACACTCAAAGACTACAATTTTAATGGCTCTGTATTGAGTACCATTTTAGATGTCATGGCATACAATACCCACTATCAGGGGTTTTATGCCAACATGGTGGCTAACGAGATGTTCTTGGACAGTGCAGTACTGCGTCCGTCTATTGCGTCTCATGCCAAGCAATTGGGCTATACGCCACAGTCTGCTCGTGCTGCAAAGGCTACTATTACTGCTCCTATTTCTAGCGGTTCATCAACCACAGACACCTACTTGGCTCGTGGAACCGAGTTCACAGGAACCGATGCTGAAGGCAGTCAGTATAAATTTATCCTGCTAGAAAACGCATACGCAAACACCACCACTAATAGTTTTGAAGAGATAGATGTTTACGAAGGCAGTCTGCGTCGTGTGAGTTATGTTTATGACCGTAACCGTAAAGACCTATCGGTTTTGTTGATTCCTAATGATAAAATTGATACCACAACCATTCGTGTTCGTGTTCAGGCTTCTGTTACTGATTCCACAGGCTCTTCAAGTGTGTGGAGCGAGGCTGAGTCTTATGTGAATCTGACACCCACTTCCAAGGTGTATTTTTTGCAAGAAAAGGAAAAGGGACTTTACGAATTGTATTTCGGTGACGGCTTTTTGGGACAGGAACCAGAAACAGGAAACTTGATTTCTATTGAATATCTTGAAACCAACGGTGCATTGGCTAATGGAATAACTACTTTTACTTCGTCTGTAAGTGGATTAGGTACAGTTGAAACTGTTTCTGAATCTGCTGGTGGTGGAGACGCAGAGTCTTCTACCCGTATCAAATTCATGGCTCCAAAATACTACAAGTCACAGAGCCGTGCAGTAACCGAAAACGATTACATCACCGCAGTTAATAGGTACTATCCTGATGCTGCATCGGTGTATGTGTACGGAGGAGAAACCGTTACACCTCCACAATACGGCAAAGTGTTTATTGCTGTTCGTCCTAATTCGGGACAGGCATTAAGTACAAGTGAAAAGGAAAGTTTGGTAAAAAATCTTCGGGATAATTCGTCTGTGGTAAGCATCATTCCTGAAATAGTAGATACTGATTATTTGGATTTGGTGATTGATAGTAAGATTACTTACAATCCATCTGCCCTGAACATTAGTGCAGGAACACTAAAAGCACTTGCAGTCGCGTATGCGTTTTCGTATTCCAACATTCAGTTGAATTCGTTTGGCTCTAATTTTTACTATTCTGCATTCATCAATGGAATTAGCGATTTGCACCCGTCCATTTTGAGCAATCAAACTACAATTAAATTACGAAAAACAGTTGAGGTTGGAAGAATTGTTTCTTCTAAGGGGTTGGTGGTTGATTTTGGAAACTCACTCTATCATCCACACGATGGGCATATTTCTATACTTTCATCTAATATGTTCCCACACAAAAATTACGACGGAACAGTTGTATACAACTGCACAATAGAAGATGACGGATACGGTATTCTTAATGTGGTGAAATACGAGACGAGTGGAAGCAAGACTACTGTTCTGAAGAGTGTAGGAACCATTGACTATAATGGTGGCACAGTTCGTTTCAATTCCAAGTTTGTTCCCCAAATTGCAGAAGGAATTGTTTACGGAATTACTATTACAGTTCAGCCCAAGAATCAAGACCTGTATGTAAAAGAGAACAGAATTATCCGAATCAATCGCGGTTATTCTGATTCTGTTTCGGTTTCTTTATCGTCTGAAACAGTATCACGAGCAGCGGCCGCTGTATAATATATGGTTGAACTAAAAAACATCATACTCAATACGCCCACCGAGGCACTTGAAAAGGTCATTGCTCCTTTCATAGAGGAGCAGTTTCCGTCATTTATGCGTCGTGATTATAGAAAACTGGTTATGTTTATAAAGGCGTATTACGAGTGGATGGACAAGCAGGGAAACCCAGGATTTGTAATTTCTAATCTGTCGTCTGTTTACGATGTGGATAGGAGTTTAGAAGAGTACTATTCACACTTCAAAAACACCTACCTTGACGGGTTTCCTGATGTGCTGGCTACCAATACTAGTGGCAGAAAACCAAACAAGAACACCCTTCTCAAACAAATTCGTGATTTTTACGGCAACAAAGGCACAGAGAATGCGTACAAGTTCTTGTTTCGTGTGCTATACGACAGTGATGTTGACTTCTACTATCCAAAAGAGGATGTGCTGAAAACATCAGATGGACGGTGGATTGAAAAGGTTTCACTAAAAACCACATCATCCAATGGTTCCATCCTGTTCTCTGCAAAAGGACAGAGTGTGTACCAGTATATTGGAAATCAATTGGTGGCATCTGCTGAAGTGGACTCTGTGGTTCAGTATAACCAAGACGGTTACGAGATTACAGAATTCTTCCTGAACAACTTGGTTGGCAATTTTGTGTCTACCGTTCCTGTTACTTTTATAATAGACAGCCAACAGTATCAAGAAACAGTTTTTAGTGTATTGTCTGATTTCTATATTCAAACCCCGGGAGCAGATTTCCGTGTTGGTGATGAGATTTATATTACAGACACCAAAGGTACAGGCTTCTCTGCGTTTATTGAGCAGACAGGTCTTGGCGGAACCATCAAAAAGATTGGTGTAAAGAATTCAGGCATCAACTACTTTAATACAGTCACAGTATCGTTTATTAGCCAAACAGGCAACTTGAGTTCGGCTGTGGTGTTTGCCCGTCCCACAGCAGTTACTCGTTACCCTGGATACTATTCCAATAACAGCGGAAAACTGTCGTCCACCAAAAAGATTCAAGATGGACACTACTACCAAGATTTTTCGTATGAACTAAAGTCTGCGGTCAGCCTAGACACATACTTCTCTGTGCTGAAAGACCTGATCCATCCCGCAGGAATGCGGATGTTTGGTTCTATTTTGGTGAATGACGCTCTGCAAAACACACCCAATACTTCTGCACAAGGCACATTTTTCCGTGATCCAATTATTGGAAACTATACACCGTACACTAGCGGAACCACTCTTGATCTGCGAGCAAACGGTCTGACAGGTGGGGGTGGTTGGTGTGGAGCCGAAGGCGACCTGTATCCTTTGGGCTACAATCCGTATATCGGCAGCACCAGCGAGATTGGGCCTAGTGGTAAAACTGCTCCTCGCGGAACGCTGTTCTACGGCACTTCTTTGGGCTACACCTACTGTATCGTGCCTGAAGGGGGCAAAACTGCCCACGATCCACTTGGTGCTCCACTTGGCAGCACAACTGCGTGGTTTAATGGCAAAGAAACTGCTCTGACACCTGAAGGTATGCGTGGGTTGGTGCTGTGGCTGAAACCTGAAAATATTGGTGTGTGTGGTGCGGTTGCCAACGGAGCCAGTGTGGATGTGTGGCGAGATGCGTCACCGTCTCGCAATCACGCTCTGCCTCCCACATGGGACAAGTGGAACGGTGTTTCTGACATATGGACAAACGCATCTGGTTCTGAATGGACTAGAAGTGTTCACGATGCCACAAACCCAATTACCAAACTTTCGTTCTTGTTGAACGGAAAATGTGGTGGGTTTACAACTGATCGTCTTTTTATGGCTGGATTGAATAGTGATCCTGCCACAAACGCTAGTTATTCAAGTATTGATTACGCCATTTACTCGGTTGGACCATATTCAGGAAGTTTAACAACGCTTTCTGCAAACAGAAGACTGATTGCTTATGAAAGTAGTAAGCGAGTAGAACCAGACCTTGTTACTGCCAGTGCAGACTCTTCGTTTCACGACAATACTGTATGCGAAATTGAGTACGCAGAACCCAACATTGTGTATCGTGTAAACGGAGTTTCGTATAGAACAGTATACGCTGGATACGGACTAACTTTCTACGCTGATACTTCTGGATATAGCGGAGCAGGCACATCCATCAAAATTTTGGAAATGTCGTATAAAGGCACACCTGTTGTGCCGTCGTGGGTGGTTACTGGTTCGGGCATAACTGTTGCAAATTACGCAGGACTCACAGTAGACAAACTACGCCCCACTCTTGCTATTAATGACGGCGGTATGGCAGGTGCAACAGGGGTGTCGTTTAACGGTGGTTTAATTATTAGTCCAAAAACTACATGGTCGTCGGGTGCAGGAACCAATCTGTTATCGTGGAGTGAAGAGTTTGTTGGAAGGTGGGGTACACTTGGTATTACAGCCCAAGCAGTTAATGGGCCATTTGAACTAACAACTGCGTCTGCGTGGACAATATCCCCAGCGAATTACAATCTAGGTGGCTACCCACTTGGAATTGCTTTTAATGCTGTAGCCACGAGTAACATTAACACTAACCAAGGACTGGTGTACTCTATTTACTTTAAGCCTGGAACATACACCGCTCCAAGATTTGGAATATATGATCTTACAAATTCCAAATCTACATTTTTTGTTCAAGCAAATGTGAGTGGTGGAGTGGTAAGCAGCGTAAGTCTTAGAACGATAACTTCTCCAGCCACAGCATCAAATTCCAGAGTACGATGTTACGAAGTTGGTAATGGGTGGTATAGAATAGAACTAATACTAGATCCAGGTGCGCTAGATGCAAACTGTACAGCAGTAAATGTGTACGCTGTTTATGATGGAGGCGCAAGCAACACATTGGGGCTAACTACCTCAATATGGGGAGCACAACTAAACACAGGCAACTACGCAAAGCAGTATGTAAAAACTACTGGTGCCGCTGCTTCGGGTGGTGCTCAACCACTCCACTACCTTGAGGGTGCGTTTGTTTTGCCAACAACCCCAGGTGGCACCTTTGAGAGCATGCTTACAGGTCAACACCTAAACCTGACCAGACCACTTGTGTTGCGAGACGACATGGACGCATTTTTTGTGTTCAGAAATACGGTTGAGTCCGCTGGCAGAAATACTGGTTTCGTGAACTCAAGCAGAGCATTATACGACTCTTTCTTTTCGAACAACGAAGACTTTATTGTTAGTGTTCGTGGATGGAATACAGTAGACCGCGATCCTGCTTCTGCTTACAATTCAGGGAATTACGCAAAAACAGGAAACACATTCCGATATTACCCAAGCACATCGTCTTTGCTGTTCCGACCGTTCGGTGCGTATTCAACATCGTCTATCCCTTCTAATAATAGAGGAGTAATTGGTTACGATCCACATGTTAACAATTTTTCAATTGGTCGTGTGGTTGGTGAGGTTGCTCGTGACAGCGCAGACATTTTGTACGCACATCACAATGGAGACAGAGCAACCAATTACTCGCCGTCCACGGGAAGAAACATAGCCACATGGTCTGACAACGCAATATCAGAGTCACCGACCCCTGTGTGTGGTGTTACTGTTGATATTGGACGAATTGGCACTTATGTTTTCACCGCTGTTTCGTCTGCGTATCCGTTTGGCAGCACAGCGTGGGTGAGTGGCGTAACAACCAATCAAGCACCAAGTGGCAGTTTTATGGGAGTGCTTAACGAAGTCATAGTGTTTGACCGCAAACTGCAAGAAGACGAGCGGCAGCAGATTTACGGATACTTGGCTCGTAAATACAAGATGGATACTGCACTGCCTGATTCGTACTACCTTGCTCATGCCAGCGGTTACGAAAAGGGGCTAACATATTGGAGCATTGCCCACCACCCCAATTCCAAAGACCTGCTAACCATTCCTGCTGGTGTGTCGTTTGCAGGCATAACCATTACCAATTTCTTAAACATGCCTGAAACCATCTACAAGTCTAAGGGTACGGTTCTGTCGGGTGGAACGGTGCTATCGGGCGATACATATGATTACTTGGAAAACACTGGTGCGTAAAACGGAGATCCCATGCCTGCCTATCTGAAAGCGTCAATCAAGCGGTCATATGCTGAAGGCTTCCTGAACGAACTGGAACGCAACGACAACCAGTATTTTTTCTTTGTAGCCAAACCCACAGCGTGGCAGACCAGTGGTGGCGACAACAGCCCACCAACCCCAGGAACGGCAGAGTATCCTGATAGTGATGAAAACGAACGCGAGATCATGCGTAACATTATTGGATACAAGAAACTTAATCCAAAAAATATTCTGTTTGCTCTGCCCCGCTACGAGTGGACTAGCGGAACCGTATACGATCAATACAGCGACCGCGAAGGGTTATTTGACACAGACGATCCCAAGATTTTTTATGTGGTTACAGACGAAAACAATCTGTACAAGTGTCTGACACGACAGACTGTAGACGGAACCTATAATGGTCAAGGCAAGCCGTCAACCGTTAAACCCAGCGGAACTCTAACAACGCCGTTCACTCTTTCAGACGGATACACATGGAAGTATTTGGCTACTGTTCGATCATCCGATCTGCCGTATGAATTAACAGACTATATTCCTGTTGATTTTGTGTCTAGCAGAGACGACACAGAAACCACCAATCAGTACGCTGCTCAGGCTACAGCCGTTTCAGGTGAACTTACTCGTTTAGATTTTATAACCAACGGTGGAGCGTCTGCTGCGGTTTACAGTCAAACTGAAAAGCGAGAAGGCGCATCCAATCAGCCTATTCGCTTGGGTAGTTACCTTGAGACTACTGGCGGTGAAAAGGTTGTATATGTGCGAGCAGAAGACAAAGGAAATATTGAGACTCCTGGAAATAAGGCAGGATACATTCTTCGCGTTGTCAACTCTACAACCAATCCCCAAACCATAAACAACTACGGAGTTATTACTGAAGGTGGGTATACTGGCAGTGGCAGTAATGTGGTATATTTCAAGATAAAGGACGATGCGTTGGATTTCACAGTTACCAATCCAACGGCTGGTGGAGTGGACTTTACTACTTTTGAAATCTTGCCACGAATCCGTATTACTGGAGACGGTAGCGGTGCCTACGCATTTCCTATAGTGGATACTGATAAAAAAATAAGTGGCGTGAATCTTATAAATCGTGGAGAGGACTACACACAGGCATCAGTATTTGTTACCACTTCTATTTCCACCCAGCCCACCAAAGTACACCCAACTATTACTCCTGTGCTTGCTCCAAAGGGTGGACACGGCAGCAACATTCTTAAAGAATTGAATGTAAAGGACATTATTGTTATTGTCGAAGTGTTAGAAGACGACGAAGACAAGTTTGTTGGTGGCGGTTCGTATCGTCAGTTTGGTATTGTCAAAAATCCTGTTCTGAATGACGGCTCTCAAACCGTGGCTGGTTCTGCTGATCCGTATTACCGAGATGTAACTCTTGTATACGATGGCTCTCAAACCACCAGAACGCTTGACCAATGGAAGGTTAATGGATTTGGTGGCGGTGTCAAAAACTTTATGTTGGGCACCGAATCGTCTGTGGGAGCAAAAATCGAGCAGTTGAAGGCGGTTACAGACATAAGCAATGAACGCCGTCTTACCGTGAAAGTAAAAAATATTGGTGGCAATTACATTACATATCAGTCTCGTCCAAATGACCTGATTCTGTCCTTCCCTGTATCTGCTGATCTTTCTGGATACATTTACGGAGAAACGGTAACTCAAAATATTCCTGCTGGCACAACTGTTGCATCACCAAATCCAAATCAGACCGCAGGTATTTCATACGGTTACGATATTAATACTATAGGCATAGTAATTTCTCGTCAGAGCAATAAACTTGTAGTCAGAACTCAAAGAAATTCGTTTGTCAGCGGGTCAGTCAAGGTAGTTGGTAGTAGAAGCGGTGCGTCTGCTGCTCCATCGGGAGTTGCTCCTCGTTACGGAGAATACGCATGGGTGTACAATCCAACTGTGAATTCTTTTGTGAACGAAGGTGGCACATACGATCTGTTCCGAATCGCAGAAGTAGGAAGTCCATATTTTGATCTTAACGAGACTCCTGCGTATACAGGGCTTACCATTTTGTCTCTTGGAACCAGTGTGAGTGGTTCAACAGGTGGCGTAGATGTGACTTCTGCTGCCCTGACACAAAACTCATTCTCAAATGGTGATTTTGTGCAACAAGGCTCTAGCGGAGACGCTTTTGGAAACTACGCTAGTGGAACAGTATACCATTGGGAATTTATAAATTCATCCAGTGGTCGATTGTACCTTACTGATGTGTTTGGAAACTTTACAAATGTGACCCAAAACGGAATCACGGGCAGCACTCTTGGCTCGTATATTGTTACTAGCACGACTTCTCCCGACATTGATCCGACCTCTGGTGAAATCATATACATAAACAATATACGCCCAATTTCACGAGTCAAGGGGCAATCTGAAGAATTCCGTCTGCGATTAGGCTTCTAAAGAGGAAACAATGGCTTACGATCCAAGTATCTTCAATATCAATCCGTATTACGACGATTACGATCCCGCCAAGGCGTTTCTCCGAGTTCTTTTCAAGCCAGGTTATGCGGTTCAGGCTCGTGAACTAACCCAAATCCAGTCCATTCTTCAGGATCAGGTTTCGCAGATTGGCGACCATCTGTTCAAGGACGGTTCGCGTATCGTAGGCGGTGGTATTGGTGTTCGGAATACCAACTACTTGATGATCCAGCCTAATGTAAACGGGCTGACCGATATTAGTGACTACTCTTTTGTACTAAATTCAACTGTAAAAATTGGACAAGGTGCAAGCGGAGCACAGCCTGAAGCCCGCGTGGTTCACTATATTGAGCCTGATGCTACTGATGGTGCTCTTGTTCTAATTTTGGATTATATTTCTGGTTCACAGTTTAACACCACGACAGTTGATCTTTATACTGATACTGATATTTCTGTTAAGTATGAATTAACTCCAAAAACTGAAACATGGGCAAACGGCTCTTGCAAACTAGTTTCTGTTGACGACGGAATTTTCTATGTTGACGGATTCTTTGTTCGCAATCAGCAACAGTATTATGTTCCTTTCCAAACAGTTTCCGTTAGCCCAACTGTTTCCCGTAGAGATTTTGAATACGGAACCGCATATGCGAATCTAACCGCCAAAGTTGGTTTCACCATTACTCGTGATTCTGTTACCGAATCAGAAGACGCATCGCTGCGTGATCCTGCAATTGGTTCATACAACTACAACGCTCCTGGGGCGGATCGCTTCAAGATTGATCTTGTATTGGATCAAAAAGACCTGCTATCGGTTCCAGACAATTTTGTTGAATTGTTGCGGTTTGAAAACGGCAGAATTACTCGCAAGGTTGAGCGTGTAACCTACGGAGAAATTGAAAAAACACTGTCTCGTAGAACATATGACGAGTCGGGATCGTATATTGTTAAGCCCTTTGAGGTGAGTGTTTCTTTGACGGGAGCCACTCTTGAATACACCTTCGGAAAAGGCAAGGCGTATGTTCAGGGATACGAATTAGACTCACAGTACCCACAGAAGGTAAGTGTTCCTGCTGCACGAACCACGCAGACTGAAACTGATCTAATATTCCCCTTTGCAAGCGGAAACTGGGTGGGTGCGTGTGCTGGATTTGATACTGATACCATTACTTCTTTTGGCACCACATTCAATAACAATATTGGAACCACTCTGAACAACGGTTCTGCTGAAGTATATTTTAGAAACTCTAGTAAAGCAGTAATTGGTCAGGCAAAACTTCACGGGCTGATTCCATTTGGGTTTGTCAACTCTGCTAGCGGATTGACTCGTGGACATTACAAACTGTACCTATACGGTGTTTGCGCTGGTTCAGTTATTGCAGGTGCTTCTAGTGCAGTAGTAATGCCTAGCGGTGCTGCAATAAACAGCGGCAGAACTCTTGCTGTTTTTGGTGCCTGTGGTGCAAACGGAACATTCTCCACACTTAATGGTGGAGATGCACTTCCGCTCGTTTATGATGTAAAACCTGGATACGGAATTTCAGGATTTACCAAGGTTGAATTTTATACTAAAGTTGTAAGCAATGATATATCTATAAGTCCACAAAATCCAGCAAGCAATGTTCCAATTTCTTATACAGTAAATTCGTCTAGCAATTTTACAAATACTATTCCTAGTGCATCAAATTACGGAATGGTTGGATTCTTCAATTACGGAGCCATTGGAACAAATAACGCAGCAGATGTTCAACAAGTAACTTTGATATCTTCTGGTTTGACTGGAACTACCGCACAAGCGTATAGCCCAGGTCATAGCGTAAGTATGACAGGAATAACTCTATCTTCTGATGGATCGTCATACTTGACACTACAAATTCCTGGAGGTGCTCATCCTCTTGGTTTTACTGCTGGTGCTGTGAAAATGATAGTTCCGCTAAAGTATTCTTTAGATCCTACTAGACTGACAACGAATGCTTCTTCTAACATCAGAACAAAAACTGCCACAACATATACTCATTCCACCACATCTGTGTCAAACAACCCAGGAATCAGAGGTGGAAGAAAATATATTCAACTTCCGCATTGGGATGTGTACTCCATCAGCGGTATCAGCATGGGGTCTTCTGATGTTACTTCTTGGTTTGAATTGGATGACGGTCAGCGAGAAGACTATTACGACTACTCAAGAGTATTTGTAAAGTCTGAAAAGCAAAACAGTCTAAACAATCTACCCGCTAATACAACTTTCAATGTTCGTTACAATTATTTCTTGCACGGCGGACTCACATTTGCCCCATTTGTTGGTGCAAACTCTTATATCGGAGTAACATACAGTCATATTCCGTTGTACACCAATTCAAGAACAGGCAAGACCATATCTCTAGCAAACGCAATAGATTTCCGTCACTCTGGCCCAAATACGACTGATCCAATCGCCAAGCCTTACGGATTGTATGAATTTGGTTCTGCACTAGCCAACACCACAGTTTCATACAGCCACTATCTGCCAAGAATAGACAAGATTAAACTAAAGGTAAATCCATCAAATGGTGCCCCTTTATTTGTGGTTGAGCAAGGACAGCCTGATCTAGTTCCTGTACCACCACCAGACACAGACGATGCAATCACCTTGTACACAGCACTTGTTCCTGCGTACACCCACAAAGCGTCTGATGTTGTTCTGACTCCATACGATAATCGTCGCTACACTATGGCAGATATTGGTAAGATTGAAAAGCGTGTAGACGATGTGGAAACATTTGCAACTCTGTCTGCATCTGAAATAGAACTGGAAGGCAAGTCTTTGTTGACTCCTGCCCGAACTATTGGTTCTTCCATCACAGTAGAGCCTGTAAAAACATCTCTTTATGTGGACGAATTTAATGGTCACAACTCAGGAGATGTTTCAAGTGATGAGCATATTTGTTCTGTGGACTACGAATACGGTGAGTTGCGTCCGTTCTTCTTATCGTATCCCATTTCTCTTGGAGCAAGCACAGCCAATCCTGCTCTTGCCATGTCTTCTGATGGGGTTTGCACACTGGCATACGGAATAACTGCTCACACGCAAAATCTTGGATACACCAAAACAGTTAAGCCCAATCCAACCAATACAACCAATTGGCTTGGATTCTTGACTGCTTCCAAGACCATTGAAACCACATGGGACACTTCTTATCGTCCACTCACCAAGACTAATGCTCTTGGAGAAAACGACAATTGGATTTCTTCTGATGCGTATGACCGTCGTGGGTTTGGAACCCAATGGAACGATTGGGAAAGCATGTGGACAGGAATAGAGGCTCGTCAGGAAGAAAACGACACTCTACAGCGAGCAATTCTTGAATTGCCTCGTTCTGCTTCTCCGTCTGCTGTTGCTTCTGTTGATTCAGGAAACCCGTCAATTGGCGTTGGTCGTAGAATAGACGCAACCACCAGCGAAAAGATGATGGGTTATGCCAAGTCCAAGCGACTCAAGAACCGCATCAAAGAAACTGTTGAAGGACGAGTCATTGACAAGAGTGTTCTTCCGTACATTTCAACCCAAACAATTGGTTTGACTGCTTACGGACTAAAACCAAACGCTGCAAATCTTTCAGTTTTCTTTGATGGAATTTCTCTAGCAGGTGGTGTTGCGGCTGGTCTTTCTGCTGATAAATACGGAACTGTTTCGGTTTCGTTTACCGTTCCCGCTAATCGCTTCACAGTAGGAGAAAAACTGATTCGTATCAGCGATTCGTTTGATCCACAGAACGCATCTACTGCTGCTGAAACTGTTTTCTATGCTACTGGTGCTTTCACCAAGCGAGATTCGGGATCGTATTCTACTCGTCCTCCTGAACTGCGTCGCCAAACTGTAACAAGCGATGGCATAATCAAGACACCATTTAATCGTGAAGTTTCTTATGACAGCAACGCAAATACTGTGGATAACAACCAGTGGACTGATCCTCTGTGCCAGACTTTCATAGTAGACAAAAAGACATATCCTGATGGACTGTTTGTGTCTAGTGTTGACCTGTTTTTTGCCAAAGCAGATGCTTTGCTTCCTGTCACGGTTCAGATTCGTCCAACAGTTAATGGGTATCCGTCGCCTTCTGTGGCACTTCCGTTCTCCACAGTAACCAAGTTGCCGTCTGCGGTAACTGTGAATTCCAATAATGGAGATCCTGTAGCCACAGGCTTCACATTTAGTAGCCCCGTATACCTTGAGCCAGGTGAGTACGCAATTGCTGTCTTGACAAATAGCGGAAAGTACGAGTTGTACGCATCTGATACTTCATTGAACACCACATCGGGCGGTCGTGCAGGCAATAATGCAAGTGTTGGAACTCTATACCTGCCACAGAACACCAGTACATGGGTGGCAGATAACGCTACAGATATTGCTTTCCGTGTGAATCGTTGTACTTTCTCTCAACAGAGTGGAACACTTCAGTACGCTACTCCAACGGGATGGGGAAGCGGTAGCATAGAAATTGCAAAGATTTGTACAAATGAAATAGTTCCAAGCGGATGCTCTGTTTCCCGAACTGTAAATGGAATATCTGTAAAGAATTGCCAAAACACCTATTTCACAGCCGCTCAATCAAATCTTCCTGTGGTGTTTACTCTTACACGAGGCACAAGCGATGCTGTGTCTCCTGTGGTTGATACGGGAACATTTGTTGGAAATGCAGTATCGTTGTTCTTGGGGTCATCTCCCTCAACTGCTGCACCGTACTCCACATCTTCGTATGTGTCTCGTGCTGTTGTGCTTCCACAAGATGCCACTTCTAACGGAATATTTGTGTACACTAACGCCGTGATTCCGCAGGGAGCCACCGTGAACATGTACTGCAAGTACTCTTCGTCTGGTGAAAGTGGACTGTTCCAAAGCCAGTGGCGACCCATGACTCGCGTGAATCTACCGTTTACCAGTTCAACTGAAGCAGATTTCCGAGAAGCGGTGTACGGAATAACTGGCCCGTCTGTGGCAAATGCCACAGGATTGAGTGGTGGAATCAATTCGTATCAAATCAAGGCAGAGTTCTTGGCTGCAAACGGGTCTAACACACCGTATGCCAAGACTCCTGCCCTAAAGAATATTCGTGTGGTGACTTGGAGGTAACATGAGCAGTCGGTATATGCGTGATCCCCAAACAGGGGCATTATATTTGAAAGATCGGGATGTGCTAGCCGTGCGAGCACATCAAGAAACTGTGGAGATGACGGTACAGGCTTTACAAGATCAGATAAATACATTGAACGCTAGGCTATCGCAACTTGAATCTGCATTGAGCACAGGAACCCTATGGCAGCAAACACAGGCCCAGACCTAAACACCTACAGCATTCCAGAAGTGGCACTTGGCGACACCTTCAACACATGGAGGGATGTTACCAATACTGGCGTATACAAACTAAACAAACTCAAGGTTTACGACGGAGTTTCTTCGTCTTCGATTGATATTACTGTGGCTGCGGGTGGAACCCTTTCTGCTGCTATTGCGGATAATGTAAACAAGGGTGTCACATTCATTCAGCCTGTGACCTTTCAAAGCGGTGTAACCTTTAACGGCGATGTAACATTCAATGCAACTTCGTTCACGGTAAACGCAAATATTGTCACTATTGACGATTACTCTATAGTGCTTGGTGACACTGCTGCGGGTTCAACAGACACAAAGATCAACGCAGCAGGCGGTGGTGGTCTGCTTATAAATCGTGGAACCAGTGGCTCAACCGCAGAGTGGCTGTGGAAAACCACCAATGTTCACGGGCTTACTGGTGTTTGGCAAGCCAACGCACATATTGGTATTAGTGGTGCCACCTTTGGCATCTATCCCAATGCGGGTGGAGTTCTGCCTGTTCACGGCAGCGGTATTCGTCTGGACGGTGGCAGCACAAACGATCACGGGCTGCTTGTTGAGTTGACATCTGATGGAGTCTCAGGCACCACAAGCAACCGCTCCATCCAGTTTGAGCGGTATTCGCCATCAGGTGCTACCGTGTTCATGGAAGTTTTTAGCGGAACCACATACGGCAACAGACCGTTTGTAAACATTTCTGATGGTGCAAACCGCAAGACTATTACACAGGCAACACACACCTTTGTGTTTGGTACTCCTGTGCGGTTTGATAAAGCCGCCAACAAGTACGCGGCAGCACAGGGATCAGACGCAGAGAGTGCAGAAGTTGTTGGTATTGTGTCCAAAGTTATAAACACAGATTCTTTTGAACTAACCTTTATTGGTGAGATTTTTGGTGATTTTTCTGCTGTGAATGCAACTGGTTCAGGTCTTGTTGCTGGAACAGTATACTACCTTACGCCCACATCGGTTGGAAAGATTAGTCCTGTTCAGCCCACCAGTCCTGGAACCGTGCACAAAGCCGTTCTGATTGCCACTGGGTCACAATCTGCAATTGTACTGCCGTTCACTGGTGGACTACTGGCTTCACCCATTCAGATTGCTAATTCGTCTTCTGTTGCAACACGAATACAGCAACTCAACACTTTTGATGTGGGTGATATTGTTCGATTCAAGGCGTATCCGAGTGGTGTTACCTTGTCGTACAAACCAACAGTTGGTGCTACCGCTGAAGTAAATTATCCCAATGGAATTTTCGTAAAAGGTCAGGCAAACACCCCTGAAGAAGCAGAAATCGCAGGAATGGTTATTGCGGTTGGAGTCACTAACGGTATTAATGACTCGTTTGATGTGCTCATGGACGGTTTCTTTACTGTGAGTTCGTGGGATTCTCCGTACACTAATTTGACCCCTGGAACCGTGTACTTCTTGAACACAGGCTGTGCAGGCACAACAGGTTCGTTTGAGAGTGGTGTATCATCACTTACCGCTATTCCACCGTCAACCGAAGGCACGGTTCGTAAGCCCATGCTTATGGCAACAAGTGCTTTGAGCGGCTACCTGTTCTCGTATCGTGGAGATGTGCGTGGTGCTGCGGTTGGAATTAGTTACGCCAACCTTGCCAATTTCTTGGTAAGTAATATTTCTGATGGAATTAGTGGTGATCTCCAAATTGGAGTGTACGACGGCAACACCAACGGCAGAGAAGCCATCCGTATTGCCGCAGGCAGGGGCAAGTTTGATACCAGTGTTGGCGTTACGGGATATGTGGGTATTGGTGGCGGATGGCAGTCTCTTGCCAGCGGTAACGGCAACCGAATCTTGGCTCCTCTTGATGTTCGTGGTGAGATACGAGCAGGTGTAACGCTTAGTAGTCCAATACCACAAGGACGCGACCTGTTGGTGTCTCGGTACATAACCGATGATGTGACTTCTGGCACTACTGCTGCTGCTGTGAATGTTATTGGCACTCGGTATTCGTCGTCTAGTCTTGCTTTGGGACACGGTGTGCGATCTGCGGTGGGTTCTGACGGGTGGATAAGCAGCCTGCCTAGCACGGTGAGTACCGCTAGAAGTGCACTGGTTGTTGGCTTGAGTGGCAGCGATCCTGCACTTGTGTGGAAAATCGCATTCAATAGTGGAAGTGGAACGGCTTTGGGTAGTGCTGTTACCTTGACTGATGTGTTTAGCATTGTGGGTGCTACTGCTCAGTTTAACGGTGCTGTAAATATTGGTACAACTTTTGACCGTGCTTCTGTTCAGACACATAAGCCACGCTTGTTTATTCAGGCAGACAGCAGCAGCAATCCTCGTCCGCAGATATACATGACGGGTACGGATGGCAATTTCTTGCTAATGAACGCTAGTGGTTCCGCTGGAGACTACAACAGCATCAACCAGTACGGTGGCAACAGTTATCTTGTGTTTGGAAAAGCGAGTGGTGGTGGAGCAGGACACACATTTGCTATTGCTCCTTGGGCATCAGGTTCTCAGACAGTTGGAATGCTGATGTCTTACAACGGAACAAGCGTTAATGTTGGAATAAACACCTACACTCCCGCCGTTGCTTTGGATGTGGTTGGTAACATCAAGACTGATACTGGTTTGGTTCTTGGAGGTGCAACATTTGCTGCTCCTAGTGGAACCGCTCCGCTATTTGGTGCACGGGCTTGGGCAAGATTTACTAGTGCCGCAGGGTCAATGGTTGGGGGAGAATACCAATGTACTATATCAGCGAGCGGAAACATATCTAAAATAGTCAGAATAGAAACTGGAGTTGTTGATGTGTATTTTGATAGACCAATGCCCGATGCTTATTATTCTGTTGTAGCAATAGCATCTAAAAAATTGCCAAATAGAGATACGAATGTGTGTTGGTATTTGGATGATGAAAATGTTCCAACTACAACTAAATTTAGAATGTGTTGTACTGCTGTAAATTATAGTACTTCTACTATGCAAGATGTTGGCTTGGGTAGTGTTATTGTTTTCCGTTGATATTTGATTATTGAGTTTAAACAACTAAAGAGAAACACACATGGGATCATCACTAGTACTAACAGGCGGAGCAGCAACCACCAAGACCCTCAAGGAGAGCATCTCTCTGTCGGGTCACGGTTTTAGTGTGGGAACTGTGATTCGCTACAACCCAAGCGGAACCCCCCAACTGTATGTACCTGCACAAGCAGACTCCGCAGAAAACGCCGAAGTGCTAGGCATCGTGAACGCAGTTACCGACGCAAACACTTTTGAACTCACCTACGGCGGGTATTTGGAAATGCCCGCGTTTAGTGGTATTAGTTTTCCTGTCATGTTCTTGTCGGGTGTGTGTGCTGGTGGGTTGACTTCCAACCCGCCCAGTGCTTTGGGACAGGTCATCAAGCCTGTAGCCACCAAGCACCCCACCCTGAACGGCTTTGTGCTGAACAACTACTTGGGCACACAGATTGGTGGCTCGTCCACTGTGGGCATTGACCAAGTGCAGCCTGTGGGCACTATAATGCCGTATGCGGGAACTGCTATACCTGATTCGTGGTTGGAGTGCAACGGAAACACCTATACTGTTGCAGACTACCCTGAACTGTACTCCAAGATTTGCTACACCACAGGCGACAAAGCACCCATCTACGGGCATGTGGTGGAAATTGATGTGAGTGCTGGGTCTGTATATCTTTCAGGCACAACAACCATAGATCCAAACTCTGTTTACGGTAAAACAGTTGTTGGCGACTACATTTTCATAAAAAATCACAACAATGCCGCTGGAACACAGGCACCGACTGCCACTCCATTAGTTTCTCCAAGTGGATTGGACTCTTGGGATATGATGGGAGTTGTTCTGGAAAAAGGAATAAACAGTAGCGGTGCTATTGGTTATAAAGTTCAAATTCTTCCAAAGTGGACAGAAACTGGTGCTGGAACTGTAAACATAACTCGTCGTTTCATTATGCCCAATGCTTTCGTGAAAAGTAGTGGCGGTAGTGGAATTGCTTCTCAAATCAGAGTAACTGGTACTGATGGCACCACTGATAGAGGAGTAGGAACAATCAATAACGCACGAATGATTGCGTACAATGTTCCTGATTTTTCTGGTCGTTTTCCTGTAGGCGTAATGGATGGCAGCACCGATAATGCTGGTGTTGAGGGAGACAGCCCGTATATTCACATTAGCACTCAACTAGGCCCAATCGCTTTGGGTGCAATGGGTGGAGAAGACAGGCACACACTCACCATAGCAGAGATGCCATCTCACACCCACGCCAGTCCCACACCTAATGGACAGGCTGGCACGGCAAGAGAATTGCCAGTAGCGACCTCTCAAGGAATAGATTATGCCGATCTTCAAGGTCCAGTTCCGACCGCATCAACTGGTGGAGATACCCCCCACAACAACATGCCCCCGTATCTTGCGGTGCGGTACATCATTAAAGCCAAGCCGTACACCCGTGCTGCCATTATTGACGGGCTAGACCTGCCGTGGCAGTCCACACTGGTTCGTGATCTACGCACCCGTGCCATTGGCGGCTCCAACAGCGATTTGGTGTTCTACACCAACACCGCAGGCGACAGCGGGTTGGGCACGGAACGGATGCGTATTTATGGAAACGGAAATACGGGCGACATACTGTTCTCTGGTGCGGGAGACAGCACAACAACGAATCCACTCATATTGAGCGTTGGCGGAACTCGAATAAACATCAACCGCGATGACGCTTACTTTATATCAACAAAACAAGACGGAACAACTGTTGGATATTTTGGATTCAACGGATACAGCACCCAATCACTCAAGTATACTGCATGGGAAGTCGCAACACGAGGAGTGAATGACTCTGCTTCTGTTACTAGGCTCTACATTGACCAAACAGGAAATGTTGGAATTGGAACCCAGACTCCCGCTGCCGCTTTGGATGTGGTTGGACAGGCTCGCACATCAGTCGGCACTACAGCAGGATCAAACGCCAAAACTCTGACTACCAAGGATTATGTGGAAACTTTTGTTGGGGTAACACACGGATCGTTTACTGTAAACACTCCAGCGTATACAGAAGGGCTATTGTTTGGGACTGATAAACCAACAGGAGCAGCAAAAGACATATACACATTTCCAACAGGAACAGTATTGCTTACTGGAAATCTTTTTGTCAAAATTACTGGAAACATTGGAGTTAGACTGTATGCTGATTTTTTAGACGCAGGTGACAATATTGTTTTGAGAGTAATGTTGTGCGGAGGAAATGATACAGTCGGGTCTTTTACAGGCGGTAGTGGCACAGTGAGAATTGGATGGTGTACTTGTGTTCCCCAAAATGCTACAAAAATAAAGTTCTACCCTGCATCAGCATCTAGTACCACTAATACCGTCAGTGATGCTTATGATGTAAGAGTGAACAATGCACTTGTTTTGAACAAATAATATAACTTTTTTCATCACCTAAATAAACACATATGCCAGACTTTTCCCCACTACCATCCGCAGCCAACAATGCCCTGCTAAACCTCAAGTTTATTGCAGAAGACACCACCATCTACATTGCCCCAGGGTGGACAGGCTCGGCAGGCAAAACAGGGTCAGCAGGCACATGGACAGGGCAGACGCTAGGCAACGACATCACAGGTGACGGAACAGTTGGCAAGCCTTTTGCCACGCTGAAGCGAGCATGGGAAGAAGCACAAAAGTACACCATTACAGGCAAGAACACCCTGTATGTCCAGTTCCAAAAAGGCATCTACGACCTGAACGGTGGCACCACCCACGACAACTTCTTCCCCGATAACCTGTACCACCCACAGGGCGGAAACATTATTATTCAGGGCGATCCTGCTGCGGTCAAGCAGAAGTACCTGTGGCAAGTAGCAAACTACACATGGGATCTAGCCAAGTTTAGCCATTGGGGTCACACAGGCGAAATTAAATTGTGGAATTTGAGCGGAGGAACTGCTCACGGTTTCACTGGTGAAGACGAAGGCGGATATGTGGCAATTTCTAATGTTAGCATGGGTAGTGCAGAATACTACGAAGACCCGTCCCAAGTCAGCGGAGCAACACTTTTCCGCGATGTGCGTTACGATACTCGTGGTGAGATTTATTCTGATGATTCTGGATACCAAACATCATGGGGAAATTGGGGCAACCACTTTTTCAGCCACCTGTATCCTTACGAAGACAGCGACGGCATTCTTGGATTGGCAAAAATTAGTGGAGCAAGTGGTTCTGGTGAAACTCTCGGGATAGTGTTTAAAAATCAAAACACCGATAGCCGAGTAATTGGTTTCTACGAAGACACGCCATCCACTCACGCTGGACGAATTGCTCCAGGATTGAGCAACAGCGGTCCTTGGGCTGGAATTAGTGCAAGTTGGCCCGAGTCACAATACTCCAAGCCAAACGGTTACTACGGGCTAACTGCTGCAAGAAATATTAATTATCCTGCAAGACCTGCTGGCGTGACTCACATTTCAGATGAGATTTTTACTGTAACCAACTATCCAGTTGTGATACGCAGCACAATTTCTTCTACTGCACAAAAAACACCAATCGTGATTCGTGGAGGAAAGATCAAGGCTATACGAAACTTGTTCTTTACTACTTCTGCTGTTGACGGCGTTTCCTCTGGTGCACAGTCACTTTCTTATAGTCTTAAAGAAGTGACTTTGGATATAAAAACACCTGCCCCCTCGTGTATAAATTTGGATGAAATGTCTGAATTGGGAATTCGTCACATAGGTATTTGTGGTTACGATACAGGCATCAGGATTAACAATTCGTCAAATGTTAAGGCTTACAGTAGTATTGGATTAGAATCTCTTGGAACTGCCATAACCAATCAACACCAAAAGGGATCTCCTTTTTTCACAGCAGATTCTCAAAACAATCCGCTAGACAATACTCCTGTGGTAATGATGCACCTTGTTACTACTGGAATTTTTTGTACACAAAACTCGCTGTTAGACACTTCTTTGGGATATTCTTATAATACTGTCTATAGAAACGACTCTACAGTGTGGATGCAGACTATTGGTAATGGAATTCGTTCCATGTCTTCAAAAAACATACTTGGTACAGTGTGGACAAGTTTGGTGTCTAGTCTTCCGTGTTTCCGCTTAACCCTGAATATTCCAGTGTTTGGTGGTTCTACCGTGGGAGTAAGTGCAGGCTTCTATAATCCTGAAGCATGGGACTACAACACCTTCAAAGATGTTAGAATTATTAGTGTTGCTAGCGGTACACCATACGATTATATTGGAAGAATTTATGGAGTTGTTGCTGGTACCACTTTCCAAACAGATTCAACAGAAAATTCAGGATGGACAGGTTCTTCGTGGTCAAAGAGTGCAGGATACGCAGAAGCACAGCCTCTTTACACTCAACGGGTTCATTTTTATGGTTATTGGTTGCAGGGAGACTATGGTGTTCATCCTGTTGCCAGATACCATATGTACGGTGGGAGATATGTTGATCTAAGACAGCATATAAATCAAGGAATAGTTTTTGATATTCGTGCATACTCAGATCAACCTGGTGTGAATTATGTTAGTGGATTGTGTTTTAGCAATAACACCTTGTCTCTACGAGCACAAAACGGATCAACGATAGCAGGTACAACAACTGGTAGAGGATTCACCGCATCAGTTCACAGATATACATTCTTGCACCAAACCGATGGGCGTAATAGTTCGTATAGAAGTGGTGGCTTCTATATGTACGGTGGCTGTATGGCTGAGAGTGTATTGATGGGAGAACGCAGTTCTCTTATTGTCACCAAACTATTAAATATTCGTGGAGGAGGCGGTGCGGGTTTAATGTTGGGTGACTCTAGTATTTCTCCGCGTTCATGGTTATCCACTATAATGGTATCTGAATACGGACATTCTGCCATTCGTTTTGAATGCGGCTCTGATGGAAACCTTGGAAACATTTTCTGTAAGAATCCACATCCAGGATGGTGTATTGGCGGGCGTTCTGATGTGCTAACAGTAAGAGGTGGAAGCAGAGTATGGCACGGTGGAAATTTGGCTGCTATTGTATGGCCATTTACCAATTTTGGTGCTATTCCACTTTTCGATTATTGGGCACTTGGTTCTGCTAGCGATACAAATACTCCATACTTTGGATATTATGCTGGAACAGATATAGCAATTGATTCTGGTTCTCCATCAAGTGTTACATCTCCATCAGGAAATGCTGCTAATGCACGATATGCAAACGCGAGAGGGTGTCTGTTGATTCAATCTGAATTTGGCACTCCCACATTCCAAGGCTGGTGGTGGGGAAATAATACAGGAACAGGACACAGAGTTTCTGCTAACGATGGAATGAAAGGCGGAGAAATAGAAAATAGTGGTGCTTTTGGTACTCGTCCAGATCCAGTAGTTTTAGCAAATGGAAATTCTGTGATTAGTCCATTTGTAAAAACTGGCACCATGACACCCGCATCAACTTTTGGGGGGATGTACGCTTTTTCAAAGATGATTTTTACCGCTGCTGCTGGAGCAACAGGGTTCCAGATAAGTTCAAGAAAAGCCTTTGGCAACAATCAGTATCCAACCAGATGTAGTGGTGGAACACGATACCAGTGGTGGTTACAAAACAGATACGGTCATGTGGATTCGTATCCGTCAACGGGAAGTACAGGTTCTACTGGTTTGTGGAAGGTTCCAATAATGCTGACTAGTACTGGTGCTGTTTCTACTAATAACAGTGGTGTAAACAGCGACACTACATTTACATCAAATACATCAGCAGCATATATCGCGGCTATAAATGTGCCACCCATGATAGAAAAACGAGGCACCGCTAGTGTTGTGCCTGGAGTCAACGAATAATTAGGCATAAATCCAAAAACAGAGAAGCCATATGCCAACCAATCTAGTACGAGTAGAAAACGACGGAACAGCAACAGTTTTAGCAACAAACTTTGACAAATCAAAGTTTGATCCTGCTTTATATGGAAATAACGCATTTTTCGTAGACGCTAGCATATCAACTATTGGTGGAGGAAAACAAACTCCTCCTATCGGATTAGTTTCTTCTCCTTTTTCTTCTGCATCTTTACTGACATCAACAGTAGCGTCCACCATAGGTGTACAAGACTCTTATTTCATAGAGTCTCCGTCGTTAACCGCTGCTACTTCTCAATCTGTTAGTAGTAATATAATTCCACTAGCCGAACAAAAAATAGAAGGCACAGGCTACGGCACATTCACCCCCACCGAGTTGGTGTTCCAGTCCACCATTCAGCCCACAGTCATAAACTACCTGTCTTTAGGTGGTGTTACTGCAACAGACTACAATCCAACCATTGGCACCATTGGAGCAACAGGAACATTTGTTGGTTCACGAGCAGCACAGTTCAAAGGCTCGTATTTGGACACCGACACCGCTGCGGCAGGGCTTTCGCTTCCAGGATTCACATCTGCTTCGTATTTCTTGGTGTCTGGTTGGCTGTATATGGAGTCTGCTCCTACTTCTGCATACGATCCCATCGTGATTACACGCAGCCCAGACGGTGTAAGCGGCAGCACCAGTGACTCGTTCCGTTTAGAATACGACTACTCGTCTTCACGATTCCAGTTCCACTTCTCTACCACCGCAAACACAACTTCAGCAGGTTTTGACCACACCATGAATGTGTCTCCTGTTGGAGTTACTCTAAACCAATGGCATCATTTTGCTGTTGCGTATACTAATGCAGGTAGCAGTGCAGCAGTAAGTTCGTATTGGAACGGCAATCAGGTTCAGAAGTACACAGGTGCCACAGGAACAATCAGAAGCACTCGTTCTTCTGTGTATGTTGGCTGTGGTGGTAGCGGAAAGAAGCCGTTCAAGGGGTGGATAGACGATTTGGTGATTAGTGCAGGCACCACACTTGAAGCACTTCGTGGCTTCCAGCATGGCACAACTGCACCTGTTCCATCAGCACACCAAGACGCAGGGTATTACACTGTTTACTACTTGAGCATGGATGGCCCACTTGGAACCTCGTTGTTCCCGTGTGACACAACCAACAAAGTGTGCAGCAATGTGGCAGCACAAACAGGAAGCCTGTATGTTTACAGAAACATTGGAGTTACAAGTTCACGAATGTGGACACCTGCCTTGAGTGGAGTGTGTGGTGGACACGCACCATACGGTGCGTCTGCTGGATACATTTTTGGTTATCAGAGCGGTGCGTGTTGGATTCCGTCTGCTGTAACAGAAATCGCTTCAGGACTTACTGCTGCCAAACAGTACAGAAAAGACCTTGCAGACTACACCCTGCGGTACTATCTTGGTTTGACCATGTACGGAACAACAGGAGCCAGTGGTGATTTTAAAAACCTGTTTAGTGGCAGCACATATCCGCCTTCGTTTGTTTACACTCCACTAGAGTCCAATCTAAACTACCTGAAGAACATATACGATTCCATAATCGTGGCAGGCAGTACAGCAGATGTTTCTATTGCAGACGCAAACGGAACCTATTACACTTTTGCCACCGCTGCGGCAGTGAATCTATACAAAGATGTATTGGCATATTTTAACAATAGCGTTTCGCAGTTCACCACAATCAACAACACTATTGATTCGCAGTCGTCTTTCACCAATCTGAAACAAATTTATGGGCCAACAGGAGCCGCACTTGTTAGCAAATTGGCTTCTTCTGGCAACGAATCGCTGTTTATCTCGCCAATATCTTCCATAACAAAAACCAATCGTTCTCCAGAAAACTACTGGAATGTAGGTGTAGAACAAAACAAAGTGGAAACCGTTCCGTAATCTATGGCTATATCTCTTATACATTATGGAAACTCAAAAGTGATTCTCAACGGGCGGGAGTACTCGTGGGATGATTTTTTGAAAGTGTGTGGTGACTACTCTGTTCCGTTTGGGTTCCACACACGGGTATACGAGCAGGGCGTGCGGCACTACATTACAGACGGAGACAATACCGTATACCTGAAGAAACAAGACGCTGGCTGTGATCGGTGGTGTGCCCGCGAGTCTGAACTAGCCTTGCTAGTGGAAAGACTAAAGGCTGAAAACGGAGACTAGGCAAAACGCCACGCTCCTAAATACTTGAAAAGGAGACTGCATGGCTCGCCCACACACCCGCCAAGAACTTAAAGACTACTGCCTACGGGCACTCGGACAACCTGTTATTGAAGTCAATGTGGAAGACTCACAGGTTGAAGACCGTATTGACGAAGCCCTAGAGTACTACGCCAACTTCCACCACGACGGTGGGCAGAAGATGTACTACACATACCCACTCACGGCTGAAGACATTGCCCGTAAATGGATTAATACTGATCCTATTGACCCGTCTATTCTGACGATTAATCGTATTTTTCACATGGGTTTCAATATATCTACCCACAATATCTTCAATATTCGCTACCAGTTAGCACTCAATGACTTTTACGGATTGCGTACAGGGCAAACCAATCTGAACTACTATGTGTCTACCATGCAGTACATTGAAATGTTGGAGCAATTGCTTGATCCTGAAAAGCAGATTCGTTTCAACCGTGTAAAGAATCGCCTGTATATTGACGCTACCACCACCGATATGCAGGCAGGAACTTACCTGATGATTGAAGCGTATAGTGCCAACGATCCTGAAACAGCCACTGAAATTTACGATGACATTTGGTTGAAGAAATACTCAACCGCACTCATCAAGCGGCAATGGGGAGCCAATCTGTCTAAGTACGAAGGCATGCCACTTCCAGGAAATGTGACATTCAACGGCACTAAGATTTACGAAGAAGCACAAGAAACCATTGCCAAACTAGAAGAAGAGATTGAGACACGCTACCAATTGCCACCCGACTTCCTGACGGGCTGAATTTTTAAAGAAAATATAGAGCATTTCATATGATAGTATATCTCATAACAAATAAAATAAACAACAAGCGTTATGTTGGAATAACTATCAGAAGCATTCAAGAAAGATTTTTACAACACTCAACCCCAAACACCAAAAACAAATCTGCAATAAATGATGCTATAAAAAAATATGGTAAAGAAAATTTTGATGTGGTGCAATTGGATACTGCTTGTTCTTTAGAAGAACTCAAACAAAAAGAAATATATTGGATAGAGAAACTTGGAACATTTCAATGTGAATATAATCTCACTAAAGGTGGAGATGGAATGTTGGGATACAAATTCAAAGATTCTAGCAAAGAAAAGATAAAAAAATCTTGTATTGAAAGAATGAAAAACGAGAATGTTAGAAAGCATCTATCAGAAAAAACAAAACAGTATTTTCAAAATCATCCAGAACAAAAACTAATAATTAGTAGACAACAAAAAGAAAGAGCAGCGGCAGGAATTTCAAAAGAAACATGTGAAAAGATTTCTAAAGCATTGTTTGGTAAGAAGAAAAATTGGTCATCAGATGGAAAAGCGAGAATAGGAAAAAGCGCATCTGAACGAATGAAAAAATCAAGAACCGAATCCTTTAAACTTAAGATGAAAAAGACAATGACAGAAAAAAATCCAATGAATGATCCAAAAAACAGAGAGTTGGTTCGTTTATCTAAAATAGGAAAGAAAAGGGTTTATCGTGAAGATGGTTCTTTTTATATGTCGCATCCAAATAATTTAGCAGACCATAAATAAAAACCAAGAAATTTAAACATGGCAGTAAACCCGTATTTTCGTAGAAACAATGTAGGCGAGCAGAACCTACTAGAATCACTCACGACCGAAGCCATCAAGATTCACGGTCACGAGATGATATACATTCCACGAGAAACGATCACAGAGGACAAGATTCTTGGAGAAGAGGTATCCAAGTTCAAGGACGCTAACCGTATTGAAATGTACATGGAGAATGCCGAAGGGTTTGATGGCGAAAGCGACATGACTCGGTTTGGTTTGGATATCCGAGAGAATTGTACATTCATTGTATCCAAGAGGCGATTCTTGGAGGTAATGAGTCACAACCAGACTATCCGAGATTTGGGTCGCCCCCGTGAAGGCGACATTATTTACTTTGATTATCCGTATAATCTGTTTGAAATCAAGTATGTGGAACACGATAACCCCTTCTATCCACTTGGTCAGCGATACTCATTCAAATTGTACTGTGAAGCCTTCAAGTACACGCAAGAAGAGATTGATACAGGTGAAAGTGATA
>Ga0214923_10002003_pt1 | contig 27932 bp, 13 predicted proteins | sample LL1510_MetaG_FD_177993 | JGI IMG/M metagenome (GOLD analysis project Ga0214923, IMG submission 177993) | Freshwater microbial communities from Lake Lanier, Atlanta, Georgia, United States - LL-1510 | ecosystem: Environmental > Aquatic > Freshwater > Lake | place: USA: Georgia | collected...
CCTTGGTGATCAAACGCCAACACGGGTTTGGCTCGACAGCTTGATACCTTTGAAGGTGGCTGCTTAAAATGAAGTTATCGGTGCGCCCCGCGTTGACCACCGCGCCGGTCGTTCGTGGTCTTGATACGGACCACGACCGCCGCCGCGGACAACGCTGCACCGTTTTAAACCGCCCCGTATCACTTATCAATCGGGGAAAACCTGTTCAGATAAACCGAGCCACTTCTCTTACTCACGCGCCGACAAGCCATCGAACCCATCATCGGACATTTGAAGGCCGATCACCGCATGGATCGTTGTCATCTCAAAGGCCAAACCGGTAATGCGATTACCATGCCGTGTTGTGTGCAGCCGGCTACAACATCAAGTGGCTGCTGCGGACGATCCGCAAAAAGGGCATCCACCTCTTTTGGCGCTGCTTCAGGCATTCGGATTAGGCCAAAGAACCAAAGCAAATGGACAATCGAACCGTATCAATCCTTTCTCACGCTTCAAAACATATATCCAACGAGCCTTCGTTTGAGAAAATCGAATTATTCTGGGACGACTATCGAAGCGATGAATTCGCATCAATAAGATGAAATTTACCGAAGATTTTTTAATATCAATCCCAAGTCCAATCGCACTGGTAGGCAACGCGACATCAGCCGAAGATTTAGGAGTTGCGATAGACAATAATGCAAGCGTTATAAGATTCAATAACTTCGAAATACTGGGGTACGAACGACATGTTGGCCGGAAAACAACCGTTAGATGCACAACTGGATGGAATGATATTGCGATAAGAAGTCCTGCACTTGAAATCTCACCTTTTACCAAAGATGCAACCGAATCCTTCCACTCAGAAACGTATACAAGGCGAAGCGGAAGCACTCTTCTTCATGCAAAAATTGACATACACGACCATTCACCCAACATTAAAAATCCATCGACCGGCTTCGCCTTAATTATATTGTTCAAGATTCTGAATATTAAGATAAAGCTATTTGGATTTGACGGCTTCAGAACAAAAAATTACTACGACGTCAATCGCCGCTTATCAACACATGCAACATCTGAGCTTGCCTCAATTCTTGACATGGAACACGTTTTGGTATACGGAGAGCACAACCCATTTCCGAAGACAGTTGATTTCTGCCGCGAACATCACTCCCATAACAAAATAAACAAAGGACTAGAGATATACAAAAAACTGAATTTAGCACATCGGAATATGAGAATTATTGAGTTTGGTGCAGGCAACGGTGACTTAGGTGCGCTGCTACAAAGAAACGGTAACCATGTTCTCGCAATAGAAGCATGTAAATTTGCATTCGAACAAATTCCAATACAGAACAAAATTAATGGAAGTCATTTGAAGTTACTACAAATCTTTGAGATTTACGATTTGATTGTCGCATTTGACGTATTAGAACATATGACTGAAAACGACATAAAAGTATTTCTCACGGAGTCAAGCAGAATCACAAGAAAAATAATTTTCTCTATATCTGTAACTTCTTCCTGTTCTTTCGGTCAAAACGAGGCGCGCCTTCAATTAACCACCAAGACTAGTGAGTGGTGGCACAGGTTACTAGCTGAATTTTTTCACGTTGATATAACGCAGGGATTTGAACCAGGACAAATCATTGTTACAGGACAATCACTTAAGCTCGATTACTCATCATCGAGCCCTGAAAAGTTATCCGTCAACAAACTTTTTTGCCTGCCTGAAGCATATATACAGAGGCATCGCCCCTACTATTACGAAGATACTCAACAAGAAATTACGTATCAACCTGATGTTTACCGAATTGCGGCTGAAGTTGCCGAAAATAATTCTTGCAACTACTTACTCGATATTGGTTGCGGACAAGCACGCAAGCTGGCACCTCTTGGAGCGAGATTTAATATAATCGGTGTTGATTATTTGACAAATATCCAATTTTGTCGTGACTCATACAATTTAGGAATTTGGATTGAGAGTAATCTTGAAGAAATCGAACTTCTTCCGATCCCCAAAGACGTGCTTTCCAGAACTCTTATTATCTGCGCTGATGTTTTAGAGCACTTAGTCAATCCGTTCCCCTTGGTCGATCAATTGCTGCTTCTGTTGAAATATGCTCCCGGTGTTTTAATCTCAACGCCGGACAGGAGCCTTACCCATGGCCCTGAACACCTTGGACCACCCCCGAATCAAGCCCACATACGAGAGTGGAATATAAATGAACTACACAACTTCTTTATGAAGGAAGGTTTCAAAATAAAATCCCTCGGACATACTAGGAGCGATGATAAGACAAATATAATAGCGACAGCGCTGTTTCTGTTAACGTCTTGAGTCGACCTTGATTTTCTGCCTGCCCTGCATACACGGCCGGCGCGATATCTACATTATTAGCAAACGCGTCCGCACAGACTGTACATCTTGCCCGGAACGGACGGCTTTCACCGCTTGTTGTCGCATCACTGGCAGAGCACCTCTGCCGTGTTTGCGACCATCTGTTTCTCGTTTGCATCTCATGGGCTGATTTTACTATCAATATGACAATACTTTCTAAAAAGCAGCGTTTCTTGCCAAGCCATTTCTGTATTATATCAAGGGAGTCAAATCTTGAGAGTTTTAAACGCGATATATGATCTCAGGATTTCACCGGCATCGTTCGATTTTATTACGTTTCTAATTTCAGCAGAAACGGAAAGAGCAAATCGAGGATTTGAAAAAATCAAACTAATCATCTTAAAAAATTATTCCAAGGACGGATTTCGAATAGATAACTTTAGGGGCTATGCGCAAAATACACAGTTTTTTTATAATGTAATGTTGCAGTCGATCACCTTGTTCCCTAATATAAACACTTTTCATTATTGCGAACTCGATGAATTGCCAAATGGAATTAATAGTAGCAATGTTTTCCCCGCCGATTGGACATTTTCAGAACCAACGGAGGGTTTTCTGGCGCGCACATTTGTCCACGCCAAACGCGATGGAAAGCTTGTAGAGAGTCTAACTGTCCCAAGTTATGCAATGGAAGCACTGGACTCTTTTTTGCATGCAAGCGAAAAGAAAGAAATAATAACTTTAACCATGAGAGAAATCGAACGCGACAACCCTGAAGGCAAGCGCTCAATAATAGTAGATTCTTGGTCGAAATACTTCGATTTTTTGTACTGTAACACTCACTTTATGCCAGTAGTAATAAGGGATTGGTCGAGAATGTTTTACGACCGAATATTTTCAAGCGCTGTGGAGTCGCCGATTTTTTCCGACAATATTGCAATTCGTGCCGCACTCTATCAAAGAGCTAGCCTAAATTTCTTTAAAGTGAATGGGCCTGCCAGTCTGTCCCTTTTTAATCAAAGCTCAATCTCTGTTGTATTTTTCGAACCAGATTCAAGTCCTTCAACTAGCAAACAATGGTATAAATCACGTTTCGATATGGTTCACGGCGATCAATTTCCCGGTTTGGGTGCGAATAGTCTGTATTTTTGGGGGCCGGACACTATTGAGAATATAGTTGCTTGTCATAATATGATGATTAAAAGGTCGAAAACCCAACAGACTGAAGAACCAGCGGGAAGGCGTTGATACGCTTCACGGGTGGGGAATTGTTGTTACTTATATGTCGAATGGATGCGCGCACCCTCACCGCCATCTTCAACAGTCCTGGGAAAAGGCCCACCGCAATAATAATGGATCCTGTACTAACTATAGTCGCTTGCATCTACAACGTTGAGCGTTATCTTGATCAGTTTTTTCTGTCCTTAATCAAACAGTCGCTAGATTTTCAAAGGAATATTCAACTCATCCTTATAGGCGACGGTTGTTCCGATAAGTCATTACCACTATGCGAGGAATTCCAGCGCAAACACCCGGACAACACTTTGCTGATATCTCAGCAAAATATGGGACTACAACGCTCGAGAAATCGTGGGCTTGAGTATGCGAAGGGGAAATGGATTGCATTTATCGATCCCGACGATGTTTTATCTCCATCGTACTTTGACGAGGCAATAAGGGTTGGAAGCTCGTCAGAATCCACTTCGATGATCGTGTGCCGGTTAATTAGGTTTTGGGACGAAACTCCAGCTCGCTACGGTTCAGACCATTTGGATTACAAATTCTCCCAAGGACCGAGGCTAATCGACATAACGTTAGAGGACCAAAGACTGACCCAGTCTTCAGGTGCATCGGCGATATTCAAATTAGATGAGATTAATAGATTAAAGCTGAGGTTCAACCCAAATCTTAAACGATTTGATGATGGGGAATTCATATGTCGATATATACTTGATGTGCCACATCCCACGATAGCAATTTCACCGGAATCGATATATTTTTATCGTCAACGATCGGAATCAGAGTCAACGTCTCGGGGTGTTTCTTTCGACGCTTGCGCTCTTCTGGATGTTATACAACACGGATTCATACCATTAATTCGTGACTTCAAATCTTATGACACAGCACGTAGACTGTTCTTGGAAAAAACCATTCTTATTGAACTGAGTTGGACCCTAAGGCGATTGATTTCAACATCGCGTCGTTTCGATGTCGATCCAAGTTTATTGGACAAACTATGGTTTGCGTTGACTTCATTATTCAAAAACTTTCAACTTGAAGGACTCCTACAGGATATCGGTTCGGGCTTTAGCAGCGTTGAGCGCTTTGGTATTATTATGAATTTTTTCCCAGATGGAGCGCGGATGAAATTTAAAGAGTCTGCGGTAGCCCCCCCTAATAATCCCGCTACGATATATTACTTCTTTGACTTCCAATTTGCCCAATTAAACCAGAGATTGGGTATCAACGACGAAACTCATCCGTCAGCCCTTTTCTTTGCTGACCGTTACTTCCTTTCCAGATCAGTCGTAATCGGACCCAACAGTAAAGCGGCATGAGGACAATTGCCTTTCACCTTCCGCAATTTCACCCGACGCCAGAAAATAGCCAGTGGTGGGGAGATGGTTTTACCGAATGGAGGAATGTCGCTAGTGCAACCGCCCTTTACCAGGGGCATCACCAGCCGCAGTTGCCCAGCGATTTAGGCTTTTACGATCTTCGCCTCCCTGAAATACGTCATAAGCAGGCGGCATTGGCTCGGGCAGCCGGGATTGATGCATTTTGTTACTACCATTATTGGTTCAATGGCAGACGGTTGCTCGAGCGGCCGTTTTCTGAAGTGTTATGGAGTGGCAGCCCTGACTTTCCGTTCTGCCTATGCTGGGCTAACGAGTCTTGGACTGGCGTGTGGCATGGTGCACCCGAACGAGTTCTGATGCAACAAGCCTACGGCGGTCAAGCTGAGTTCGCTTGTCACTTTAATAATGTCTTACCTGCCTTCCTCGACAAACGCTATGTCCGTATAGATGACAAACCTGTCGTTGTGGTTTGGCGACCCTTCGAAATTCCTGAAGGGTTATTGTTCTTGGAGACTTGGCGGACCCTCGCAAGAGAAAATGGGCTCGCCGGCATTCACTTTGTTGGCTTCCGGCATCAGAGCATACCGTTTGTTCCACTCGAACAGGGCTACGACGGCGAGATTCATTTCTTCATGCCGCCAAGACGTGATCACGGCGCTGCACCGCCAGGGGCTCGGCTTCCGGCTGTTTACGATATGAAGGCACTCATTAACGCCGAGTTTTTTTCGCCAAAGCAACCCTCAAATGGCATGATTTATCCCTGTAGCATACCCAATTGGGACAATACGCCTCGAACTGGGGTAAACGGGATCGTGTTTGAAAATGCCACGCCGGAGTTGTTTGGCGATCAACTTAGCTTGATCAAACGTTGGAGCGCGACAGGCGCCAAGCCTCCGCAACTCCACTTTATTAAGTCCTGGAATGAGTGGGCCGAAGGTAATTTCCTGGAACCAGACAGGCGGTATGGCCATGGTTTTTTGGATGCCTTTCGCACTTTCAAGCGGTCCGAATGACAACCAATGCTGCAGCTTTTAAAGGCCTCGTCCACCGCAATAAGGGATCGAAGTTCCCCTTAGTCATTGCGATGTACACTGCAGGTCGTACTGCCCATGCGCTTAGGCTTAAGCATTCTTTGTCACATCTGGGCTTGTCTTTTTCAATTTGTGAAGTCGATGCGATTCACTCAAGCACTTCGATTAGCGGCAATCCGGAATCCGCATTGCCAAAACCTGCGTTTATCAAGACTTGGCTTTTAAAACATGGCAAACCCGTGTTGTATGTGGATGCCGACATGGTTTTTGTTTCCTTTCCAACAGTAATATTCCAAGCCTATCGCCAGGGTACGCAGTTTGCCACTTACAACTGGCTTTCTGCCGAAGAGAATCAGACCTTTATCCCTGAGCAAAATCCCTCTCTTCATCCCGGCCATACGCTTATTTCTGTCGGAGATCAGACTTATAAAAAGGGATTTTCGGTGGACCATGTCTCAACCGAGCAGATTATCGTGAGTGGCGCCGTCCAATACTGGGGTACATCGCCTGAAGCCTTAAACCTACTAGATTCCTGGTTATCCGTGATTCAGGCAAACCCGAGATCTCGCGATGATCACTGCCTTGACTATGCCTTCAACAACTTTCCCGAACGCGCAAAGTTAGCCTTTTTTTCTTTGCCTCGCGCATACTGCCGCGTCGGGTGGTGGCCCCACATCACGCCCGTCATCGACCACCCTGGTTTGCCGGCGCTCAACATGCCTTGGCAGCCTCTCGCGCCTGAGTATCTTGCAAAGCGCGTTCACCCCCACCTGCTCAGGCCGCGCAACCCTACTCCTCAATCATCGAACTGGCCATCCGCTTGATGATCGGGTGCAGCAAATACTTCAGCACACTGCGCTCGCCAGTCTTGATGATCACTTCAACCGGCATGCCGGCCTGAAGCAGTCGTCCACCTAACTGCTGCTGACCGAGATCGGTGAGCACAACCCGTCCCAAGTAATAGTTTCCCGGCGAATTGGGTAGTGCGCCAGGCGCTTCAACCGAATCGGTTGAGATCGTAAGCAGCTTCCCCTGCACGACCAATTGGGGCGTGTTGGCAAACGTCGTAAAGCGCACGTCCACCCACTGGCCAGCCTTGACGCGGTCGATAAAGTTCGGCGGCACCTTGGTCTCGATCAAGAGCCCCTCGTCCCTGGGCACGATTTCCATGAGTTTTTGGCTGCCGCTCACCACACCGCCCACCGTCTGTGTGGCAAGCCCAACCACCTGCCCCGCAACCGGTGCCCTGATATCAATCCGCGCAAGCTCCGCATCGCTTGCCTTGAGCCGCTCTTCAGCGGCTTCCACTTCCTTTTGCACCTCAGTGAGTTGTTGGCCGACTTCGCGCTGAAACTCCTTGATTTTTAGATCCCTTCGGGTGAGCTGCTCGGCGATCGATTGCTCAAGACGCTTTCGATTCGCCTCAAGATCCGTGATCGCACCGCGGGTCTCTTCAAGCGAACGCTCAAGTTCGCGCACCCTTTGCAAGGGCAAAAACCCAGCCTGGGCAAGCTCTCGGGATGAGCCAAGCTCTCTCACAATCGTTGACTCTTGCACCCTGCGCCCATGCAGAGGGCCTTCAGTGCCCGCAAGGCTTGCCCGGAGACCCGCGATTGACTCGTCGGTTGCCTGCAAATCAAGCAACCTCGCATTGCGCCTCGCAATAAACAAAGCCTCCTGATTCACGCGCTGGCGAAGGGCCGCTTCACCAAAGCGCGGATTGCTTAAGCTTGCGTGAAAATTAATCACCGCAGCTTGATCACGCTCGGCAATCAAACGACTTTCTTGCGCCCTCAAGCCTAGGTACTGCTGAAGCGCCGCTTCGTGGCCCGCCTTGGTTTGCAGACCTTCAAGGCGCATCAACACCTCGTCCTGGGCAACCTCCTGCCCTTCTCGGACCAAAATCTCCCTCACGATCCCACCCGACAAATGCTGCACTTGCTTGCGTCGGGTCTCCACCACGATCGTGCCCGAGGCCGAGACGCCTTGCGCAAGCGGTGCAAAACTTGCCCAAAGCAAAAAGGCGGCAAAGCTCACCACCACAGCGATCACCCCCACCCGATTAGCGCGCCGCACGGGTGCTGAGTTGATTGCATCTTCGCCTGCCATATTGGCCTGATTAGCTTGCACTTTGGAGCTCCACGATTTCATCGCAATACTGCAACACGCCAAGCCGATGGGTGATGAGGATCACAAGCGCGCCCTCAGCCTTAGCGCGCAAGAGCGCCGCACCCAGTGCTGCTTCGCCTGCGGGATCCAAACTGGCATTAGGCTCATCAAGCACCAATAGCTTTGGCTCACCATAAAGCGCTCGCGCAAGTCCAATCCGCTGCCTTTGGCCTGCCGATAAATACCCTCCGCCCTCACCCACCTGGGTGTCATAGCCCCTTGGCATGCGCAGAATCATCTCATGGACCCCGGCTGCCATGGCCGCTGCGGCAATCCCCTCATGATCCTCAGCTTGCATACGGCCGATGTTCTCTGCGATCGTACCTTCCATCAGCACCACATCTTGTGGCAAGTAGCCGATGTAGCGGCGCCAGCCATGATCTTCAATCTCGGTCATCAGCACACCAGCCCAACGGACCGGGTACGGTTCTGCTGACTGCGCAGGCGTAGTCAAACCCGCCTTCATGTCCTTCGCAGCTAACGCAGGCCAAATGCCCAAAAGCTGCTTGGCCAAGGTGGACTTGCCCACACCCGATGCGCCCGTAATGGCATAGATGCGGCCCGGCTCGAAGCGCTTGGTGAGCGAGGGGATCAATACTTTTTTCGCTTGTGGCGGAATCACCGTCAATGATTCGATCACCAATGCGGCGTTATCAGGAAGTGGTCGATCACCGGGCTCGACTTGATGCCAGCTTGAGCGCACCGACCATTGTCTTGCGATTTGTGCCTTCAAGCGCTGATAGGCCAGTTTTGCCCCGCCAAGCTGCGGCCAGGCGGCAACCAGTTGATCAATCGGCTGCAAGGTCTTGGCCATCAACATTTGCGCAGCTGCCATCGCACCCAGGCTGATTTGCCCCTGGATCGCCAGCAGTGCCCCCGCTCCTAAAATCAAAGAGGGTTGGGCTTGCTTGAGCAAGGTACCAATCAAACCCATCCGATATGCCATCGTCTCAAAGCGCTGAGCGCTGTCGCGCTGATGGGCGTGCAAATCAATCCACAGTGCGCGTATGCCCGCAAGCATACCCATCGCTTCCACCGTTTCCACATGGCGAAGCCTGCGAAACAACATGTCTTGAAGCTTGATATCGCTTGCTTCTGCCTCAAGCGCTGCACGGTTCGTCACACCTTGTGTTAACCAGGTGGCGATGAGCTGAATCAGTGCAAATCCCATCGCAATAAAGCCCAGACTAGGATGAAGGAGATAAAGAATACCCAGATAAATCGGCAGCCAGGGCGCATCGAAAAGCGCAAACATCCCCGGTCCTGCAAGCGCTTGCTGAAGCTGCCGCAAGTCGTTAAAAAGCTGACCGAGATTGCTGCGCATCCCCATCAGCTCCCCAGTGAAAGCCTGTTTCATCAGAAGATCACTCAAACCGATATCGAGCCGCTTACCCACGCGGATCAACAAGGCTGAACGCAATCGCTCCGCAGCCGCCATGAATCCCAGCGAGAGCAAAAGCATACCGGTGAGGCCAAGCAGCGTGAACTCATTTTGCGAGATCAACACCCGGTCATACACTTGCAGCATGTAAAGCATGGGCGAGACGAGCGCCATGTTGATCACAAGACTCACCAGAAGCACCCAGATGAACTCCTGGCGCAGTCCCGCCATCACCTGTTTGATCGCATCCATTACCGAGGCGTCCTTTTGCCGTCTTAGGCGCGCTCGAGCTGCTCGACTGGAGCGGGTTTGCGGGAAGCCTCGAGCGCTTTGAGCACCTGCTCCCGTGGCCCAAACGCGGCCATCTGACCATCGTGCATCACCAAAATCGAGTCCACCATGGCCAACAATTCATGCCGGTGGGTGATCACGATGCAGGTGGTCCCCTGCGCTTGAAGCCCCAGTAAAGCTTGCTGAAGCGCCGCGTCACCCGCTCGATCCAGATGCGCATCAGGTTCATCCATCACCACCACCCTCGGGCGACCATAGAGGGCTCTTGCAAGTCCCACACGCTGGCGCTGCCCACCCGATAAAAAATGGCCATCCGGACCAAGCGGCGTGTGGATCCCTTCAGAAAGCGATGCCACAAGATCGCCAAGACCAGCGCTTTGAATCGCATCGGAGAGTGCTTCTTCGCTGTAAGGGCCAAAGCGGCTGATGTTCTCAGCCAAGCTCCCTTCGAAAAGCTCGACCTCCTGCGGCAAATATCCGATGTGCTCGCCCAGTTGCTCGCGTGGCCACAAATGAATAGGCGCGCCATCAAGCCTCACACTACCTGCATCGGGCAACCAAACCCCAACCAGGCAACGCGCAAGCGAGGTCTTCCCAGAAGCAGAAGGCCCGATCACCGCAACAAGTGACCCCGCTGCAACCTCCGCATGCACACCCTTAATCGTCATCGAATCACTTGCTGGCGCTTTCGCATAAAGCCGCTCGATACTCAAGCGACCTTGCGGAGCAGGTAGAGTCATCGCCTTCGACTCAGCGGGCATGGCCTTTAGACTTCGGTCAAGACGTTGAAAGCTTGACCATGCCATCGCCACCCCCTGCCACTGGGTAATCAAGGCCACCAAAGGCCCAATACCGCGCCCGCCAAGAATCGAGGCGATCAGCATCAACACCGCACCCGAACCGCTAGGTCCGCCCAAAATCCCTTTGATGGTGAGATAACAACCCAAGCCCAGCAACAAACTGCTCTGGGCAAACTGCATGGTCTTGGAGAGTGCTGCCTTCTGCCCTGCAATCGTTGAAGCCTCGGCCATCAAGTCGAGATAGGCCGCCTGCTTCTCCTTCCAAACCTGCCGCACTCCGGCCGTCATGCCCATCGCGTGAAAAGCCTCTGCATTTTGAACTGCAAGCGTGGCGTAGCGGGTGGCTGCGGTGGACTGCTCGGTGGCCTTGCGCATGCCCATCATCGTGCTCTGCTGCGAGCGGAAGGTGAGATAAGCCTGCACACCCGCGCCCACCAAACTCCAGGCACCCATGATCGGGTTGATGAGAAAAATAATCAGCAAATTGAGCAAAGCAACCGGTAAATCGATCAATAAGCCCATGCTCGGCGAGTACATGAACTGGGTGAGCGTTTTGAGGTCCTGCATAGCCGATGGCGCAACATCCTGGTTACGCCTCAAGGCACCTCGATAAACCACATCAAAAACCCGCTCGCTCAAGCTCGCATCGACTTCCTTCGCAACCGCTCGAAGGATCTCATTGCGCACCCACTCGATTACTTCCATCATCACATAGGCAAATAAAACCAAGCCTGTGAGCGTGATGAGCGTGGTGACCGATCGGGTGGTCACCACCCGATCGTAGACCTGCATGGTGTAGAGCCACGAGGCCGAGGCGATCACACCCGAGGCAAGGGCATAGTTAGCAACAACGCCGTAGGCCCTTCGATGACGCCACAACTCCTGAACGACCTCGGAAGGGGCGCCGCGCCCCCCCCGATCACCAGCGCTATGCGCCTGCGACAGCACGCTGCTTAGTCGTCGCCGCCTCCGCCGGTAGGATCAAAGCCAGGCGCTGGTGGCACACCCATGAGTGCCGCTCTGCGACGCTGCTCCTCGGCATCAAGCTCACGCACTTGGAACCAGACGTCGGCCATGGCATGCGTGCTGCCATCACTCGCCAGATAGCTACCTTCAAGCCCGATCAGGTTACCCTGATCGAGTGTGGTACCCGTCTGATGCGTAAGACTCAACTGTGCAACGCCAGCCTGCTGCAGTGACTTGAGTTCGCCTGCATCAGCGACGCCGTCGGAATCAGCATCCTGCCAAACCATGAGCTTGGCGAAATCAACATCCTGCCAGTTGATCACGCCGTCCTGATTGGAATCAAGCTCAGCCAAGGCTTCAAAGCCATCCTTCGCGCGTTGACCGCTTGCAAGCACGGTGCCTTCACCAAAGAGCTCCTTGCCACTTGTGATCTTGCCGTCCTGGTTCAGATCGCGCGCAAGTAAGCCATCGCTTGGTGAAACCCAGCCCGTTTGCAGCGCCTGATTGTTACCCATCAGATCAAACACCGTGCCCAGATCGAGCGACAAGGTCTGGATGCCATCACCGTTCAGATCGAGCACCATCGGCGACACACCTGACGTTGCCATTGCGGCCAACTTCGCGGTAGACAGGCGGAAGGTATCGAGCCCACTTAAGGTTGCTGTATCGAAGCGGAGATACTGAAGCTCGGTGGCCGACAAAACCGCTAAGTCTCTGTCCTCAATCGCTGGCATCTGCGCGGTCGTGATCGCGTTGAGTTGTGCTTTTGTAAGCGCATCAAACTGCGACGTGGTGAGATATGCAATCTGATCGTAGGACAGCACGGCGATATTTTCCGTGTCAAGCGCGACAATCTGGTCGGTGTTGAATCCAGCAATCACTTCGACCTGTAAGCCTGCAATCTGCGAAGTCTGGAGCGCAGCGATCTGAGCCGTAGACAGCTTGGTCAGGTCATTACTTTCCATCTCTGAGAGTTGCAAGGAAGTGAATGACACGATCTGTGCCGTAGTCAACGCAAGGATTTGGGCGGTCGTGAATGCTGCCACGGTGCCCTGGCCAATGGATAACACCGCAATATCCGCTGCATCGATCGCAACAATCTGGGCCGTTGATAGCACGCTAAGCTGGTCTGGCGTGATAGCGCCAAACTGGTCCGTGGTGAGGGCCGCAATTTGCGCCGTTGAGAATTTCGAGAAATCAACAGCGGCAAACTCATCGATCTGACTGGCTTGGAAGGCCTGGATCTGATCCGTCGAGAACCCAGCAATCTGCGCCGTGGTGAGCGCCTCGATTCGATCACCTAACAATACCGCTATATCTTGAGTCTCGATAGCCCGAATTTGCGCAGTTGACAGATAGGGAATCTGTTCGACGCTAATTCCGTTTGAGGTACCAAACTGTGCAGTTGACAGCGCTACGATCTGATCAGTCGTGAACGCATCAACCCGATCCGCCACAAGCCACTTGATGAAAGTTGGATCAAGCGGACTAATCTGACCAGTCGTCAAGACTGCAATCTGTCCCTCAGTTAGCGACTCAACCTGAGCCTGCGCAAACACAGCGAGATCTTGCGTCTCGATCGCCTGAATCTGCCTGGAACTCATACCCTGAATCTGCTCCGATGTCACCCCGCGCCACTGTGCCGTGGTCAGGTTAACGATCTGAGCGGTCGTCAGGGCTGCGAAGGTCTCAACACTGAGTTGTCCCAGCTGAGCGGCTGTGATTGATCCTAGCTGATCTGTCGTTAGGTCATCGATCTGCGTCGCAGACAACGCGGCCCGCTGGTCCACGCTCAGCACAGCTAAATCTCGGGTTTCGATGACGGCGATCTGTGCAGATCTTAAAGCGTAGATCTGCGCGGTGCTGAATGCCGCCCACTGTGCTGTACCAAGCCCCGCGATCTGAGTCGTGGAAAGGCGAGCCACGTCCTCAAGCTCGAAAGCCTGAACTTGCGCCGCACTGAAAAGGTTCAATTGCGCCGTACTTAGACCGTCAAGCCGTGTTCCCGTTAAGGCAGCCACCTGAGCCGTCGTGATACCCGATATGTCGGCCGCCGCAATAGCCCGCAACTGTGCCGTTGTAAGCTGCGCAAACTGATCACCCGTGAAGTAACCAATTTGAGCCGCACTGAACGCATCAATCTGAGCCGTTGTGAGGTCATTAATATCCGCAAGTGTGATGCCCTGAATCTGTGAGCTACCGAGGCCAGCCAGTTGGTCAGTTGTCAAAACAGAAAGTTGCGTCGAAGTCATCGCATCGACCTGAGCGGTCGTGAGCACGCTCAACTGTGCAGTCGTCAATGCCACCACCTGCGCCGTGAAGAGACTGTCAAGTGCATCCAAGGATACAGAAGCCACCTGGGTCGGAGTGAGCGAGGCAATCTGAGCCGTTGTGAATGCTCTGAAGTCGAGATAGCTGATGGCTGCGATTTGGGCAGTAGACAATTGCACCAGATCTCTCGTCTCGATCACCTCGAACTGGCTTGAACGCAAAGCGTCAATCTGTGCGGTCGTTAGACCGATGATCTGTGCCGTGCTCAATGCCACGATCTGGGCCGTGTCCAAATTGTCGATGTCTTCGAGACTGATGGCTGAAATCTGCGTGGAACTGAAGGCAGCCAGCTGACTGGTACTGAAGAGCACCAACTGTGTCGAGGTGAGCGCATCGACTTGCGACGTGCTCAGCACCGCAAGCTGCGCCGTGGTGAGCGCCGGAACCTGTGTGCTGGTTAGAGCTGTAAGGTCTTGGGTCTCGAGCGCTGCAAACTGTGCCGTCGTGAATTGCTCAAGCTGGGCCGTGGTAAAGCCCTTCCATTGAGTTACCGACATTGAGGCAATCACTGCGGTTGTGAAGCCAGCAACATCAACAGCATCCAACCCGACAAGCTGCCTCGATGTCAACACATTAACCTGCGCGGTCGAGAGCTCTGCAAGCTGAGCCGTTGTGAATCCGGCCATTTGCGCTGTTGTGAGCACAGTAAGCTGAGCTGTACTCAGCCCATCGAGCGAGACTGGAGCGAATGCGGCCAATTGACTCGTGGTAAATGCTGGAATCTGAGTCACCGAGAATCCCGCAACTTGATTTGAGTCGAGTACTGCAAGATCTTGCGTCTCAATCGCCACCAACTGCTGCGTGGAAAGCCTCGCAAGCTGTGCCGTGCTGAGGATATCCCATTGAGTCGTCGTGAGCGAAACAATCTGAGCCGTCGTCAGTGCTGGCACTTGCAAAGCGGTCAATACCGCAACTTGCGCCGTTGACAACTCAACCAAATCACGGGTCTCAACTGAAAGCACCTGAGCCGTCGTGAGCGCTGCAATTTGTGTCGTCGTGAGCGACGCGAACTGTGCGGTGCTTAATGCCTGAATACGGTCGCTGCTCAATGAGACCAAATCCCTGGTCTCAATGCCAATCAATGCGTCGACCGTAATGGCCCCCAATTGGTCGGTGGTGACCACTGAAAGCTGAGCAGTCGTGACCCCAGCAAGCTGGGCAGCGTCGAGCACGGTAAAGTCTCTCGTCTCAATCGCAACAAACTGCGCCGTCGTAAGCGCTGCGATTTGCGCTGTCGTGATCACATCGAATAGCTCGGTAGAGAGCGACACGATCTGGGCCGTCGTGAAACCCGGAATCTGCACGCTGCTGAGTGCTACAAACTGCACAGTGTCGAGGACCGCGAGATCATGAGTGTGGATTGCAGCGACCTGTGAGGTGGCAAACCCAGCGATTTGTGCCGTCGACAACACGTCAAACTGAGTGGTGGTGAGTGCCGTGACTTGATCATTGGATAGTGCAACAAGGTCCCTAGTCTCAAGCCCAGCAAACGATGCGGTGGACAGGAACTGAATCGCTGTTGTACTCAGCGATGCGATCTGCGCTGTTGTGAGTGCCGCAAGCTGCTGCGACGTAATCGCAGCAAGGTCAGCGGTTTCAATCGCGGCCAGTTGGGAAGTGCTCAAGCTCGCAATCGTTGAGGTCGTGAGGTTCGCAACCTGAGTGTCCGACAGTGATGCAACTTGCGCTGTGCTAAACGCCGCGTATTGGGCCGTGCTAAACAAAGCCAGGTCCCGCGTCTCAAATACCGCCAGGTCGCGGGTCTCAAGGGCTGCGATTTGTCCTGTCGTGAGCACGGCGAGCTGCGTCGTGGATAAGAGATCGAATTGCGCCGTGGTAAGCGCAGCAAGCTGCGTTGACGATAGCGACACAATTTGCTCGGTCGATAACCGTGCCACAGAAGCCGTGGTGAGTGAACTGATCTGCACCGTGCCGAGCTTCGTCAAGACTGTGTCAAGTTGATTGGCCTGAAGCGAGATCAGATCGGCTTCCTCCAACGCAGCAGCCTGCGTCGTCGACATCGCTGCTGCTTGAATCGTCGTGAGCGCATAGGCAAGCGCTGTCGTGAGCGACGCTATTTGCGCGGTGGTCAAGGCCACAAAATCTCGGGTCTCGATAGCAACGAACTGCGCGGTGCTAAGTCCCTCAAGCTGAGTTGCACCGAGCGCGACCACTTGAGCCGTGGAGAGCGCAACGATCGAAGCCGTGCTCAGTGCTGAGATCTCTGTTTGATCGAAAGCTGCGAGCTGTGCCGTTGTGAGGCCTGCTGCCTGCGCAGTGCTCAACACCGCAAGCTGCCTGGTGTCGAGACCTGCAAACTGGGCCGTGCTGAGGACCGCCAAGTCAGCAACCTCAATCGCTGCAACCTGAGCGGTCGACAGTGCAAGCACCTGGTCGGCGGTAAGGCCCGTGGCAACTTGATTCGTCGATAGCCCTACGATCTGCGCGGTTGTCAGGGCAGCGACCTGCTGAGTGGTAAGCGAGCTAATGAGCGATGTGCTCAACACCGCAAGATCAGCAAGCTCGATCGCACGGATCTGGCTCGTAGAGAGGCTTGCAAGATCGCCCGTCGTGAATACAGCCGCTTGGGTAGTGCTCAGTGACACAATCTGTGCGGTTGTTAAGGCTGCAAGCTGGAAGGTGTCAAGTGAGTCAAACTGCGCAGTCGTCAGCGCGGGAATCTGGTTACTGCTTAAAACCGCCACTTGCGTGGTGTTTAGTCCAGTGAGTTGCGCCGTGGAAAGGGACGCAAGATCTCGCGTCTCAACCGAAGCGATCTGAGCCGTGTTGAGCACCGTAATCTGCGCACTGTCAAAACCACCCCATTGCGTGGTACTGAGCGCAGCAATTTGCGAGGTGTTGAGCCCCGTCATTTGGCTAGTGCTAAGCACATCGATTTGGGTCGTGGTAAATCCTGCAATTTGATTCGAACTCAGTGAGGTCAGCTGGGAGGTGTCGAGAACGGCCAAGTCCGCTGTTTCAACCACAGCAAGTTGAGCCGTGGTAAACCCGGCAAGCTGTGCAGTCGAAAACAAGTCGAAATGCCTCGTCTCGAGTGCAACCACCTGAGCGGTCGTGAGCGCAGCAATTTGCGACGCGGACAAGTTCGATGAGAAGCCTGTCGTCAAGGCCTCAATCTGATCTGCGCCCAGCTTGGCAAGAATCGTGGCGATATTCTGGGTAGACATCGCAACGATATCAGCATCCTCAAGGGCAAGCGCCTGAGCGGTTGTCATGGCGGCTGCTTGTCTTGTCGACATGGCTGAGGCCTGCGTCGAAGTCATCGAAGCAATTTGAGTGGTTGACAAGCTCACAAAATCTGCTGTCTCAATCGCAACAAACTGCGAGGTCGTGAGGGCAGCTAATTGGGCCGTACTAATACCCGACCATTGCGATGTCGTCAGAGCCAGGATTTGTGCGGTGCTGAGGTCATCGATCAATGAGGGCACAATTACTGCAAGCTGTGCGGTGTCGAGCACGATCAAGTCCCGGGTTTCGATCACCGGAATCTGAATTGACGTCAGCGCTGCAACTTGAGCCGTCGTCAACACATCGAACTGAGCCGTGCTGAGTGCCACCACCTGTGATGTGGTCAGATTATCAATGACTGAAGGCATCAATGCCGGTATTTGGTCCGTACTGAGACCCGCAAGCTGTGATGTGGTGAGGGCCGGAATCTGCAAAGAGCTGAGTACTGCCACTTGGAAGGTGTCAAGAACCGCCAAGTCTCTCGTCTCGATGCCTGACACCTGGGTCGCGGTAAGCCCGGCGAGCTGAGACGTGGTCAACACGTCAAACTGCGTCGTACTCAAAGAAACGATCTTGGCTGTTGACAAAGCTGAAAGGTCGACAGCATCGACCGAAACAAGCTGCTGCGTTGACAAGACAACCAACTGCGCCGTCGTTAATGCTGCAAACTGTGTGCTTGTGAATGCAGCGATTTGCTCTGTGCTTAGTACCGCTAAGTCCCTTGTTTCAATCACAGGAATCTGGGTGGACGCGATAAGACCGCTGATTTGGCTCGCCGTGAGCACATCAAACTGGTCGGTACTAAGCGCTTGAATCTGTGCTGTGGTGAACTGATTCAAGTCAGTGGGGAGGATCACCACCACTTGCTCTGTGGAGAGCGACTGAACCTGGGCAGTGCTGAGTCCTTTCAACTGGGTCGCGGTAAACGCCAACAGTTGCGCAGTCGACAAAACCGCAAGATCAGCGGTATCCAGATAAGCCATCTGTGTGGCCGTCAAACCAGCCAGCTGGTCAATCGCGAGCACATCGACTTGTGTCGTGCTTAAGGCTTGTACTTGGGACGTGCTCAGATAACCAATCTGAGTACCGGATAGGACTGCGATTTGAGCGGTCGACAAGCTCACCAAGTCCTTGGTCTCGATCACAGGAATCTGGATAGGACTCATCGCAGCGATCTGTGCTGTAGTGATGCCCGCTGCCTGCGTGGTACTTAGCGCAACAACCTGTGCGGTCGTGAGCTCAGAGAAATTTGCCGCCGGAATCAAGGATAACTGGGATGTTGTCAGGCCAGACAACTGCGTGGTCGACAGGGCAGCAACCTGCGACGCTGTAAAGGCAGCGATCTCGGAGCTATCGTTGAAAACCACCAAGTCGGCCGTCGTAAGCACCGCGAGCTGCTCAAGCGTAAGCGATGCAATCTGAGTCGATGTGAGCGCATCCAAAAAGTCAGTCGTGAGCGCATTAACCTGAGTCGTGGTGAGCTCAATGATCTGGTTGGTTCTAATGGATGCAACCTGCGTCGCATCAAGGACGGCCAAATCACGTGTTTCGATCGCCGAAACTTGAAGAGCGGTAAGGCCCGCAATTTGGGCCGTGGTTAGCACATCAAACTGCGTCGTGGATAGCGCAACAATCTGAGCTGTTGAGAACGTACCGCTTGAGAGTTGTGTGGAGGTCAGCACCACAAAATCACGCGTCTCAATGGCCGCAACTTGTGCGGTTGTGAATCCCTCAAGCTGTGCGGCGGATAAGTGAGCAATTTGTGCTGTCGTTAGCGCCTCGATCTGGTCGGTCCGCAACGACCCAATTTTCGTACTCGTGATAGCGCCTACCTGAACAGAGCCTAAGGCGGAGACTTGCGCAGTGGTCAGCGCACTTAACTGGAGGGTCGACAGCGCTGCGAACTGGCTAAATCCAAGCGCATTCAAGTCATCGGAACCGAGCACAACAAGATCTCTTGTTTCGATAGCAACCAGTTGGGTCAACGACAGCGAAGCAATCTGGGCAGTGGTGAACGCGTCGAATTGAGCGGTCGAAAACGCAACAATATCGGCCGTGGTGAACTGATCGACATCGGTAATACCAAGTGCAAGAAGCTGCGCGTTTGAGAGCGATGCCTTTTGACTTGCCGTAAGCGCCGCAACCTGAGCCGGGATCAAACTGTCGATTTGTGCTGTGGATAACACTGCTAAATCACGGGTCTCAATCGCAGGGATCTGTAGCGAGGAAATACGGGAGATTTGCTCGAGGGTGAACGCTGAAAACTGATCAGTCGACAGCCCAACGATTTGCGCCGTATTAAGCGCAGCAAGCTCAACCGCATCAATCGCAACAAGTTGAGCCGTGCTGATCAAAGACAATTGATGTGTACTGAAACGGGCAAGCTGTAGCGAGTCGAGCGCCTTAACCTGAGCCGTTGTCAACGCCCGCAGATCAGCATCCTCGAGAACCGTCTGCTGCGCTGCCGTCATCGCTGAAATCTGATCAGGAGAGAGCGCAGCAATCTGAGTCGTAGTCAGGGCGGCAAACAAAGTGGTCGACAGATTTTGAATCTCAGAAGCTGAAAAACCAACCAAATCATTGGTCCCGAGAACCGTGAAATCACGCGTTTCCAGCGCATTAATTTGTCTGGAAATCAGTGCTTCAACCTGAGCTGTAGATAAAGCATCGATCTGTGCCGTCGATAGCACAACCACCTGTGCCGTAGTGAGCGCATTGATATCGCCCGCTTCTATGAATGAAACTTGCGCCGTTGTTAGTGCTGCGATCTGCGCCGTTGTGAGTGCGGCAAGCTGGCGCTCTGTAAGTGCCGCGATATCTGCTGAGGTCGTCCACATCGCAAGATCCCGGGTTTCAATTGCCGGGATTTGCGTGACGGTGAAGGCAGATATTTGATCCGATGTAAAGGCATTGAATTGGTCAGTTGTGAACGCTTGAATCTGTTCCGTGGTAAGCACGACGATTTGATTTGAGTTCAAGCCTTCGTTCGCAATAACGATGAGATCTCTCGTCTCAATAGCACGAATTGCTACAACTGAGAGCGCGTCGACCTGGGCGGTCGATAGCGCATCAATCTGGGTGGTTGTTAAGGCGGCGAATTGAGAAGCGTTGAGCGCGAAAATCTGCTCTCTATCCCAAACAGCCAGATCTCGCGTTTCGATCGAGGCGATGGCAGCGGTTGTGATACCACGGATCTGACCTGCGGAGATCACATCAAACTGAGCCGTCGACAGGGCTTCCAACTGGCTACCGCTCATCGCCGCGATCTGGGTCGCGCTCAAAGCTGCGATCTGTGATGTATCAAAAGCGCCAATCGAGGCGGTGCTTAAAGCGGCAATCTGCCCCGCGCCGAGCACCTTAATTTGAGCAATCGAGACTGCATCCGCTTGCTCGGTCGTGAGTCCTGCGATTTGTGTCGTGGTGAGCGCCCGGAAAATGCCCGCATTGATAGCACCAATGTCATCTGCGCTAAAGGTCGCTAAATCTCTGGTCTCAAAAGCACTGATCTGCCGCGAGAGCAAAACACTGACCTGCGCTGTGGTCAGCGCCTGTGACTGGGCGGTCGACAACAACTGAATCTGAGTGCTGGTCAAGCTTTGTACTTGCCGGGAGTTAAGCGCTGCAACCTGATTGCCATCAAGCACAGCAAAGTCGGCAGTCTCGATCCTCGGAATATTTGCAAGCGCAATTGAAGCGATCTGTCCGGTCGTGAGTACGTCAAATTGCGCTGTTGTGAGCGCAACAATCTGCAGGGACGAGAGGGCAGCAAATTGGCTGCTGGTGAGTGCAGTAATCTGATCCGTATCAAACGATTGAAGCTGCTCGGGGGTCATCGCCGCCACCTGGCGCGATGTCAACCCCGCGACCTGAGCGGTCGTAAGCTTTACCGTCTGGGTTGTTGAAAGACTTCCAGGGACTCCGACTGGAAGCGCCGCCAATTGAGCCGGACTCATGACCGCTAAATCACGTGTTTCAACCGCCGCAGCCTGCGCGCCAGTGAATGCGGCAAGTTGGAGCGTGCTGATTGAGTCAAACTGCGTCGTGCTTAAGGCCTGGATTTGGGTGGTTGAAAGGACTGCAATTTGGGTAGGCTTCAAATAATCAACCTGCGCCGTACTCAAAGCAATCAAATCCCGGGTTTCGATCGCTCGCAGCTGAGTTGAGGATAGTGACTGCAACTGGGCAGCCGTTAAGGCCTCAAACTGAGCCGTCGTCAGCGCCTGAATCTGTAGCGAGGTTAAAGCCTTTATTTGGGTCGGGGAAAGCGCAACAATTTGGGCTGTCGATAAAATACTTAGATCAGCAGCCTCCATCTGGGGCAGCACACCCACGTTGATGCTGGCAATCTCCTCACTCGTGAAGGCAGCGAACTGAGCTGTCGAAAGCGCAACCAATTGCCTCGAACTTAATGCGCGGATTTGCGTTGATGTAAGCGCTGCGACATCCTCTGGCTCAATCGCTCCAATTTGTGTGGTTGAAAGTGCCGGAAGCTGTTTCACGCTGATCGCAGCAATCTGCGAGGAAGACAGCGCAGCCACCTGAGCCGTTGTCAGGCCTGAAAGTGCCGTTAAGGAGATAGCCTGAATCTGCGCCGTGTCAAGCGAAGCCAAGTCGCGCGTTTCTACCGCGCTGAGTTGTAATGAGGTGAGAGCCCCCACCTGACCTAGGCTTAACCCGTCGAACTGGCCGGTCGTCATGCCTTGAATCTGAGCCGTCGTAAGCCGAGAGAAAACGGTTGCTGGAATTTGAACCAACTCAGTGACGCCAATCGCCTGCAAGTCCTCAACCTCAAGCGATTGCAACTGAAGCGAGGTGAGTGCTTTAACCTGGGTAGACGTGAGCGCGTCCGCCTGCTCAGAACTCAAGGCCTTAATTTGGATGGTTGTGAGTGCGGCAATTTGCCTCGACCCAAGCGCAGCGATCTGTGTTTCGTCCAAAATAGCTAGGTTTGCAGTCGTTAAGCTCTTGATCACCGAATCAGGAATAACCGACACCTGCGCTGTCGAAAGCACATCAACTTGACCACTAGTCAAACCAGCGACCTGAGTGAGGGTGAGACCCGCAATCGTCGTTGGCTTCAATACGGCAAAATTCTCAGCCTCGATCGCCTGCAACTGCGCAACACTGAGCTGACCGATTTGCCCGGAAGCAATCGAAGCGAAGATCGAACTGCTGAGCACATCGATCTGTGCCGTGGTGAGGCCGGCAATTGCCGCAGCTGACAGCTGAGAAAACTGTGTCGAATCCAAACCCAAGATCGCCTCAGTGGTCATCGCCCCGATCTGCGTCCCGGTAAGCGCCTTGACTTGCGTCGTGGTAAGCACATCGACCTGCGCTGAGGATAGCGCCGCAACCTGGGTTGTGGTGAGGTAGGGAATCTGCGTTGAATTAAACGCCGCTACCAGCGCAGGAGAGAAAGCCTGGATATCGTCGGAACCGAATCCCTTGATCGAGTTCACCTGTATCAGCTGTAGCTGAGCCGTGGTCAGCACAGCCAACGGCGTTGATTCCATCGCTTGCAGCTGCGCGGAATTGAATCCCCGAACCGACGAAGCCTGAAGGAACGGAATTTGAAGCGAGGTAAACCCCAGCACTTGCTCGGTCGTCAAAGCAGCAATATGGGCGCTTGTCAGTCCACGAATATCAGTGGATGAGAGCGACTGGATTTGGCTGGAAGTAAAGCTGCGAATCTCGGTCAGAGTTGGGGTTGCCATATTCAGGTTCCGTCTAGTAGATACACCAATGGCCGCAAAGGCGGCATTCCACCTAAGCGACTACGGATAAAAAACATCGTAAGTTTAGGGCCAAAATGAGAATGGCTAAGTTTGACCCCAAACTTAGCGGGAAGACTACAACATAAGTTGAAGCGGCGACGCCCTTCCCGAAACCATATCGAGCGAGTGCTTGTCGACTTGCAATCTTTGCCGCGAACCGGCAAAGTCGTCCGCAAAACCGCCGGAATTGCCGGTCGCGGCACGTCGTCACGCAGCGACGGTTGCGCGCTTATGCTGCTCCTGGTTTTCCCATGAAAAGGACACTGACGCGGCAGTTCATCGGGAAAAGACACTGGGCGAGGCCACAACGCGAAACCCTTAACGGAGATGGATTGCAGGGCATGCATGCCTCTCAGCAAGCAACTTCAGTGCCAAACAGTAAGGGCTTTGCGGTTAGACATGAGCTGGGCGCGCGTTTTCTTTCCTAATGGCTTCCCAACCGGAAAGCACCGTTTTAATCTGCGATTCGACAGCAGCGAGGATGTTTTCATCACCGTCCATGTTGAACCGCAGCAATTGAATCATCCAGGCGTGGTATTGCTCCTTGAGTCTGATCGCTATTTCGCCACCCTGGGCCATATCAAGAGCGCCAAGCATTCCTTTCTCGATGATCTCAATCGCAAGCCCGGTTGCCTTCCCACGCCCAGCAATATCGCCCGACTTGACACACTCCTTGGCCTGACGAATGCGCTCCAAAAGCTTGTCGTAGAGCAGCACCACCAATTCAAGGGGGTTTGCGCCGATAACGGCTGTATGCTGGCTAACCGATTGATACGCCCTCGCCGCACGCATGATCAGGCACTTAGACCTGCGAGCGCAGAACTCAGATTGCTCTTGAGCTGACTCATCTGCGAAAGTTTAGAATCGAGGGCTGCGTATTTCGCAATCAAACTCGTTCGCGTTCGCTGGAGACGGTCTTGAATTCGGTCCTGATCGGTCTTTAGACTCGAAACAGTTGTCTGCATGGCCTGAATCGTGGTGGTCAAGGATCCCGAGCTACCCCGAAAGGTGTTAAGAGCTGTCCGAACAGAGGAACTAAATCCAAGAAGCATGGATTGGCCAAGCGGACCGCTTAATGCAGCAGTTAACTCAGCCTCATCGAGACTAACCGAACCATCCCGTTGAACACTCAGACCCAATTGCGACCATCGTATCGGAAGCGGCTTGCCAAGTTGATCCACTGCTGCGGTACCGTCGCTCTTGACCCAAGTGCGGTCACTGCTGAGTTTAATACCTTCAACATAGGCTGAAAAGAGCCTGCTTGATAGCCCAAGCACACCGGAGTTGCCTGCCAAAGCACCAGCTTTCACGGTATCCGTCGCAGGACGTGTTACATCTTTTACCTTCAACAGCAACGCGGAATACGCACCCGCGAAACTCTTAATCTTTGCCTGTAAGTCCGAGCGTCGATCGCTAACCAGCGCTGACGTGCCTGCCACCGAGGTTTTTAGCACCTCAAGACGAAGGCCGGGCGCAGCATTTTCGAAGACATTCGTTTGACTCTCTATCACGACGCCGTTGATCGTCGCTCTTGCATTGTCTGGCGTTGGGTTAGCCCCGGTTCCGGGAAGATCGAGAAATGGACCCGTTCCTGTGGTCACACCGGCATCTTGCGAAGTCACCCCCCCGTCTACGTCGGGATGAGCACTCCAATTTGCCGAGAAGCTTGCGAGCGATCCAGTTGTGGAACCGATCAACTGAAGTACCCAAGGGTTATTGCCGACCCCTGTGTTCACCAAAACCGCACGAACTTTGCCCTGCAGCTCCTCATTGGCGTTGATTTGATCGCGTATTGCAGTAAGCGATTGACCCTGTAAATCAAAAACCGCAGAAACCGCCGACCCACCGCTGCTCAGCAAGGTTGACCCTGCCGCGATGTCGATGGTGAGCGTTCCACTGCCATTTCCCATTTCTTCTGTTGCCGAATTGAAACCAGAAAAAGTACTCCGTTGAGCCGCAGCCATTCGCGTGTCTTCGATAGTCACTTCACCAATGCCTGCCAACGAAGACGACACAACACTCGCCTTCACGATGGCACTGTCGGCAACACTCACCGACTTACTTGAAAGGAAGATCTGATCTTGGATCGCGCCTGCAGCCGCGTATGCCGCATCAACGAGCGACTTCACTTCGCCCATCGCTGAAATCGACACATTCGCTGCGCTTATTCGTGTAGAGACGATCTGAAGCGGCCTTGCCTCGACTTGCATCAAACTATTGACGATCGAATTGACATCGATCATTGAACCAGAGGTGACAGCAGAGGTGACAGCAGAGGTGGACATACTCAGAAGCCTTTTTGAATCGATCCTGCAAGCCAGCGAACACCGACGTCCGCAAGATCCTCAATAGGGCTAACGGCAGGAACCCAAAAAATGTTAAGTGCGCATGGCTTGCGCCATACGCACTTTTTCAGAGGCCTACTAAGCCTGAAGCAAACTGGTCCCCGAATAACGGCGGCCAAAAGCTTTACTGCTGGCGCAAGAGCCCGAGAATCACATTGGGCATCGCGTTGGCCTGCGCCAACATCGCGGTTGCGGCCTGCTGGAGAATCTGCACTCGGGTGAGGTTCGCCGTTTCCGCGCCGTAGTCAGTATCCTGAACCCGGCTCAAAGCTGCCGTCAGGTTTTCGGTCTGCGCCGAGAGGTTGGCAATGTTGTGCTCAAGTCGGCCATAAAAGGCGCCGAAGTAGCTGCGATGCGCGTTAATCGCAAGGATTGATTCATCAACGAGATCATTGAGAGACATTTCATTGGCGTCGATAGCATCGCTGTCGTCATAAGTACCACCAATTTTGATCACCGTGGGCCCGTCAGGAGCGTTGGCATCAACAACGTTACCATTAACCGTTGCCGACGGCGCCAGCGCGAATCTGTCATAACCCTGACCTGTCGGGATGGCCTCATTTTGAGGGTTTGCCAGGTAGGCAATACGCGTGTAAAGCGCATTCAATGCACCGACTTTAACCGCGCCATCACCATACCCCTCAGGATGTGCTTCGAGAGCTTCCTCACGACTGGCCCAGATAGGGATCAAATCAATTTCGACAAAATCGTCAGCCCCTGCACCACTCAAAAACTGCCAAGGCCCAGCTTGACCCTGTTCACGTGTGGGCGTACCTACGATTGCGCCGTCATCATCAAAACGGAAAACCCCAAGAAGGTTGTTGCCGTTGAACGTTGTACGGCCAGCGGTATTGCGCAGCTCTTCCATCAGCTGCTTCATCTCCTGAACCAGGAAGTAATACTGTTCCTTCGACATCGAGTCGTTTGCGCCCTGGGTCGCTAACTCTTTGATGCGAGTAAGCATCGTCGTCGCCTCTTGCAAGGCACCTTCCGCAGTTTGAATCATCGACATGGCGTCGTTGATGTTTCGGTGCGCCGTGCCCGCGATCTTGATTTGCGACTGAATCACACTCGCAACCGCCATGCCGGCAGCATCGTCCTTCGCCCTATTGATTCTGAGACCAGAGGACAGGCGCTCAACCGAGACTGCCAAGCTATTTTGGGCACCTGCTAGATTTCGCTGGGCGATCAACGAGGCAATGTTGGTATTCAGAACGGATGAAGGATTGGCCATGACTACACTCCTAGCAATAAAACTCGAAAAAAATAAACCTAATAAATTCAGTCATTTAACGAAAAACAACCAAGCGAACCGGACAAAAGCCCAGCGCGCGCTAAACATTTCCCAAAATCTAACCGTTACCCAGTACAGAGGGCATTTGCCCACCGACCCAAGTTCAACGGAGATATCAAAATGGCATCAGTAATCAACACCAACAACGCTTCCATCACGGCGCAGCGCTTCTTGAGTACGGCTCAAACCAAATTGGCCACATCCTTCGAACGTCTGTCGAGCGGCATGCGCATCAACCGTGCGCAAGACGACGCAGCCGGCATGGGAATTTCTCAAGCGCTGACTGCGAGTGTGAACTCCACCTCGATGGCCATGCGTAATGCCAACGATGCAATCGGCATCCTTCAGACCGCGGAAGGCGCTCTGACCGAAATTTCCACGATGCTCCAGCGTTTCAAGGAACTGGCGACGCAGGGTGCCAACGGCGCGCTCTCTGAAACCCAGCTTGGCTTCCTCTCGGTTGAAATGGGCGGTCTGCGCAACGAAATTATCGCAATTTCCGATCGTACTAACTTCAACGGGGTTAACTTGCTTGGCACCGACGCCGAACTTAACTTCCAGACCGGCGCCGAAGTTGATGACACCATTGCTGTTGAAACCGTGAACATTCTCGGTAATACCTCGAAGTTCCAGCAGTTCATTTCCTTGCTCGACCCCAGCAACGATACAAAATACATCGACTCTGACGGCTTCGGACAACTGTCCACCACAGAAGACTTTACGGCGCTGACCGAAGACATTGATGCCGCTATTGACGAAGTTGCTACCCAGCGTGCCTCTTACGGCTCGCAGGTTAACCGTCTCGGCCACAACCTCGCTAACTTGAGCGCTCTGTACGAAAACCTCAGTTCTGCTCGCAGCCGGGTTCTCGATACCGACTACGCCAATGAGACAGCTCAACTGACCAAGACCCAGATTCTTCAGCAGGCTGCTACCGCAATGTTGTCTCAAGCTAACGCTCAACCTAACGTTGTCTTGGCACTCCTGAAGTGATTTAGGGAGATTGTTTCCTAAGCATCTAACAAGGAGATTGCCATGGGTAGCACTGCTTCTGTAAGCGCAGCGATGCCAAGCATAGCGAGCGCAGGAAATCGGGTTAGCCCGGACGTTGTTGCGAACCCGCAACCACGCTCCGGTCGTACCGAGGCGGTTGCTCAGCAGATTACCGCGGCTCGCACTACAAATGCTCCGAGTGTCCAAGAGACTGCTAAGGCAAGTCGTGAGACGGTCGAAGCTGCCGCCAACAAGATTCAAAGCTTCGTATCGTCCATGAGCCGTGATTTGAATATTTTTGTTGATTCGTCGAGCGGGAAGGCTGTGATTCGTGTTGTTGACCCGCAATCGAGTGAGACTGTGCGCCAGATTCCTGGTGAGGAAGCGCTCAGACTGGCCCGGACGATTG
>Ga0214923_10002005_pt1 | contig 27925 bp, 35 predicted proteins | sample LL1510_MetaG_FD_177993 | JGI IMG/M metagenome (GOLD analysis project Ga0214923, IMG submission 177993) | Freshwater microbial communities from Lake Lanier, Atlanta, Georgia, United States - LL-1510 | ecosystem: Environmental > Aquatic > Freshwater > Lake | place: USA: Georgia | collected...
AGCATTTATCTTTAGGACGGACACGATCGTTATGTCGCCTAACCATTTCTTCGTCCATTTCTTCAACAGTTTTGAATGGACGGAGAGGTGAACCATCTGCTCGTTTGAACACAGTGCAGGTTTTTTCATGACCAAAATGATGATCTGAACATAAAAATACAGTTGGCATTATTTTTCTCCTGCTGTTTTTATAATATACATTGAAACATGAGGTCCGTCAAGTTTTACACACTGTGCTGGATACTTGTTATAGGCATCTGGGCCCCATCGTTGTTTTTTGCCTAATTTTTCTACTCTTACCATAATAGGATTTATTTTTTTAATTATTCCTATAAAGAGTTGGTTTTGATGACAGAAGGCTACACAGTCACCTTTGTTTAGAACTTGATTTAAACTATCTTTATGCTCTGTTTCTGTTATGTTGTTCATATAAAAAAGCCCTGACTAGCAGGGCTATGAAGTGCTATTTAAACAAGTTTAGATAGCGTAACGGTCCACCATAACGGTCTTACGCATGATACCTTCTGGAGTGAATTCGCTCAAATCAGCTGAAAGCAGGGCTTTCATGATGCTAGGGCTAAACCCACTTACCAGAGCGGCACCACTCTTGTCGCTCTTGACAGGTACGTTAGTACGACTGTTAAGATTCCAAAACACAATTTGTGGCACAGTATAACCTGCAGACTCAAACTTGCGTTCAATCATTTCCATTGCGCTATCGTCAAAACGAGCACATTGGTCAAATTGCATGTCAGACAAGATCAACAGCATTTTTGGCATATCACTTTCTGGAACAGAATTCTTAACTGCCATTGCTAGGATTTGGTCCATAGCAGCATGTAAGTTGGTATTCATGCCCCAGTCAGATTTGACCATTTGGCCAAGTTTTTCAACAATGTTGCCTTTCAGAGTGACTAGTTCTGGTTTGCCTGAAAAAGTTAAGAATGTGTCTTTGAACACTCCTTGATTTTTATCAGCCAAGTACAGACCTAATCCAACCGAAACATCTAGACAAGATACGGAGGTATTACCAGCCGGGCAAATCATAGAACCGGATACATCTACCATTGGTAGGATGCTACTATTCCCAACATAGTTAGGCAGAGCATCCCATTGTGCTATAGTATGGTCTATTTCAGTTTTGTCTAAAGATTTACGGACAACATCTTTGATTACATCGTGTGGGAAAATAGCATCGGCGTTGACCTTTACAGTATTATCCCCAGAAACTAATTTAGCCACATATTCTGCGAACAGAGTAGTATGACGATTGAAGGCCTTCTTGTAGATCCTAGCGGCTTGGCTAGGAACATGCGAGAAGTTAATATTATCCCAATCGTTGGCACACATATTAGTTTCAACAACCTTGGTCAATCCTACCAACAGTTTACGATATTGTTTTGGGCTTAGACCAAAAAAGTTACGTAGTTCTGCGGCGATAGGACCTTTACGTGGAGTCCATTTGGCTGCTAGACCGTTGCCCTCATCCAGAGCCTGTTTGAGCATGGCATAGGCCTCACTCTTAACAGTAGGGTTGGTAAACACAAAGATGTCGTCCCAACGTCCTATCTCTGGAATTTTTGGCAACAGTGACAAAGCGACCTGTGGCTCATGTTGTTCTAAGTAAACAAGTATATCACGAAAGAGTTGACGCTCTCCTGCTCCACCTCGGACATCACGGGCCCATTGCGCTATACGCAACGCCATATCGGAGTCCTCAACAAAAGCACAGATAAAATCGGGTATGATATTTTTGCCACGACTTGCGCCTATTTTATAAAATAAATCTACGCAGGCGCTGCTAGTAGATTTACGAGCCTTCATACCGTTTTCGGTACGAGATTCTTGATTTTGTACTGCTTCTACAAATGCGTTCATTTTATTTTCCTTCCTGAATGCGTTTTTCTTTGTTTGCAGTAAAGTTTAAAATTGCTGTTAGCATTCAAATATAACAGGTTAGTTTTCTACTTTTTGTTTACAGTGAGAAATTCGAAACTCACCTTGTCTAAGAGCAAGGAGTTTGGTGTCCTTACCTTCCCTAGACTGTCGCTTTAGTCTTTTGTTTGCTGTGCCTAACCTAATTGTTTAACACTATACTTATATTATAGAACAAAATATCGTCGGTGTCAACGACTTTTTCTTCCAAATTAAATAATTTTAAGTTCAATGATAATTGATATTCTAGGATCTAATGAAAGATGTTCGGTCATACCATGGAAATCCCCTTTGTGATGGCATAAAAGCATACCTTTTGACACGGAAATTTCGTATTTGTATTTTTCAGGTATATTATTTAAAGGAGTAGTCCTTTTAGCCTCTTCATATCTCGAATCTACCAATACAAATTTAGAACTATTTTCTGGGGTACTATAATAAAATATGCCCACAAAATCGACAGAAAATTTTTGAACTCCGGTATCATGTTTATGAATAGTGACTTGTGAACCGGTGAGCATTCTATTAGACCATATTCTAGCTATACCTATATCTCTTTTGTGCCCAATTATGTGTTCTGCGAATTCTTGAAAATAAGGGTATAATATTTTCCACAGTTTACTAAAATCTTTTAAGTAAAAAAAGTTTATACCGTGTTGTAAAGTACTTTGAATTATTCCGATTGAGTTAGGATCATGCGGGCAGTCCATTGAAAGTTTATTATCTAGGTCTTTATAAAAACTAGTTCCTATGTCAACTTCATCAAAATTTATATTTTCTTTTATAAAAATTTCAGTGTCGAATATTTTTTTTAACATTATTTTGTAAGATATTCGTAGTTGATAGTATTTGTATTTTCTCTTAGAACTACTGCGCCATTGCTCAGATGAAACCTACGAGACATGTCAGTTTTTGGACTAAGGGTAACAAACCGTTTTACAGATTTCTTATTTTCTTTTATATATTGTACACTATCTATGATAAGTTGTCTACCTTTTCCGGGCTTATAACTCCAAATGGTGTAAAATATAGCGGTTTCGGGGATTTCACAGGGCTCAAATAATTTTGCCTCATCATCAGGTATGTTAGACTGATAACTGACGCAGGTAACTGCATTTGCTCTATCGTCATCTGTGTCAACAAAAATATCCTTGTGATGCCCCAGTCTATTTTCATGTGGAATGTGAGGTCGTACTGGATCCTCGTTCAAAAGTTTAAAAAATGCATCTGTAAAATCTTTAATTAGGTAGAGCATTATTAAATTGATATTCTCAACTTATTTAATTCTTCAGAGGTGAGAAACATTTCAAATTTCTTTTGATATTCCTCTGGTTCCTTGGCATGCTTCCATTTGGTATAAAATTTTACAGATAACTTGCCGACATCGTAACTGGGAATAGTAGTTTCTACAAAAGTTTGGTAACCGTCTGTTTCACTTATTAAAATTTTCATTATCGTATTTTTCTTAGATAATCTTTTTTAACTAATCCAACTTCTACATCTCTTAGAGCACTTACTGGAGTACATTCGTGCTCTACTTTACCATTTGCTCGATTTTTTTTAACAATTTCTCTTGCTCGGGCTGCGGCAATTAAAATTAGGTTGAATCGATTACGTTCAATATTTTTCAAACATTTGTCATAATCAATATGAGGTCCACGACTTAATATGAGTTTTTTATCCATGATATATATTTAGAGTGTTGGTGCTGAATGTCGGATTTGAACTGACGACCTACCGCTTACAAGGCGGTTGCTCTACCACTGAGCTAATTCAGCAAGATTAAATTATAACGTATACCCTGACAACATGTCAATTACTTCTTCAAATGATTCTTCCACTTCCCAAGCACCGTGTGGCGGGCAAAAAACAAAAGTAACCTGTTCTGTTACTCCGTTAGCTCTTTCAATAGTACTTGGATAGATTGTAGCAATTAAATCCTTTCTAATTGCAATAGGATTACCTCTGTGTTCGGGATTAGCATTGGTAAATTTAACATACATGCTATTTGCCCTGACCCCTATAGGCCTTGTATGCCCGTTTCTGATGCTTGTTCATTGAACTAGTTTTAGGTGTATTACCGCCCTGACTAGTTCTTTTTTCTACCTTACGATGTTTACTTTGTTCCTTTGCTTTGGCCATAATAACCTCTTTCTACTTGATATAAGCTATTAATTATTTACCGCTATAATTGGTAGTAGGTAAAGGATTCGAACCTTTCCGTTCCAGCCCATCTGACCAGTCTCCAGAGTTTATAAGTCTCCGCCGCACACCAGTGCTACCTACCATGCTATAAATATAGCAGAAACAATATTTTAAGTCGACAAATGATTCGTCCAATAACTTGGAAACAAATTCAAAAAATCTGGCATACAGAATTGTGGCCGGATAGAAAAAGTGCTATAGAACCAACAAGTGCTATGAAATACCTAGAAGGGTATGAAATTAAAAATATGTTGTATAATCCTACATTTTTTGGATATTATTTGAACACTACATTAATAGGTGTTAATAGTGGTCATAAATGTGAGGATGGATCATATAGATCAAGAGGATTATGGGTAGATGCTAATCATAGAGGATATGGCTATGGTAAAGAACTATTATTAGCTACTATAGATCAAGCTACTAAAGAAAACTGCGATTTTATTTGGAGTTATCCCCGAAAAAAAAGTTGGTCAACATACAGATCGGTAGGATTTAAAAAAACATCTATATGGGCAAAAAGTGAAACTAGTAATTTTAATGCTTTTTGTTATTTAAAATTATAATGTTTGTTCATAGTTTTGAGTCCCCATAAACGTTCATTACATCCATTACAATTTCCACACGGTATGATTTCATTTACGGCGCATGAATGAGTTAACTCTAAAAGAGATTCTAAATTATATTGAAATAAAAGATCAATGATATGACTTTTATTCAAATTTAATAAAGGATATTTAATTCTTTTAGTTTCTACAAATTTAGGTCTAATCCAATTTATGGAATGTTCAGGTAATGATTGGATGATACCTAGGTAGATAAAATCATTTGTTTTAAGAACTTCCTGTACACCTGTTTCAACCTGTTGTATTTCCTCTACATCAGGATCTCCGACTATATTAAGTTGGGTTTTTGGCATGTTGTGTAGATAGTGTATATGATTTATTACTCCTAACGAATAATTTTTGCTGCCTTCTTTTCTAAGTATTGTATACGGAGTTATTTTAAACTGCCAATTATAATCCTTGTTTTTTAACAATAAAAGGTAATAGAGAAGAGCACTATCGATACCTCCACTGACTAGAATTCCTATTTTATAATTATTTTGTATTCTATATATTCTGTTGCGTAATTTCTCTATATGATTTTGAAGTGGTTCATACTTGGGCAACTCTAAATTAAATAATCTTAGATCATTGCTAGGTCCACATACAATTTTCATACTATATTTTCAATATCGACATCTAATGGTATGCTTAACACTAACCGAGGGCCCGGTGATACATTTACAGTATGTAAACAGTTAGTTTTAACAAACGCACTTGAAGTTAATATGTTTGAATCACAAAACGACGAGTTACCTATATAACTCCATCTATCTTCTATACATTTTCCTGGAATCCCATAGGATTTATAGCATATACCTGTTAAGTCTGTAAAATCCATTAATTCTAATTGGTTGATACTGTAAAAATTGCTCCACCAAAACATTTTATCTTGCGGATTTCCCAATATTAATATGTTAAATCTAGTTTTTATAATTTTAGGATTTGTACCAGGTGTAATATCTATATGCGGATTTCCTTTAAACCATCGGTTGTTGTTTGATATAAATGTTTGAAATTTAATATTTTTAGTTAGAAGATTTTTGGATTTTAAGTAATCGCGTATTTCAATTCCTGCTTTAGTGAAGATAAATGTATTTGATATTTTATTGTCTAAATCATGTGTAAATTGAGTATTAAATTTATCTTTATATAATTCAATAACATATTGAGATGATTCTGTGCTTAGATTAAAGTTTGCTTTTTTATAAAACATTCGATTCTAAAATAAGGTTAGTATCATTCCAAAGGAATTTAATTTGGGGATCACGGAATTTTTGAATAAATTTATGGCGGAAAAGAACATCAAATGTACTTCTAGAACCGTTATAACTAGATGCTAATTTTGCTGCTATTGGAATGTTGTTTTTAAACCTAGCATCATAATAATCTTTAACTTTTTCAAACCCAGAGAATGCTTTGGTACTAGGTTCTATATGATATCCATTATCTAAATAAATCGAACATTTAATATTATAATAATTCAATGGTTGGGTATAATTATTAAATTTAGATAATTGGTATTTCCATGTAGAGTAGGCTAAATTTGGTGTAGAAAGAAAAAAGAAAGGAACTAAGTTATGTCCTTCTTCTTTATATCTTTGTAATCCAAGGATTGGAAAATTTAAAAATGATGCTCGTATGCCTAATAAATTTCCTGAATAGATTACTGTGCCTTCTTTAATACTAGAGATATTTTTTATATGAGAACATATTTGAGGACTGGAACATTTATATTTTTCTGCAATTATTTGATATTCCGAATCTAAGAAATTTATAATATCAAAATCTAAATGAGATATTTTTAAATTATAGTTTTGAATAAATTTTTGCATATTTAAGAAATCAAATTCGTTGAACCACGCTTCGTTATTGATGTATCTAATGTTACAAATTCTAAACTCACAACCACTTTTGATCCAACTATAGATCATAGCTTGACTATCTACCCCTCCGCTTGCCATGAGTGTATACGGAGCAGGGTAGTTATTTCTAATATATTCTATTGCACTTGTCGCATGATATAAAGAATTTGAATAGTCTACATCTTTACATCTGACATCATATACTTCCTTAAATCCGTCAAATGTCTTTTTTATCCAGTCCATCGTTTAACATTTTGTATAATAACTTGTAATTAACTAGATAATGCCCACTGAATGCTTTTTTAACACAACTTTCGTAAATCGTTCCTAATAATTCTTGCGCCATTACTCCGATATGTTTAGTAGTTTTATCCCATATGTAGTTAAATTCGTAGAAATTTACGTCTAATTTTTTTTCTTTAAATTCGATATTTGTCTTTAAAGAAATATCACTTCCATTCCAACATGTACATGCATCTTGATTCTTATTAGTGGGACATAAGGCAATGAAACAAAAATAACCAGAACCGTAAACAGGCGTACAATTATCATTACAGCCATCATAAACAACTGGACTGAAACACCCATATGCTCCTCCATAGTTAAAATTCCAATTGCTACAATTCTGTGAGAGTAATAATGTAATAGGTACTTCTTGATCAGGTATAAAAACTGATGTTCCTTCTATATTAGATCTAAAAATAATTAATTTAACTGTTTGTTCAATCTGCGTATCATTTATATCAGTAGTATTAAATTTTAAAGTTTCTACGGTATAACTTTGATCAAGTTCGGTAGGATTTACAATGATATATCCCATAGAAGACCATGTTATATAGTCAGGCAATGGTGTAAGTAAAACCGTACTGTTAACTGAAGGAACATGAAATAATTTAATTCCTAACCCATGCTCGGCAACTACTTGTCTTTCTATATAAGGCATGACAGGCTGAAATTGCATACTTGTGTTTAAAACCCAAGTTAATATTCTATTTGATGTAGGAGCATATTTATTACTGTCTAGATTTAATAGACTATGTCTAAAAAATACCTTCTCAACCAATATTTGCTGGGGCAGATCATTCCAGCCTGCCCCACTTACATCCTGTACAAAGTCATCTAAGTTATATGCTAATACTGCTGAAGTCAGTGCTGCGCTGAAACTAGTGCCAGATTGATCTGCATATTGACCGTTTATAACTGCTGTTCTTATATTAATACCAGGAGCCCACCCATCCAATTCGCCCATATTAACTTCATTTTGGCTAGTGGCTAACTCAGGTGCCACTGGTTGATAAGAACTAAAATCGCAAGGATCGAAGTCAGCATTATAAGAACCAACAGTTACGACTTGCGACATAGAAGCAGGAGTTACATTTGAAATAGGTAGCCCGCTATTACCAGCGGCAGCAACTACATATACATTATAAGAGAGTAATGTTTGAATCTTATCTTCTATGTAGGTATTTTTAGTAATGCTCCAACTTAAATTTGCCACAGCAGGCCTATCTAAATTAAGTCTTTTATCGTTAATAATGCTGTCAAATGCTGCTATAAGATCACTATATCTAGTTGGCGTCCCTTCTTGGAAAATTTTAACCACTTTTAATTTAGCATCTGTTATACCACATGTATCTCCTACAATTAGGCTAGATAATGCTGTGCCATGTCCGTTATAATCATTAAAGTCGTTATTAAATGAAAATAGATTTACAATATTGCTATTGGTGAACTCCGGATGATTGGCCATTATTCCACTATCTACCATATACACATCTACCATTGAACCTTTTCTGGTAAATGTAATAGACTGATTGTTAAAATCAATATTGTCGTGCGAATATATTTTCCACCATTGCACAGGGTCGTTAACAGTAATAGTAGAAGTTCTGTGAGCAGGATTATCAACTCCGAAATATTGCGCTAATGGTAAACTTAACGGAATTATTGTTTCAACATCATCTGCTATAACTGTTTCTACAATTTCTGCAACAGATGGCTCAAGTTCAGATTCTACTAGATAGACCGCTTGAAAATTATCATAAACTTTTACTATAGTACATGAATTCGTTTCTAGGTAGGAGTCTATATTTGTTTTAGGTGTATCATTCTTAAAATCAATTATAAATTTCATTTTAAACCTCTTGTTTTATTATAGATGTCCATTTACCTACGGGACAAGACACCCTAGGTATGTATGTTTTTACTGCCATAAAACATCCACATTTCATACAGGTTGTTGTAGGTTTGAAAAAATATTGGCAGGTTTTGCAAATATCTAACCTTTGATTTCTTTGCTCTTCAGAAAGTTTTAAGCCGGTTGTTTGTCCAAATTCATCTATACTGTTTTGTATGCTTTGTACTTTGTTTTTCAGCTTGTCTAGCATTGTCTCTCCTAGGTTTATATTTTATTTATGTTAAATTTTAAAGCATTTAGATTACCAGAATATATAAAAATTGTCCTGTAATAGACTTACATGACATTGGAGAGAGATTCTATATTGATTTGTGTCTAAATGAAATGGCTCAATTCCATGCATAAGGTCTCCTTCCCAAATGTTTAAAGACCCGGTTGAATATACAAATTTATTAATTGTCCCTTCTTCTACTTTGTAAAGTAAATGTCCGCCTGTTTTTGGTAGGCATAATGGTATATTAATACTGTAGATAGTCGATGATGGCAATAATTTCTCTAGAAATGGAAATCCATCTAAATGAAAATTTGTGTTTGTATAGTCACCATTCGACCTTAAATCTTGGAGATAAAAAATATGAAATCCCGGGTAATGCGTAGTATTTTTAAATTCTCCATTTTTTTTGAAATATTCTTCAAGCGATATTTTAATTTTGCCATATATCCAGAAAAAGTTATCATACATGATATCTCTGTAATTTACTACGTTTATTTGATAATCCTGATAGTTTCTAGAATACATTCCACACGGCAACATCATTGTCGGTATCACATCATTTTTTGAGTTTTTACCTAGAGGTTGCCATTTGTCTCTAAGTGAAAAAATTGAATCTACTAGTTTTTTAATTTCTAGGTCAGAAAGGAAATTATAGTCGATAACACATGGTGGAACAATTGTTTTAAAAATCTCTGTAGATGATGTTAATTTTAACTTTAACTTCTTAATATAATTCATTTATAATTCTAAAGTGAAACTTGTACCACCTATTTTTCCTTTGAAAAATGTATTAAAAGCAATTGTATATCTTGTTGATTTTTCTTTAACCGGTAATACTGAATGTAGTATGTTACTTGGAAACACAATCATGGTACCCTTTACTGGATAAAAATCAAAGAATAACTCGTCCTTTTGTAATGATGAATAAGGAATAAATTGATGGTATTTAAAAATATCATTGTAATAAAATCGCGTAGGCCCAGTGTCTGGATGTGAAGTTAGATAAAGTATACCACTAAAGAGTGAATTAGGATGATGGTGTTTATGGTGTTTTTGGCAAAACAATGTTTTATTTGCCCAGCATTCGGTTACAACAATTTCAAAAGTTTTTTGATTAGGATATAAGGTATTCTTAAGGTCTTTCAAACACAAATTTATTCTGTCAATTATAAAATTAACTTCTCGGTCGTTTTCAGTAACAAAGTTTTCATAATTTTTTATAAAGTTTAATCTTTGTATTTTGTCTAATATCTGATCGCACTCTAAAAGATCAAATTCCCATTTATAGAATGGAGATTTTATAATGTCAATGGTCTTCATTTTATTGATATGTTGCAGGATCTCTATTTTCAGATTCTAAATTTTTTACAACCCAATTAGCCGAAACACTTACTCTTTTAGATTCTTTGACCATAGGAACCTGATGAGGTAACCATGAAGGAAAACAAATCAGCATTCCTGTTTTAGGTGTTATAGGAATTTCCTTTTTGTTTATTAGGTGATTAGAATCGAATATAATAGGAGTTGCATCATCTTCTGCATATGGAAAGTAAACGCTACTATAGGTCATATAACCATGAAGGTGCCTTAATGCCTTATCGTTTTTTTGATAATCGTTAATCCAAATACTTTGAACTTCTGATAAAACCTTTTCACCTAATACAATTTGTAATTTAATTTTTGTCTCTTTTATCAACGGATCAAGGATATTTGTTAGTTTATGTGTATGATAGTCACTATGCCATGCTCTTACATTTGTGTTTTCAAAATTATAGTCTAACATAGATTTAGGAAATTTGTTTATAAATTCTTTAATATTCTTTAATATTGCAGTAGATTCTAGCTCATATGTTAAATCAAATACAGATATTTTACTGAACACTTCACATGTTATTGCATATTCTTTTCTAAATTTTTTTGTCAATTTTTCTTTAAGTTTGTCTAAAGACATAGTTTTACTCTGAAGATGTTAGCCACTCTTTCCCAAGAGCCCCAACTTGAGTTGTTACCCTGTCCGTACCAAGTTCGGGCTGGTCAAACCCCGCCACAGTCTTTTACCCCGCCGGATGTAAGGGCCCGGAGGGAGGTCGCATGGCTAACCCAGACTACTAACGTAAGTCCAACCGCCTACTCACTGACCGGCGTAGGGCCGGGGATTCTGGAGCGGGCGAAGGGATTCGAACCCTCTTCATCTGCTTGGAAGGCAGAGTCCTCTCCCAGGAGAACACCCGCATTAACTTATTATATTATTTATTTTGATGTAGGTCAAGCAGTAAAAAACAGGATGCAGTTTTACGGTTTAGATTAGAAGTCTAATGTATTAATTTTGCTGTTAGCATCCTAAAACTGGCACCACCTGAGAGACTCGAACTCCCGACCCCCTGCTTCGTAGGCAAGTGCTCTAATCCAACTGAGCTAAGGTGGTAATATGTGGTGCCGCCCCACGGTATCGAACCGCAGTCTCTTGTTCTTCAGACAAGAGTGAGGACCTCCTTCACCAGAGCGGCATGTGTTGGTGCTCTTACCAAGAATCGAACTTGAAATACAGTCTTACCAAGACTGTGTTATGCCATTTAACTATAAGAGCTAGATAAAGAAATTAGCAGGTACATATTTTTGTACCAACTGGTTGTCTTCTGGGAAAAAATTTTTAAAATGTTGATATATAGATTTGTAATCTGTAATGGATCGTTTGGTTAACGATCTAGTGGCCTTATCAACACTTTTATTCATATGATTGGTGAAATTGTTAGGATCATTTATATCTGCACTGTTGCCTTGTTTGTGTCCACCTATTTCTCTAGGATCAATCCAGTAATAGCAATAGGATGGGATACTATATTGATCTTCGATTAAATCGCCTGATTGCTGTAGTCTGTTGAACCATTTCATACCTTCAGGTCCTGAATTGTTTTCAAAGACCGCTTCTTCGATTCGCATGATCACTGTGGCTTCTAGTACATTACGATCCACTTCGGGTGTCTCTCTCCACCATAATATATTCTTATATGGCTTCCAAGCCTTGGCGCCTGTTCGAGATATGCCATCTAGGCACTGCTGTAGGTTCCATGGCAAGAATATGTCATCATCATCCCAGGTAACGTATAAATTCCCAGATGATCTACTCACTCCATCTCTACGAATAGCACCTGTGCTAGTATATGGCTCACCTGTTTGACAATCGATATTATTGTTGTAAATTTTAATTTTGTGAATATCGTCTTGTGTAAAGGTATGATCTAAAACTAACGGATATTCCACATCAGTATTACAGATTATCAGTTCAATATCTACGTCTACAGCTTGAGACAAGAAACAGGCAATCGATCTTTCTACGCAATTAAACCGCCTATAAGTGGGCATCACACATGATATTTTATTCATAATTCCATTGAACATAAGAACTCCAGTGCCACGGCCAGTGGTATCCATGGTCAATCCATGGTAGTAAGTTTTTACTTTCTTGCATATTGTTTTCGATTTTGTTTAGACCCATATAATCACTGGTCTGCCTGTTTTTCAAACCACGCATTATGTTAATGCGTTTTGTAAATGTGCTAAGATATGTGCCAAAAAAATTCACAGCATTACTACAGATTATTTGATCTAACACTGCACGTTCTAATTCAGTATATCGGTCAGTTAGGTCATTGCAGAAAATAACGTTAAATTCATCTTTTACTTGAGAGAACAAGTTAATGTCTGTGATATCAGTGGCAACATACAGCGGTAAATCTGGAGACAAACATTGTCTAATACTGCGGTAAATTTTGTTTGCAGTATCTAATTTTTCAATCCCAGGCCAGTCACTCATAAATTCTGAGTTTCTAAGATGAATAGCATTATAAGTCAAGGGCGGCGCAAGATCTTTGGCAAGATTGTAATACTGTTCTTTGTATTGTAGGCTTTGATTGACCTTATGTTTTAACTGATTGCGTTGATCACTGTCACCTGGATAAACCATATACCAAAAATGTCCAAATAGATTGTCGGTAAAGCAGATAAACTTTTCATGTCTGTCTAAATCAATGATTGTTCTAGTACCCGCAAATTCTCTAAAGTCTGGCGTTTCAACTGTGCCGTTTACTAGACAATAGGAATTATTGATTAAATTAAGTATGCGTTCAGGTTGATCTTTATTGGTAAAATGATATAGATCTGAGGTTACTTGATCTATATATTCCGTATAGCGCCAATGATGTGACTGTAGTAGAGTATGGTGACTCTTAAAGTCTTGAAGTTCAAATAAGTTGATAATTTCAAAATGTTCTTTAGCCTTATCAATATCACAGACATCCCAAATATTACTCCATTCTTCTTTTGGCTTGCCTCTGTCAATTTCATTACACCATTGAGTTGGAGGAATGATCAGTATTCTGTTTGTTATACTGGCTATGGATAATGCTAATTCAAAACTCATTAATACATTGCTAAATCCAGAGAAGTACGGAGTAAAAATTAAATATTTGCTCATAGTGTACTTATTATTGCAATGGCAGAGGGTATTGGAATCGAACCAATAATTACGGAGTCAAAGTCCGTGGTTATACCATTTAACTAACCCCCAGTTGGCATGGAGTTGGGAGTGAGATTCGAACTCACGGTTTTACAGTTTTGCAGACTGTTGCATTGGGCCACTCTGCCATCCCAACATCGTTTGGAGCGGGTAGAGAGAATCGAACTCTCAATTCAACCTTGGCAAGGTCGTGTGTTACCTTTAGCACTATACCCGCATATTGCTACTTATTAAGTTATATGGAGGAGGGCTGGCAGAATCGAACTCCAACCGCGTTAGCGGTCCATCTGTTTTCAAGACAGTGCTGGGCCCAGCCCAGTTAACCCTCCATTGTTTTGGCCCGACCGGAGGGAATCGAACCCCCATTTAGAGTTTAGAAGACTCCTGTCCTCTCCGTTGAACGACGGTCGGTGTGATTGGTAGCCCAGACAAGAATCGAACTTGTAATGGTCGATTATCAGTCGACTGTTATTCCATTTAACTACCGGGCTATTGTTTGGGGTGATCTATGAGGATCGAACTCATACCTTCTAGGTCACAACCAGATGTGCAGACCACTACACTAAGAACACCATTGATTGGTGCCTCGTGATGGAATCGAACCACCGCTATTCGCCGTGTAAAGGCGACGTTTTACCATTAAACTAACGAGGCGTAAAATTGGTCTCCGATGAGAGATTCGAACTCCCGTTATTCTTCATCCCAAATGAAGTGCCATACCAGGCTAGGCGAATCGGAGTATGATTGGTGCCCCGTGACAGAATCGAACTGCCAATCTCTGATTACAAAACAGTAGTTATACCATTTAACTAACAGGGCGTTGTCTTTGGTGGTAATGGAAGGACTCGAACCTACGATAGATGCCATATGAAGGCACCGCATTAGCCGCTATGCTACATTACCATATTGAAGCACACTCTTCCATCTCTTTTTAGGCACCAGACCGGAGCGACCGGGGCTTGAAATGCTTGGCGATATCCCGATTCGAATCAGGGATGGACAGAACGCCGCAGTGTTGAATGTGCTTCAATATGGTGCCCTGGGAGGGACTCGAACCCCCACGCTTTTGGCACTTGCTCCTAAGGCAAGCGTGTCTACCATTTCACCACCAGGGCAATAAGTTATTATAATGCAATCTAATCAACTCTATGTCAACCTTTATTGGCGGTCTCAACGAGAGTCGAACTCGTCCCTACGGCGTGACAGGCCATTATTCTAACCGATAAACTATGAGACCTTATATGGATGCGGGTGAGGGAGTCGAACCCCCAACTCCAGCTTATGAGACTGGTTAGATGCCATTTCTACAACCCGCGATTGTTTGGTGGAGGATAACGGATTCGAACCGATGACTCCGAGGTGCAAACCCGGTGTTTTTCCAATTATACTAATCCCCCTAATATGGTACGGGCACAGAGAATCGAACTCTGATTTACTGGTTAAAAGCCAGTTACTTTACCATTAAGTTATACCCGCATAAAAACTTGGCACACCGTACGGGAGTCGAACCCGTCTTTCCAGATTGAAAGTCTAGCGACCTAACCGATAGTCGAACGGTGCAGAGTATGGCGTCCCTCCAGGGAGTTGAACCCCGGCCCTCAGTTTTGGAGACTGATGTGCTACCGTAACACTTGAGAGACATTGTTTGGCTCCAGGAGTAGGAATCGAACCTACCTGATGAACGGATTAACAGTCCGCTGCCCCACCTTGTGGCCGTCCTGGAATTGTTTGGTGGAAGCGGTGGGATTCGAACCCACGGTTCAGTTTTAAGCCGAACTCTTTCTTAGCAGGAAAGTGATTTAATCCCCTCATCCACGCTTCCGTATTGGTGGAGATCCAGGGATTCGAACCCCGTATGCCTGAGGCGACGGATTTACAGTCCGCTGAAGTCACCAATGCTTCTCGATCTCCATAACTTCGAACACACTCTTTAGAGTGTGTGTAGTAAAACATTCTCCCCTATGGTTTTACTTGCCGTCGCAGGGCAAGTGAAGAATGTTTTACTACTCTACCTTTTTACCAACTAGGTTATCGCCCTAGCCTTCTCATCCGGTAGACCGCCCTCATTCTCGGCATGTTTATGGTGCACCGAAGGCTCGCGTTGCCTATACACACCTACTACAAAAAACAAACCCCAGGGTTTTTAGTCCTGGGGTCTTTTAGAGCGTTTGTGTATGTTACTCTATACACAGATCTCCTTGGACCCCTGGCTACCCTCTGGTGTGCGATCATTACTTGATAGCGTAATCGCATACCATGACCCGGGCATAAAGCCATAGGCGTGGCATTTGGAATTATGCTGTCTTGTTACTGATGTTACACTGGGTTTCATTTTTGAACTTGATTTCCTTTAAACTGCGTTATCTCTAACGCATGAATTAATTATACTGCCTTGTTTATGTGTTGCCAACCTGTTGTTTTTTAGCAACTTGCCCAAATACAACAAATCTCTAACGCATGATCTATTATAAGTTTATTTAGTCTCCCTGTCAACCTGTTGTTTTTTCCAACGTGGCAACCACTCTTTTATTAGATCAAACGCAGTGTTTCTTTCGAATAGATAAGGATCTACTTTGTTAAACTGTCTCTTTGGAAACAGATCCGCACCGCTATAATGTGCGATGTAGTGAGCATTTTGAATTGAGTTTACACTAGGTACATATACACAGTCAAGCCCTATCATGGTAATTTTATTTAGAGCACAAGCAGCCTGTAAACTGTACATTCCTGCCCACCAATGGATTCTATTATCTACGAAGTTCCTATGTAAAATATCTATATGAATCCGTATCCAATCATTTAATATTTTTTTAAAAGTTTTTGTTCTAGCTATTATAGGGACGAATCCACCGTTATAGTATTTTTCCAGATCTTTAAGGTATTTACTTAATACTATTTTATTAGTTGATTTAGTTTTAAGGTACCAATCTTCGTAAATGTCCGCTACAATTATTTGATCATATTCAGGAGAAAAATTAGGGCATGGCCTAAAATGAAACATGTCTGCATCTAACAGTTCAATAATATCGTCATCTTTAAATTTTTCAATGGCCTGTAATAGACTATATTGAATATTAATAGGAAGATATTCAGTAAACCCTTTAAAATCTTTATGGTTGACTTTGGCATGCACAAAGTCAACAAATGATTCTGTCATTATATGCGGCACATCTGTATTCCACAATAATTTGTTTTTCTTTTCTTCCCAATAAAAATTACGTTTACATACCGTTACCAAAGCCTTTTTATATGCTTCTTCTTTATATAGTTTTTTATGACAATACCAAAATAAATCAACTTGCCATTCAAAATATTTTATATGAGTGGCGATTGGTACGCTAATCATTCCAAAGTTGGGGAATACTATTCCATAACTTATGGATATCTATGAATGGGTCTTTACCAGATTCATCCATAATATGAAATGCCAGCCCGGGTATTGGGCTGAACAACATTACATCAGGTTGATCCCATACCTTATTAATGCTTTGATTTTCTACGTAGTTTGCACGTTGTGCTGTTAGTGTTACCACAGATTGAAAATAATTACGATACTTTTGATATATTTGCTTGCTGGCAATACAGGTGTAGGTAGTATGACGTACAGTTCTATAATGTCTGAAAGGCCCTAATAGAATAAAACTTTCATAAATTTCATGTTTATAACGCCATATATCATCGTGCGGGTTAACAGCAACCATCATTCCTGTGTTACCTTCAAATTGATCAATACTTTCTATCATATCTGTGATTGCTTCTGGAAAATGAAGGTAATCGTCTTCTACGTGATACCAAAGATCTTTACATTGTTCTTCTACTAAACTATAAACCTGGCTCATAGTGTAAGCGTTACCAGTTCCATCTTTTACCGAAATAAATTCATTAGGATGCTTACAGTTGGCTAATATATTTTTTATATTATTGACTGTTTCCTCTGCACTATGATCATCTAATACAATTAACCTAATATTATGTTCAGATACTTGATTGATACTATTAACCAAACTACTAACACATACATTTATTAAGGTACTTTTTGGAACCTTAATATATCTGCCTTGGCCATTATCATGAAGCATATTAACGGATTGGCAAGTTCTAAGAATGATTAGTAGATCTCTCATGTTAATAATTGACCAAAAGATCTTCTATGTCTGCTACAGTTAAATTTGGAAAGTAATTGTTCTCTTGTGGAAGTTGATTAATTAGAACTTCTTTGAGGTCAGGTCTATATTCAATCCCTTGTTCCATCATATGTTCACATAAATCATATCGTTCTGCCAGATAAAGACCAAAGAAAATTCTTGTTTGTACAGGACTCATCCATTGATGAGGAGACAGATTATCTATATAATATTCCATATGGTTATCATCTAGATAATAGGGAAGACAAAGAGTCCCATGAAATCCGTATGTAGGAAATTTACCCCCGGGAATTTCTGCGCTAAATTTTTTAGCTAGATTTACGGGGGCAAATTTCATACCATTATCGTCAAAGAAACTTCTATATAAATGGCATATATGAGTATCTTCCATATAGTTATTGTCACCATATCCCGGGGGGTTGAATACAATTGATTCGTCCAAACAGAGTTCTGCTAGTCTACGACTTCTTATACTAAAACCACCATTGCCTACTCTGCGGTTTTCTGAGCCCCAAGGCCAAGGTGCACCTATATAATCATATTGAAGATATTCGTCAGTCCAGTGTTCTATATTAATGGGCATGCCATCATATTGAATCACCATAAAATGGTCTGTGGTTATATGTGGCGCAATATCTTTCAGTATTAATTTACTATATTGTACTTGATCAATAGAAGATATTTCAATATAATTACAGCCCGGATAAAAATTCTTATCGCTAAACAGTAACACTTTTTCAGCGCCTGTAATTTTTTGAGTTAGTTCTATTGCCTGTTTGGTAAGATTATAGTAGGCAGTATCTGCTACCACTATTGTTAAATTATTTTGCATTCTAAAAGTATAATAGAAAAAAATTCTAAAGTAAAGTCACAAACCCTCTATCAGGATTTATACTCGATTTTGGTGTATATTGCTCTAATAATCCTAAATGATCATATATTATATCGTCAGGATTTTTAAAAGGTCCATGATAAAAATAGGTGGCCCATGGACTCAACATATGTAGATATCCAGCCTTTAAAAATATTCTACCTTTGGGAAAAAGTTTACTAGCATAGCAGGCCAAGCTACTAGCACACAAAATACAACTGTAAGCCTTTGATATTATGGCAAACGTCTCCTTAATACTAGTTCTATTTGTAAGATCAATTAGAAGTTTGTGTCTAGGAGGACTTTTTTGACTTTTATTGACAACAACACCTATAAGGTTATTAGCCTCAAGGTAATTAAATATTAGGGTCCAATCGAAACTGTTAAATTCCCGATTATTAATTTCAGCATCACTCCATGGATGAATAGCCACGTATTTTTCTGGCAAATAAAATTTAGTTATATCAGGATGTGTTCTACGTGTGGCAAATCTACTGGTTTGGAATTGTCTTGTTCCTTTGAACATACAATCCAATGTTCCATCTAGGCTATGGTCGCTGATAGAATCTAATTCATTCTGACTTAAATTTAAATTACATTTGGTGTTGAGTTCATGCTTACGACCGATGTTCATAAAACGATCACCGGGTTGCCAAGGTCTAGAAGGTCTTTCATCACTAAAGTCGTCAAATAACACACGTTCTTCTGTCATGTTTGGAAAAATATCAGTGAGGTCACAGGCAGCTTTTATTTCTAATCTATTTCGTGTAGCCCATAATACTGTCTTAACTGAGTCTTTTTCTTGTTCAGTCATGAAAGACTCTGCTCCTATAAAATCTCCCAGACCTCCTGTAAATAGTACCTGCATTACATTAACCTTTCACTCCAAGTTTTGGGAGTATATTTGTTTACGATTTCTAAAGGATATGAATAATCAAATGGCTTGCTGCCACGTTCTTTTATATAAGCGATAGTGCTTCTAATACCTTCTAACAGCGTGGTCGATGTCTTATAACCTAATTGTTGGCGTGCCTTGGTAGCATCACATGTAGCATACTTGACTTCTTTAGGACGCTCGGGCATATATATCGGTTCGCCGTTAAAGTTCATTTCTTTAATAATTAATTCTGCCAGCTGCTTGATACTAACAAATTCTTCGTCTGGTCCTATGTTAAATGTATCGTTTTTGATATTAGGATCTAGTGCTAGTTTTTCTAAACAGTACACACAGTCATCTATAAAACTAAAACACCTCATTTGACTTCCGTCACCGTAAATTATCGGAGGTTTGCCTTGTAGAATACGGTTAATCATTATGCTCATTACATTACGAAATGGATCATTGTATCGTTGTCTCGGACCTACAATATTATGGGGCACCGCAATCAGCCATTCCATGTCATTCATTTCTGCTATACTTTTAAGTACCTGCTCTCCGGCAACCTTGGCGATACCATATGGGTCAACTGGCGCGGGTGTTTGTGTTTCCTTAAAAGGATATTCTTCATTACCATATCTGGCCATGCTTGTACAGTAAACAAATCGTTTAACTCTATTTTGAATTGCCGCGCTGATTGTAGACACACTGGCCTGAAAAATATTCTTAGTAATAAAGTTAGGACTAAACACACTTAGCCCTTCATGTGCTGTGGCCGCAGTATGAAAAACCACATCACTACCGGCAATAGCTTTGGTCATACTGTCTATGTCACAGCAATCAATTTGATAGAACGAAGCCTTATTAGGAACATTATCTAAATATCCGCCTATAAGAGTATCATTTCCTGCTACTTCGTGCCCTAGTTCTAACATTCTATCGGCTAGATGACTACCTAAAAAACCTGCTATCCCTGTTATAAAAATCTTCATTATTAACCTTTATTTTTTGTGCGTATTTATGAAATTGAGTAGAGCCTGTGCATCGGCATGTAGCCATCTCTGCGTATGATTCCATAACCAATGATCGCGTTCTCTATTGCTTAATCTGTCCTCTCTCGCCCTAGTTGTATCGTCGTAGTCTATCAACAAAGGTATTCTCAATCCATCAATAATATGACGTCTACCTATTAATTTTGCTATATCATGATGCCAAGTGTCAACATACCAATGCCAAAATTGCGGAGGGACAAAGTAACCCAGCGTCCTTATCCAATTCTTGTGTAAAAAATAATGAGGGCAATGATGGGCCTGTAATATTCCTTGATAGCCGGATAAATTTGGGTAGGCAAAAACTATTCGGTCGGGATATTGGTTGAACACATCTACAACTTTAGGTATCCAATTTTCCGTTTCAAACCAAGCATCGTCTCCAATGAGACATAGGATATCGTATCTAGCCATCTCTGCCAATTTGTTCCAGCTATAGGCAGGACTGCGATCTGGTCCTACAATCAATAACTTATTGTCTATAAGTTTTAGGTATTTTGGTAATTCGGGGTCATCTTCATTAAGATAAAGAATAATCTGTAATGCACCACCACCACCGGTGGCTATTGCAGAGTCTATCATCTTTTTGGCTAGCTCGGGTCTGCCTCTACTTGGACATAATAAACTAATCATATCTGTAATTATCTAAACTTTACACCATGAGAAAAATTTTGTATAATTATAATGTCAACGGAACATAAAAAATGAGTCTCGGAATAACCATGGTTGTCACAAGTTGTGGCAGACAAGATCTACTTAAACAAACTTTAGAATCATATGAACAATTCGCTCCTAATACTTTAGATGAACTAATCATAGTAGAGGATGGGCCCAAAAATAATGACTTTGTAAAAGACATCATGCCCTCCGTTAAAAATTTTAAATTATTGAACAGCCCAACACCTAGACGTGGGCAACTGCTTAATATAGAGTGGGCCTATGAAATGATTGTGACCCCTTATGTTTTTCATTGCGAAGATGATTGGAAGTTCACTAAACCAAATTTTATACAAGATAGTCTTAGAATATTAAAAAAATACTATAACTGTCTACTTGTACATCTGCGTAGTCATAAAGATCAATGGCAAGAAAGCCATAATAGAAGTTGGATCGAAGAACAAGAACATCAGTTGAACGATGATACAGGAACATTAAGCTATTGGAAAGTGCGTCCTTGGATTCAACATGATGGAGGTTTTGGTTTCACATTGAATCCCGGATTACGCAGATTAATAGATTATCAAAAAATAGGCGGACTTAGAACACCAGTGGCTACAAGGTACGGTGCCAATTTCAATCAAAAAGATGGTTGTCTAATTGAGAGAACAAATGCAGAGCATTATCAACGATTAGGTATGTGGTGTGCCAGTCTTGAACCAGATGGTAGGGTTGAACATATAGGATGGGGAAGGCATATACCAACATGAGTCTAAATTTACCGTTAACAGAAGAAACGGCTATGATATTAAGCGGTGATTGGTCTAGCCAAGAAGCAGATATACTATCTAATGCTTGGTTAGCAGCTCTGGCCATGGATCAAAAATTACCAGATTGGATTAGATATATGTCTGGTATGAGTGGAAAAAAGTTTAGATATTTAATTAACAAATTAGTAGAATTAGTACCCAATCCACGATATTTAGAAATTGGTAGTTGGGCAGGAAGCACAGCCTGTAGTGCGATGTGGGGTAATAATGTCTCAGTTACCTGTATAGAAAATTGGAGTCATTATGGCGGTCCAAAAGATCAGTTTGAAAAAAACAGTAAGCAAGCTCTAAACCCTAACATAACACTAAAACTTATAGAAGATGATTTTAGAAAAGTTGATTATACAAATATAGGTAAATTTAATATCTATATGTATGATGGCCCGCATAGTTTAGAAGATCAATACGACGGCCTAATTATTGCTCAACCTGCCCTAGATGATTTATATTATTTGGTCGTAGATGATTATAATCAAAAAGATGATGTACAGGCTGGCACAGAAAAAGCATTTAAAGAACTTGGTCATAAAGTTGTCGCTCAAATTCAAATAATAACAAGATGGGATAAAACGCATCCTGCTCTAAGCCATGAACGTAGTGATTGGCACAATGGTTACTTTATTGCCCTTGTCAGTAAAATATGAAAATATATTATAGATTGAGTTTTAATAATATGAAGGATGCTCAGGGTAAATTGCGTCCTAATCCTAATAGACCAAGTTGGTTTGATAAATGGCGTTGTTTGGAAAATTTCTTATTTGTTTTTAGAGATCACAATATTTCTATTATAGCTGATAGTGTTGATGATTACACATGGAACAAACTTCAATGTATTGAGTTTGATCTAGATTTACATAAAACCAATTTTGGACATAATGCAGGTAGTTTTTTATATAGTTTAAATTTGGCCTGTAACTTATCAGATGAAACAATTATATATTTTGTAGAAGATGATTATATTCATCATGAAGGCGCTGATATAATTTTAGAACAGGGAATTTCTAAATCTTCTTATGTTAGCCTATATGATCACCCCGACAAATATTGGAATGAAAATGCTGATAAACTGTCAAAAATATTTCTTACAGATGACTGTCATTGGAGAACAACTAGTTCTACTACGATGACTTTCGCAAGCAAAGTAAAGCAATTAAAACAGGATAAAGAAATATTTCAAAGATGGTGCGGTGGTGCTGATAACTGGACTCATGATTTCCAGTTATTTACAGAACTGGCTGCTACTCGTGGATTAATAACACCTATTCCTGGATATGCCAGTCATATGGATACATGGGTAATAGGCAAACTAGTAGATTGGCATGATTGCCTAAGACGCACTTCTGATAGTATCTAGAAAATATCCTGCCAGTGCATCTGTGGTACAATATTTTCTAAAATGTGCCTGAATTTTTTCATTGTATTCGTACCAACGCTCTAGTCCCTCACCGTGTGAAAAATAATCTAGATTGTTGGCCATGGCTAAATCTAAAACTTCAATTAATAGGTCTTTAGGCAAAGAAGTCATTATGTTTGGAGGACATGACTTAATGTCAAGGAATAATGGGATACAATTGTTGGCTAATATCTCATAATGACGCATACAATCCCAACCAGATTTTTTCATTGTGATCCCTAATAGGCTTTCGGCATATTGTGCGTAATAAGAGTATTCGTCGTTGTATATGTAACTCTGTTTATTCCTAGGATCCATGGGTGCTAGGACATGCTTTTTCTGTCTAAAAATAGTGCTTATTTTTTCAATAGGTATAGCGAAATTTATTTTATGTAATTTACTAGCAGGCCTATCTATCTCACGTTTAAAGTAGATTGAATTATCTACAGCAGCGGGTATTAAATCAGACCACAAATCACCACCATCTACAAATATAATCCTATTTTTTGGATAGTATTGTGTAACCAGTTCCCAGGATCCTAATCTTAATCCATAATGTGTATAGGCAAAAACAACATAATCAAAATATCTTGTTTTAATTTTTTCTTCAATATCTGTACGATCTACTTCGCTATCGTCGCCTAGTGTACGATATATAGTAAACCCTTTAGGTGTGTATATATCAGGATCCCATTTGCCTGGTCCAAAATCATTATAATACATCCACCATGCTCTTTCATACTCTACTACATCATTGCCTAACTTGCCTCGCAGACCATGTAGTAACATGTCTGATTGATAGCAGGCCCCACCGTGTACTCCCCCCGGATATCCTGCCAACGTTTGTGGTTTTCTTAAAATTAATATTTTCATCTATACCAATACCATGCGTTATTTTCTACATTATATATTGTATTAACAATATTGTGTTCTTCTCTAAAATTATCAATTGCCATCCTTATAGATTTTAATGAGTAACCATACCCTCCAAAAACTGCACCTTTTTTCATTTTAGGATAAAATAGTTTAAGATCACGACACACATTTTCGTAGGTATGATCACCATCTATAAAAATAAAGTCTAGTGTGCCAGGTACTATATATCTACTAGCCTTTTCACTGGTCATCTGTGCTATTTTTATCCTATCCTTAAATTGTGCTAATATTTGGTAGGTATCCTTTTTCCATTGATAGGCTATTTCCTTAGTAACTTGTCCGGACCAGTCTGTGTACGGTAGCCAAGTATCAATGCCATAAATTAATCGTATATCAGGTATATGATCAAAAAGATAACGCATACTATACCCTTGTCTTACACCTATTTGGCAGCCCACTAGATTTTTTCCTAAATTTTTAATAGCCGGCATTAGGCCTAGTATTGGTATGTCAGCGAACTCCACAGTTCTTATATTATCTTGTGTAACTACATAATCTATATTGTTCATTTGTACACTTAATCTTTCCTTAAATAATACATTAAGTTTCCTCTAAAATTTTATAATCAAAAAAGTCTAATACTTTTTTTCCTGTATTAGGTAAGATAAAATTTCCATACTTATCTAAGTTTTTCCTTAAGTGATGTGGAAAATAATCATCTATATCAACAATCTTCCATGTCTTATTTTGAGGTCTTAAATGATCGGTGCCTTCTATTATATTTCTATCAATATCTAACGTGTTTAATATTTCTGGAACATTGAACTCTGTATGACTAAAACTTTGTATTTTATTTTTTACAAAATTGTTATCACCTATCCATCCAAAATGCCATCCAGCATGATGTAGACTTATTGTAGATCCTCTTATTTCGTGTGCTTGCAAATTACGCATTTTACCTGGGTCTGTTTGAAACCCTCTATATGCTCTAGACCAAATTTTGTAGTGCCAGTCTTTTTTAGTATCTAAGTAATTATATTTAAAATAAAACGCAGGCATATATAATCCATAAAAAGTGTAATCTGTATTTTTTATAAAATCTATTGCCTCAGGTCTTATTATTTCATCACAATCACTAATTATAACTACATCTTTGCTATTTAAATTATTCCAGGCTCTCTTAAATTTACTCCTGTGCCAATGTTCATTTACCCAGGTGTTTGCTCCCCCTGGGCCCTTTCCTACCTTGATATATTCTATCTTGTCCTTCCATTTAGCATATCTGTCCCAATTGTTTTCTAAGTTATAGGGTTTTGGATTATTAGTGAACGTATGATTACCTTCTACAATAACAAATTTATCAACTGAATTATATAATGTTTCTAGTCGAAATTCTAACATATCATATTCATTAAAGAATAAAAAATTATCAATTATCATAATAAGTCTGCTATTTTGTGCTGTAATTTAATGCAGTAATTTTTCCACCAATTGTATGTATTTTTCCGTTGATATTCTAATCTATCTAAATCTTTTAATAGCATATGAATTATGCTAGGTGCTATTGACCAATTATCTATTTGAAGCAGAGGATTGTCTGGCCCGTACAACTTTTGCCAATAGTCATTTCTTTCAACTATAGGTATACTGCCTGCTTCAAGTGCCTCACATACACGTAGACTATCTATGCTTTGATTACCCCTAGGGCAAGGTACAAATATAGTTTGTGAATACATTTTAAACAGGTCAATGGGATTTAATTTGTGCCCACCAAAGGCTCCCCAATTCTCATCGCTTTTTTTAAAATAATATTTGCCATTGGGAACATTAACCATAAACTTAGCCATTTCTGGTCTAGTTGTTTTATCCACATGCCCACTAAAACTCCATGTAATGGATCTATCTTTAATGGGTATGGGTATATGATCATATGGGATACCTACCATACATCCCAAGGGAATATTGACTACATTAGGGCCTAGGTCTTTATAGTAGTTACGAAAAACCACGTGAGCCTGTGAATATATACTAACATCATCCGCTTCCCATTCATCGCTTAGATGAATAAGACCAAATGAAGTTCCGTGGGCACGTTCAATATATCTGTTAATATTAACACTCGAATTATACACAATTACACTATTAGGAATGATTATTTCTTGCCTATAATCATTTATAGTTTGATGCGGTGTTTGAGCGAAAAGGTATTCTACCCAATCCTTTTCCCAAGAATTTTCTCTATTTGAATGCCAAATTATTGTAATCATGTTTTCCTGGTATGACCAGTTATTATAAAGAATATTTAAGTAAATAACAATATGCTTGAAATAATTTATACATTGATTGTTACACATATTACTATTGTATCTGTAACATTATACCTGCACAGAGGCCAAGCACATAGAGGGATAGAATTTCATCCTGTGCTAGGACACTTTATGAGATTTTGGTTATGGCTAACCACTGGTATGGTAACCAAAGAATGGGTAGACATACACCGTAAACATCATAGATTCACTGATGAATACAACGATCCACATAGCCCATTAACATATGGCATATTAAAAGTTCTTTTCGGCGGAGCATTTTTATACAATATTGCCGCTAAAGATAAAGAAATGGTTGCTCAATATGAAGTAGGTACACCTAATGATTGGATAGAAAAAACATCTATACACGCTTTCATTGGCTAGGTATCTGTTGCATGTTATTAATAAATGTGTTATTATTTTCATATTGGGGTATATTAATATGGCTAATACAAATAATATGGATTCCTTTCTGGGCAGCAGGTGTTATAAATGGACTAGCACATTGGTGGGGTTATCGTAATGGACCCACGAAAGATAATAGTCGCAACATTAGTCCTTTTGGCATTATTATTGGTGGGGAAGAGTTGCACAACAACCACCACCTCGATCCCGGCAGTGTCCGCCTCTCGCGCCGCTGGTTTGAATTAGATTTGGGGTACTTCTGGCTTAGACTGTTTTGTTTGGCCGGGTTGGCAAAGATTAATGGGCCTAACACCGTTTAAAGTTATTCCTAACTTGGTCCATTCATCAATAGTTCCAATTACAAAATATGGCCAAAACCATAATGTAATGAAATTTTTAATTATCTGATCGTACATTATTTGGTCAAATCTAATACTTTACGCAGACCAGGCTTGATAGTGGTGGCTCTCAATTTTTTAATATCTATTTCTTGATCCTTATATCCTTGGATCTTACTCATATTGTTAACCACCCACTGCCATGCTTCTTCATCTGATTTAGCATTAACTTTTACACTGGGCAAGTTAGGATCTTCTATGTGATAAACATAAAGTATAGGCTTGAACGCACTGTGTTGTGGTTTATTCACATCCTTATATTGTTTAGGAGCAGGACCTTTGGCTATGACAAAATTAAAATCAAGAGCATCAAGATAGTCTATATAACGCTTTTGCATCTCATCGTAGGGAACCACATGCCATCCAAACTTGGCTGCTACACGCTTACTTATTGTATCATACATACGAGCACGACTGGGTTCCTTGGCTGTGAATATAATAGTATCTACATTATCTTCCATGTCTCTAACATAGTCTGTTATAGCATTGATCACTGTGGCAAATATTACACTGACATTGCCTCTACCAGTTAGATTAAAATCATCGTTTAGCGAGAAGAACACTTCAGCAACACCATC
>Ga0214923_10002006_pt1 | contig 27919 bp, 24 predicted proteins | sample LL1510_MetaG_FD_177993 | JGI IMG/M metagenome (GOLD analysis project Ga0214923, IMG submission 177993) | Freshwater microbial communities from Lake Lanier, Atlanta, Georgia, United States - LL-1510 | ecosystem: Environmental > Aquatic > Freshwater > Lake | place: USA: Georgia | collected...
TGCACATCGATGATGGCGGTGGCACTGGACTCGACCACCTCTTGGATGGTCTTCATGCCCGCCCACAAACCGGCAAAGCGGCTGAGCGCCAGCGCATGCAAGCCCATGTCCAAAATGTCTTGCACCGATGCCGGGAAAAACACCGGCATGCCACAGGCCTTGAAGATGTGGTCGCTTTGGTGCGCGGCGGTGCTGCTTTTGGCCACATGGTCGTCACCGGCCACGGCCATCACCCCGCCCCACGGCGTGGTGCCCGCCAAGGTGGCGTGCTTGAAAACGTCGGAACAGCGGTCCACCCCCGGCCCTTTGCCATACCAAATGCCAAACACCCCGTCAAAGCGGTTGCTGCCCGGGGGCGCAAAACCGAGTTGCTGGGTGCCCCACAAAGCGGTGGCGGCCAGCTCCTCGTTGACACCGGGCTGGAACACGATGTGCTGGGCCTGCAAATAAGACTTGGCCTTCCACAGCGCTTGGTCGTAGCCCCCCAAGGGTGAACCGCGGTAGCCGCTGATGAAGCCAGCGGTGTTTTTGCCTTGCAAGGCATCGTGCTGGCGCTGCAGCATGGGCAGCTTGACCAGGGCCTGCACGCCGCTCATAAAGGCGCGCCCTTGGTCGAGCGCGTATTTGTCGTCCAAGGTCACCGTCGCCAAGGCCTGGCGGATGTGTTCGGGCAAAGGGGCGTTCATGGCGGGTCTCCTGGCACAGGGCGAAGCCACAGTGTAGGGGCAAGGGGGGTGCTTGTCAGCGCGGCCACAACACCCACAGGCGCAGGTTTTGTTTCACCCGGGCGGCCAATTCCCCGGCGGCGGCACCCGAACCGGCGTAGTAGTCGGCCCGCACCGCGCCCACGATGGCGCTGCCCGTGTCTTGGGCAAATACCAGGCGCTGGACCCGCAGCGCGGGCCCTGAGCTGGCCAGCCACACCGGGGTGGCGTAGGGAATCGATTCGCGATCCACCGCGATCGAGCGCCCGGCCGTCAACGGCACGCCCTGGGCACCCCGAGGGCCGGCATCGGCCGCATCCTCGCTCAGGGCTTCTTCGCGGAAGAACACATAGCGTGGGTTGGCCCACAGCATCTCTTGCGCGCGCTGCGGGTTGCGCGCCACCCAGTCTTTGATGCCAGCCCAACTCGCGTCACGCACCAGGCCCTGATCGAGCAACCAGCGGCCCACGCTTTGATAGGGCTGCTCGTTGGAGCCCGCAAAGGCCATGCGCACCAGCCGCGTGCGGCCATCAGGCTCTAGCAGGCGCAACTGACCCGAGCCTTGGATGTGCAGCACCAGCGCGTCGATCGGGTCGGCCAACCAGGCGATTTCCAGCCCGGTCAGGGCCGCGCGGGCCTCGGGCAAGCTGTCGATTTGTTGCCGTGTGTACCAAGCGCGGCCCTGGCGCTGGGCTTGTTGTGCCGCCACGGGGAGGGCATACAAGGGCACACCAAAACCGGGGGCGCTTTGACGGGTCGCCGTCAGCAACGGTTCGTAGTAGCTGGTGAGCAAACCGTCGCTGCTGCCCTGCACCGGCTCGACCCGGTAGGGCTGCAGCCGGGTGATCATCCACAGGCGCTGTTCCTCGGCATCGGCAATGCTCAGGCGGCGCACATCGGCGCACAAGGGGCCAAACAAGGGGCCGGGGCGTTCGCAGTTTTTCAGCCACGCGTTCCAAGCCTCGTGCATGCTGTCCTCGCCCCAGCCGGGCAAGGCGTCCCAAGGCACCGCTGTCCAGCGGCTCTTGATGGGCCGATCCGGCGCAGGTGTGCCGGGCAAACCGGCCAAGCCCGCGCGCGGCACGCCCTGGGTGGCCGCTGGTGCGGCCGGGGCGGCGGTTGCTGCTGCGGGGGCAGACCCGCTGTCCATGGCATTGGGGCGCTCGGGCAGCGGGGCCATTTGGCGCGGCGGTGAGCTGCAAGAGAGCAGGCTGCCTACAATCGCCGCCATGAACCACACTGCACCTGCGCGTTGAATGTTGCTGATTTTGCTAGAGGCTTTGGGCGCGGGTTTGCTGCTGGTGTTCATCGTGTGGTGGACCATGTTTTCGGGCCGGCCACCCCAGCCACCGGCCGAGCCCGATCCGCCCAAGACCGATACCCCGTCAGGTGCCAAGCCGCCTGATTGAATCCGCATCAGGCTTTGGCCCGCAAGCGGTTGGCCAATTCGACGGCAGAGCGCACCGCCATTTTTTCAAACACCCGGGCGCGGTGCACCTCGACCGTGCGCACACTGATGTTCAATTGATCGGCGATCAATTTATTGGGCAAGCCCTCGAGCACCCAATGCATGACCTCGCGCTCGCGCTCGGTCAGGCCCGCAATCAATTCGCTCAGGCTGCGTTGCCGCTGGCGCGCTTTGAGTTGCTGGGCCGCAAGGTGCAGCGCTTGCTCGACCCGGTCAACCAGGGAGTTGTCTGAAAACGGCTTTTCGCAAAAATCAAATGCGCCGCGTTTGACCGCGTCGACGGCGGTTGGCACATCGGCGTGTCCGGTCAAGAAAATCACCGGCAACTGGGACAGCCAGCCGTGGTCGATCAAGCGCTCAAACAAGGCCAGGCCACTGATGCCGGGCATGCGCACGTCCAGCAACAAACAGGCGGCATGGTCCAAGGCCTTGGGGGTGGCGCTCAGGCCCAGGTGATCGATCAAACCCTCGGCGCTGTCAAAGACCAGGGTTTGCAAACCGCGCGAGCGCAGCAGCCAGGCCAAGGCCTGGCGCACGCTTTCATCGTCGTCGACCACAAACACCCAAGCGTCTTGAACCGGTTGCATGTCAAGATTGTGGCAGGGCCTGGCGCTGGGGCGAAGTGTTGTCATCGGTTGGGGCCAGTGCCAGCGCGAAAAAGAATTCCGTGCCCGATGGCCACACAGCGCGGTGCTGCAAACGCCCGCCGTGCTGCTCGATGACGGTGCGGCACAGGCTCAGGCCCAAGCCCATGCCCTCGGACTTGGTGGTGAAAAACGGGGTGTACAACTGGGCCGATACCGCTGGGCTGATGCCCTCCCCCCTGTCGGCCATGGCAAACTCCAGACACTGGCCCAACTCGGCGCTGACGGCTGGGCGCACCGATAAGCGCAGTTCGCGCGCCTGGCCTGCGGGCAAAGATTGCATGGCCTGTATGCCGTTGCGCGCCAAATTGATCAGCACCTGCTCGACCATGGTGCGGTCGCACCAGACACTGGGCAAGTCGGTGGGGCAGTCGATGAGCAACTGCACGCCGGTTTTGCGCGCTTGCAAGGTCACCAAGGGCCAGATGCTGTCGATCAGGGTTTGCACGGCCACGGCCTGGCGCGACTGATCGCGTCGGCGCACAAAGTTGTGCACACTTTTGATGACCAAGCCTGCGCGGCGCGCTTGCTCGGCAATGTGGTCCAAGGCCTGTCCGATCTGCGCCCCTACCGCATCCGCTGCATGGGCTTGGGTTTGCAACAGATTTTGGCTGCCGCTGGCGTAGCTGGCAATCGCGGCCAGGGGTTGGTTGAGCTCGTGGCTGAGCAAGGAGGCCATCTCGCCCACCGTGGCCAAGCGGGCGGTGGCTTGCAATCGGTCGAGGGTGGCGCGGCTCAATTCTTCACTGGCGCGCTGGCTGCTGATATTGAGCACCGCACTCATCCAACCGGTTTGCAAGCCTTTGGCATTGATCAGCGGTGCTTCAAAAATCAGCACTGGAAAACGCTCCCCGTTCTTGCGCTGAAATTCCGATTCGGTGCCCTCGCGCGGCGGCGTGTTGCCTGCCAAGCGCCAGGCTTGGCGTTTGCCGTATTCGTCCACCTTCTCGGGCGGCCAATATGGGGCCGGAATGCCCTGTCCGAGCAATTCGTCGGCGCGGAAACCCACCATCTCGCAAAACGCCGGGTTGACGTAGGTGATGCGGCCTTGCAGGTCGCGCGCACGCAAGCCCGTGACCAGCGAGTCCTCCATGGCTTTGCGAAAGGCCAAGGCATCGGCCAGGTCGCGCTCGGCACGTTGGCGCCGGCGCATGTCGCGCGCTAGAAAAGCCAGCACAGTGACCAAGGCCAGCGACAAACCCATCACCAAGGCAGTGAGCAAGTGGGGCCACCAATTGGGCTCGGCGCGCCAACTGTCCAAGCGCAGCACCAGGGTGTAGCCCGGCAGGGCCAACAGTTGTTGGGCGCTGAACAGGCGCTGGCCTCGGTGGATACCACCGCGCACGGCCAAACGCGTGCCATCGGGCTCGATGAAGGAGACCTCCTGGGCACGGGTGTGTTCGCGCCGCACCATGGCCTCGAGCATTTCTGACAGGGCATAACTGGCGACCAAAAACCCACGCACCCGTCCGCCCTGGTACCAGGGCAGGCACAGCTCCATCACCTCCAGGCCCAGACCATCGGGCAGCGGCACATAGGTGCTGGGCGCATAGGCGGCAGCACTGTTGCGCTGGGCCAGGGCGCACGCTTGGGCCACCTCCACTTGCGCGTTGTCGCGCCCCAAGCGGGCAAATACCGGTGTGCGATAAGGGCTGTCCACACCCACCTGCAACTGCAAGCCCGGATCACGCCACTCCAGCCGCACCCATTCCCGATGATTGCGCATCACCTCTTCGGCCGGCGCCATCCAAGACGCGGGGCTTTGGTCCTCGGGTTGCAGCGACTGCAAGGTTTGCACATTGCGCTGCATGGCGGCGCGCACATCGCCCACCGCGTCAATGGTGTCTCGCTCGAGCAGGTCTTGCATCTGGGCTTTTTCAAAGCGCAGCGCCAACCAAGCCAAGGCCACCAACAGCATCGCCACCAGCAGCAGCAACAGTCCCCACAGCAGCCAGCGGCGGGCATCCACCGCCCAGGCCCGGCGCCAGCGCATCACAGGCTCCGCTGGCCCAGGGCGGGCAATTGGCTGCGCCAGCGCAGCAAAGCGGCCATGTCCAGTTCGGCCAGCACCAAGCCTTCGCCCGTGGCCTGTTGGGCCACCACTTCACCCCAGGGGTTGATGCACTGGCTGTGGCCCCAGGTGCGTCGGCCGTTGGCATGCGTGCCGCCCTGGGCGCTGGCCAAAACCCAACACAGGTTTTCAATCGCGCGCGCGCGCAACAACACCTCCCAATGGGCTTGGCCCGTGGTGTGGGTGAAGGCGCTGGGCACCAGCAACAGTTGCGCGCCGGCCTGGCTGAGTTGGCGGTACAACTCGGGAAAACGCAGGTCATAGCAAATGCTCAAGCCCACCCGCCAGGTCTGGCCGTCGCGCGCGCTCAGGTCAAACCAGGCGGGGGTGTCACCGGCTTGCAGCACGCGCGACTCGTCGTAGCGCTCATGGCCGTTGTCAAAGCCAAACAAATGGATCTTGTCGTAGCGGGCCACGCACGCGCCATCGGGGTTGAACACCAAGCAACTGTTGCGCACCCGCTGGGTTTGCCCAGGCGCCGTCAGCGGCAGGGTGCCGCCCACCACCCAAAGGCCCAACTCGCGCGCGCTTTGGGCCAGCATGGTTTGGATGGGTCCCTGGCCAAACACCTCCTGGATGGCCAGCTTGTCGGTGTCGCGTTGACCCAGCAGGCAGAAATACTCGGGCAAAACGGCCAACTCTGCCCCTTGCGCGGCGGCCTGTGCCAGGGCTTGGCGGGCCTGCGCCAGATTGGCATCACGCTCGGTGCCTGAGACCATTTGGATGGCGGCCACTTTCACGGCTTGCCGCCTTTCCTGGGCTCACCCTCGCTGGCGCTCATGGGGCTGACCTTGGGATCGGCCCAGCTGCCGTCCACCCGGAAGGTGCGGGTATTGACATCGATCAGCGGTTGACGCAAAACCAGCTGGGCCAGAAAACTGGTCAAACCCGCCAAGGGGTTGATGACCCCATAGACCAAAGATGCGGTGCCGGCATTGATCTCGGGCACCACCACCACCTTGATGTCTTGGGTCTCGTGCTGGATGTCTGCGCGCCCCTCCATCAACACCGCAGCGGCCACCCCTTTCATTTGCAAGTTGTTGGTGAAAGCCACGCCTTGATCGATTTGCACATCGCCGCGGAAAAAGTCAAACGCAAAGCCTTCGCTGAACACATCGCGAAAGTCCAGCGTCAAGCGCCGTGGCAGCGATTGCAAGCTGAGCACACCGAGCAAACGGGCCGCGCCCGGGTCGGATTTGAGAAACTGACCGCGCTCAATGTTGACGCTGAATTGCCCGCCCATGCTGGGGTAGTCAATGGTCATGGGCGAACCCTGCCAACCCACCTGGCCCTCCAGGCGACCCTTGCCACCGCGCACCGCGCCGGGGGTGCCCATGCGGGCCAAAAATTCGCCCGCATCGGCCACCTCCAAACTGAACTTGAGCTGGGTGCGCCGGCGGGTTTGTCCGGGCACGGCCAGCCAATTGCCGCTGGCGTTGAGCTGGGCCTCAGGCACACTCAGGTTGAGCCGGTTGAGCCGCCACTCGCCAATCGCGCGTGGGCCAGCGGGCAAGTTGATCGCTTCAACTTCAGCACGGCCCAGTTTCTTGCCGCGCAGTTGCAACTCGTTGACCACGATGTCCAGCGCGGGCAGGCTTTTGGGTTGCTCGAACATCAGGTTTTCAATGTCGCTCACCGCGCTGGGTGGCACGTCCATGCGCGACAAACGCAGGTACAAGCGTGCCGGCGCATTGGCCACAACAGGGCGGTACTCGAGATAGCCCTCGAGTTCTTCGGCATGCAAATTGACCCGCCACAAACCCCCTTGGCGCGTGCCGCCGAGGTGCAACTGGTGTATTTCACGCCGATCCAGGGTAATTTTTTCAGACTGCACCACCGCGGCATTGGGCCAGTAGGCATCCCATCCATCGGTCCTCGGGGCGGTGGAGGACAGCCCACCCAAACCGGCCAAGGCCTCGTTGTCCAACACCGACTGCCAGCGATCGAGGTCGATTTGCGGCCAAGTCAGTTTGAGCAACACACCTTGGTCGGGCCACGGCAAGGGCTCGCTGGCGGCCTGGCCAAGTGCGATGGCCCCGCGCAACACCCGCGGGTTGGGGCCGCTGGTGTCGCGCTCATAACGCAGGTTGATCGCCTGCCCCAAGCTGGCGAGCAAGCTGTCGCGGCGCGCATCACGACCCATGCGCTGCTCCACCCGCAGGGGTGAGAGGGCTTCGGCGGTTTTGCCCAAGGGCGCGGGCAAGGCGATCTCCAGCCCTTGCAAATTGCTGCTCAGCACCCACTCGGGCTGGCCTTGGCGCCAACCCAGGTTGAAACTGTAGTTGCTGCGCCCGCGCAAAAAAGGCGCCAGCCGTGCCAGCCCTGGCAGGTCGCGCGCGGCGCGCAAGCCCTCGGCGGTGATGGCGCCTTGCAACTGCAAGCCCAAGGGTGACTCGTTGTCCGCGGCGCGTGCGTTGTAGCGCAGGTCCAAGCGGGTGTCGCCCCCCCACAAGCGCGCCTGTGCATCGGCCACGTTGAGGGTGCTTTCGGTGAACTGCACCTGCGCGCGCAAGCGAGACAAAGCCGGTGTGATGGGTGACCATTGGAGCTCGTTGCCTGGCAGGCTCAAGCGCCCTTGCAAGCGCACCTTGTCGAGTGCGGCCAAGGGCAGCACCAACGACATGCGCAAATCGGCCAAGCCACTGCCTTGGGCCTGCTCCAACAATTGGCCGGTCAGCGCGTTCAGCGGGCTGCGGGTGAGCAGGCCCAACCATTCGCCCAGGGGGGCGCGGCCGTCGGCACTGAGCTCGACCTGGGGCGCAAAGCCCATGTCGGCAATTTGGACCTGCACGTTTTGCCACCCCAAATTGGGCGCCAAGGCCATGCGCGCTTTGGCGTTTTTGATCAGCAAGCCAGCCCGCTCAATGATGATTTCACCGTTCACCGAATTGAGCGCCGGCCATTCGTTGGCCAGCGCTGCAACGCGCGTGGCCGCGGCTGCGGTGGCGCTCGGGGGCACATAGGCGTAGCCCAGGTCTTTGATTTGGCCACGCATGTGAAACTCACCCTGCTCTTTTTGGCGGAAGGGAAAGTGATTCAAGTCGCCCTTGATGCGCACATCCGCTTGCAAGCCTTGGCCACGCAGCAAGGCCAAGCGCAGGTAGTCGCGCACACCCGCATCAATGGCGACGGGCAGGTAGCGGTGCAGTTGGCGGGCTTCGATGCGCAAAATCTTGGCCTTGAGGTCGAGCACGCCCGGCCAAGGCTGGTCGCCTTTGGCCGCGCTCCAACTGCCGCTGGCCTCGGCCGCGCCATCGGCATTGCGCAGTTGCACGTCTTTGAACTTGAGGTCAAACCCCGTCGCATTGCGTTGCCACTCCACATCGGCCTGACCCTTGTCGATGACCAAGCGTGGTTCGCTCAGACCCAGCGCGCCCTCGATCCAGCCCGCAGCCATGCGCAACTGGGCGCGGCCTTTGGCCTGGTCAAAGTCGAAGTCAATGTCTGCCCCTTGCCAGCCTGGCACGGGCCAGCGGTTGGCCACCAAGGCGGGCTTGAGTTGGGCTTGTTTCCAATGCCCTTTGGCGCTGTAGAGCGCGCCACGGGTCGAGTCTTGCCATTGGGCCTTGAGCCGCTCGAGTTGGCCCTGCGGTTGGTGGGCGCTCAAGGCCTCGCGCAAGGCCTGTGGCAGCGGCAAACGCTGGCCGATGCGGGTCAGGGCGCTGAGGTCCAAGCGCTCGGCGCTCACCTCCAACGCGCCTTGACCGGGGGTCTCGCCTTGCCAATCCAAGCGCACCGCGCCACCCGGCCAGTGCTCGCCCTCGGCCGTGACAAATTGCAAGTCGTCGCTGAAAAGTGCTTGGCCTTTGGCGCTGCGCTCGTAACCCACGCGACCGCGCAGATCGCGCAGGCCCAAAGGCGAGAGGCCGCCACCCATTTGCAACTCGACGCTGGCAAAATCCAGGTCAGCGGTGATGGCCGTGATTTGCATCGGCGCAATGTCCACCCAGGCCTCAACCGCGCCCACGCCAGCGACCAAGGGGTCGGCATCGCCGCCCAATTGAGCGGGGTTTCTCAGCCATGACGCATCCAAGCGTGGCGCGCTCACATAGGCTTGACCCGACCACTCCTGCCAACGGCCGTTGTGCAGGCTCAGCAAAGGTTGGCGAAACTGTGCCCGCAAGCTCAGGCGATCGCCCCAACTCAGTGGTGGTGTGGCATCGATGCGCAGGTCGTGGTGGTTGAGGTGGTTGCGCAGCACTGCGGTGACGTTTTCCAGCCACACGGGTTCAAGCCCGGGACGGGCGTCATCGCGCCAGCGCACCCGCCCTTGGCTGACCTGAAATTCGGCTTGCGAGAAAAACCAGTCCAAGGCCTCGCTGGGCCCTGACGCGGTCAGGCTTTGCCCGGCCACGCGCCACTGGCCTTGGGCATCGCGGGCCACTTCAAGCGCCAGGCCCTCCAAGTGGACTTGCTCAAACGACAGGCTGGTGAGCGAGCGCAGTGACAGTTGCATGACCACTCGCGCCACCCGCAAGCTCGGTTGCGCTGGCGCGTCTTGCGCGTCTTGCACTTGCAGGTCCTGGATTTCAAAGGTCGGTATCCAACCCTGCGAATAAGCGCTCAAGGCCCCCATGCGCAGATTAACCCCCATTTTTTGGGTCGCTTGGCGCTCGATCCAAGGACGCAACTCGCCGATGCGCGGCACAATCAGGCCATGGATGCAGCCCCACACCATCAGCAAGGCCACACCCGCACAGACCAGCGCCCAAGCCAAGCCATGGGCCCAGCGCGTCATCACTGGCAATGGCTGGGGCTTGCGGGGCTGGGTGGGCAAAGAGTCGGTCATGGGCTCGATGGTGGACAATGAATTATCCCCTGCGGCCACAGCCCGGGCCGATCACAGCCGCGTGGTGCAGCGCTTGCGCCGCCGCTATGGCGACTGGCTGGCCCAACTGGGCCCGGGCGCACCTGTGGCCGCCACCATGCAAGGCTATTACCAGTGGTTGCGCCAGACGGCGGGGCTGGATGCGTCCGACGCATTGCGCTGCTTGCGCCAGTGCGTGATCGAACGCTTGGTGGTGCTTGACACCGAGCAAGGGGCCGATTTGTCGGTGGTCACCCGGGCCATGACCGAATTGGCCGAATTCAGCTTGGAGCAAGCCTGCGCCTTGGCATTTGCACAACTCGATGACCTGCATGGGGCACCCCTGAAGGCCGATGGCGCGCGCTGCCCGTTTTGGGTGGTGGGCATGGGCAAGTTGGGTGCGCGCGAACTCAATGTGTCGAGCGACATCGATGTGATTTATGTGTATGAAGAGGACGGCGAAACCCGTGGCCGAAGCGATGGGCGAGGGCGAGTTGATTGCCAGACCTACTTCGCCAAGGCGGTCAAACTCATCTATGCGTTGATTGGCGAGACGCAAGCGCATGGCTTTGTGTTTCGCATGGATTTGGCGCTGCGGCCCAACGGCCTGTCGGGCCCCAGTGCGATTTCGCTGGCCGCGTTGGAGGAATATTTTTTGATTCAAGGGCGTGAGTGGGAGCGCTTTGCTTGGCTCAAAAGCCGGGTGGTGGCACCGCGCAGCCATTTGGCCCAAGCGGTTGCCTTGCGCGACATCGTGCAGCCCTTTGTATACCGTCGCTACCTCGACTACAGCGTGTTTGAAGCTTTGCGCGGCCTGCACCAGCAAATCCGCGACCAGTCGCTGCGCCACAGCACGGGCCGGCCCGAGCGGGCCAATGATGTCAAACTGGGGCGCGGCGGCATCCGTGAGATCGAGTTCACCGTGCAGCTGCTGCAAGTGGTGCGCGGTGGGCATTTTCCGGAGCTGCGCACCCGGCCCACACTGCAAGCCCTGCAGCGATTGGTGCGCGCCAAACTCATGCCTGAAACCACCGCGCAGGCCTTGGCCCAGGCTTATGTGTTTTTGCGCCGGGTGGAACACCGCATTCAATACCTGGACGACCAGCAAACCCATGTGATGCCCACCGACGCGGCCGACTTGCACTGGCTGGCCCTGGCGATGGGCTTGGCCAGCACCGATGCGCTACTGGCTGAATTGGCCCAGCACCGTGCAGTGGTGGCGGGCGAGTTTGAACGCTTGCTGGGGCAAGACGGCGCGCCTGACAAAGCCGCCCCCAGCGAACCCGCGCTGCCCCGGCCCAGCGACATCGATCAAGCCGTCGACCTGGAGGCGCTGGCCGAATGTTTGCCCGCGCCCCTGGCCCAGCGGGTGCGCGAGTGGCCCGATCACCCCCGGGTGCGCGCCTTGCGCGAAGACGGCCGTCATCGCCTGGTCAAGCTGATCAAGCGCACCCAACAATGGCTGAATGAGGGCAGCATCACCCCCGACGCGGCGCTGCGCTGGTGCGACTGGATCGAGCCGCTGCTGCGCCGTGAAAGCTACTTGGCCTTGTTGATCGAGCGCCCCCATGTGCAACAGCAACTGCTTCGGCTGCTTGGTGCGGCCCGCTGGCCCGCCCGCTATTTGTTGCTGCACCCCGGCGTGATTGACGAATTGGCCGGCCCAGCTTTGCTGCTCGAGCGCTTTGACCCCGAAGAGATGCAGCGCAATTTGCAAGAGCGGTTGCAAGCCTTGGTCAGTGTGGGCCAAGACGATGAAGAAAACTTGCTCAACCTGTTGCGTCGCGCCCACCATGCAGAGACCTTTCGCACCTTGGCCCGCGATGTCGAAGGCCGATTGAGCGTAGAGCAAGTGGCCGACGACTTGAGTGCCCTGGCCGATGTGATGCTGCGGGTGACCGCGCACTGGGTGTGGCAGCGCCTGAAAAATCGCCATCGCGAAGCCCCTGCATTTGCCATCTTGGCCTACGGCAAACTGGGTGGCAAGGAGCTGGGCTACGGCAGCGACCTGGACATTGTGTTTGTGTACGACGATCCGCACGAGCAAGCGGGCGAGGTGTATGCGCAATACGTGCGCAAAATCATCCATTGGTTGACGGTGAAAACCGCCGAAGGCGATTTGTACGAAATCGACACCGCGCTCAGACCCAACGGCAACTCGGGTTTGCTGGTCAGCGACTTTGAGTCGTTTGCCAACTACCAAACGCAACGCGGCAGCAATACCGCATGGACCTGGGAGCACCAGGCCATGACACGCGCGCGCTTTTGTGTGGGCCAAGCCGACTTTCAATCACGCTTTGATGCGGTGCGCGAGCAAGTCATTTGCGCCCCGCGCGACCTATCGGCCCTGGCGCAAGAAATTCGGGCCATGCGCGACAAACTTCGCCAGGCGCGACCCGCGCGCGATGGCTTGTTCGATGTCAAGCACAGCCCGGGCGGCATGGTCGATGCCGAGTTTGCGGTGCAATACCTGGTGCTGGGGCACGGCCACGCCCACCCTGGCCTGCGCGCCAATGTGGGCAATATCGCTTTGCTGCAACATGCCGAGGCTGTGGGGCTATTGCCCCTGGGTATGGGCCAAAGTGCGGCGCGCGCTTACCGCAGTTTGCGCCGCTTACAGCACCGCGCAAGGCTGGACGAGGCGCCCACGCAAGTCGCGCCCGAAGGCGTGGCCGCCGAGCGCCTGGCCATTCAAGCGGTATGGGATTGCGTGTTCAAAACCCCGCCACACGGGGCCTGAATGCGTTACCCGGCATCGCCCCCCGTTACTGGGTGTATTGCCGAATTTTCTGCACCAAGGCGGTGGTGGAATAGCCTGACACAAACGCCATCGCCACGGCCTTGCCGCCCCAGCGGGCCATGGCGTGGGTCTCGGGCAAGGTGGCCATGTCGTAGTCGCCGCCCTTGACCAACAGGTCCGGGCGCAAAGATTCAATGAGTTGCAGCGGCGTGTCCTCCTCGAACCAAGTGACCAGATCGACCGAAGCCAGCGCAGCGATCAAAGCGGCGCGGTCGTCCAGGCGGTTCAAGGGGCGGTCCTGCCCCTTGCCCAAGCGGCGCGCAGAGGCATCGCTGTTGAGCGCGACGAGCAAGCTGCCCCCCAAGCTGCGGGCCTGGGCCAGGTAGGTGGCGTGGCCACGGTGCAGCACATCGAACACGCCATTGGTAAAGACAACCGGGCCGCGTGCGCGCAGGGCCTGGACCGATGCAACGGCCTGGTCGGGTGCCACGCATTTGGCCAAAAAATCGGGGGCTTGCATGGCCGCGATTTGGGGATTGCGCCGGGCTTTAGCGCGCGGCTTGATCGGCGCGCCATTGGCGCACCGCCGGCGCGATGTCGTCGAGTTGGGGCAAGGCCAAAACCCCTGGGATCTCGCGCCGGCGCAGTGCGGTAGAGCCGCCACCGGCCCAGATGCGCACCGAGTCGGGCAGCATGGCGCGCAACTCTTGCAGCCCATCGGCCACGTGGTTGGGGTTCATGTTGACACTGCAGCTGAGGGCCACCACATCGACCAGGTGGGCCTGAGCGGCCAAGGCAATATCGCGGATCGGGGTTTGGGGGCCCAAAGACACACAACGACAACCTTCGACCGCCATCAGGCTTTGCGCCATCAGCAGGCCCAGGGCATGCGATTCTTGGGGAAAAGTGGTGAGCAGCACCTTGGGGGAACTGTGCGCGCCTTGTTCGGGCACGTTGGCGATGGTGTTGCGCATCACGGCGGTGACCGACTCGGTGTAGAGATGCTCCTCAAACACCTCGAGCTCCCCACGCATCCACGCTTCACCCACCCGCACATTCAGCGGGGCCACCAACTCGGTGACAAAGCGGGTCAGCCCCAGGTTGATGGCCGCTTGCCCGAGCGCACGGCGCAGGTCTTCGGAGCGGTGGTCTTTGATCATTTGCAGATAGTCGCGCAGTTCAATCGCATCGCTGCCGAACAGCGCCACGCCCGCCCCAGGCATGCGCTCGCCGGCCAAGCCCTGGCTCAGTCGCTGCAACTCCTCGATGGGCAGGGCCACAATGCGACCAGGCCGCTGTCCCTGGTCCAGCAATCGCTTGATGACCCGCAGCTTCTCCACGTCCTGCAACAGGTAGCTGCGCTCGCCAAAGGCATCGCGGCTTGGCTGGGGAAAGCCATAGCGGCGCTCCCACACCCGCAAAGTGTCCTTGGCCAAGCCGGTGTCGCGCTCCACTGCAGCAATGGAGAAACTCATCGGCTCCATGGGGTTGCGGGTGTTCATGCGGGAATGTCCTTGTGGTGTTCCAGGAAAAGTTAAATTGTCCTAGACAAATTGGTCGGTTTCCGCGATCATCGCTGAAAAGCGGTCACAAATCAAGCGTTTTGCGCGCCGCCACCCCCCACAATCCCATTCTTTACCCGTCTTGAAAGGAAGACCCATGGAAAACCCTTTGCATGCCAAGCGCAACACCTGGCGGGTCGGTCGCTGGTGCCGTAAAGCGCTGGGTGTTGGCCTCATGGGGGCCATGGGCTGGACCTTGCCTTGGACAGCCCACGCACAAAGCGAAGCGCCCAAACCGGCGGCCCAGGCCAGCTATCCATCGAGCTGCCCGCCTTTGCTGCGCCACACCCACGCGCGACTGCAAGATGAAAAGCCCCAATCTCTGTGCCAATACAGCGGTCAGGTGGTGGTGGTGGTCAACACCGCCAGTTTTTGTGGCTTTACCCCGCAGTACAAGGCCTTGGAAGCCTTGTACGAGCGCTACAAAGGCCGTGGCTTGGTGGTGTTGGGTTTTCCCTCCAACGACTTTGCCCAAGAGCCTGACTCGAATGAAAAAATCGCCGACTTCTGTGAAAACACCTTCGGGGTGAAATTCCCCATGTTTGTAAAAACCAGCGTCACAGGCTCACAAACCGTGCCCTTGTTCAAACAGCTCGCCGAATTGACCGGCACCCGCCCGCGCTGGAACTTTCACAAATATGTATTGGCCCGCGATGGCATCCATGCCGTGGCTTTTGGCAGCACCACCGGTCCGCTGGACAAAGGCTTTGTGGCCGAGGTGGAAAAGCAACTGCAAGTCAAGCAGCCGTGAACCCCACCCCCCGCACGGACCGCCCTCCCCGCCCATGACCCAAACCCGCATGCGGACCTGACCCTCCCCATGAAAGTTGCCATTGTTGGTTCTGGCATCTCCGGCCTGAGCGCTGCGCATGCATTGCGCGGCCGTGCCCAGCTCAGCCTGTTCGAGGCGGGCGACTACTTTGGCGGCCACACCCACACGGTCGATGTGTGCCTGCCCGTTGCTGGCAAACCCGTGACCCACGGCGTGGACACCGGCTTTTTGGTGTTCAACGAGCGCACTTACCCGGGGCTGATCGCTTTGCTGGCCGAGTTGGGCGTGCCCAGCGCCGCCTCTGACATGTCGTTTTCGGTCCAAGCACCAGCCAGCCAGCAGCAGCCGGCACTGGAATGGAACGGGGCCACCTTGAACACGGTGTTTGCCCAGCGCAGCAACCTGTGGCGCCCCCGCTTTTGGGCGATGCTGCGCGAAGTGCTGCGTTTTAACGCCTTGGCCACCGGCTTGGCCGAGTCGGGGCAAGACGCATCGCTGCATCTGCCATTGCAAGACTTTTTGGACAAGCACCGCTTTGGCGCGGCTTTTCGCGATTGGTATTTGTTGCCCATGCTGGGCTGCATTTGGAGTTGTCCGACCGACCAAATGTTGCGGTTCCCGGTGGCCACACTGATCCGCTTTTGCCACAACCATGGGCTGATTCAGGTCAACCAGCGGCCGCGCTGGCACACGGTGCGCGGCGGCGCGCGTCAATACGTGCAGCGCATCACCCAGGCCATCGATGACAAACGGCTGCGCACACCGGTGCGGCGCATCGAGCGCCATGCGCAAGGCGTAAGGGTGTTCACCGACACCGGGCCCGAGTCGTTTGACCAGGTGATTTTGGCCACCCATGCCGACCAAGCCCTGGCCCTGCTGGCCCAGCCCAGCTTGCATGAGGCCGCCACTTTGCGGGCGATTCGCAGCCAAGCCAATGAGGCGGTGCTGCACACCGACGCATCGGTGATGCCCCGGCGCAAATTGGCCTGGGCGGCTTGGAACTATGAGCGCGGTGTGCAACAGACCTCATCCCCGCAACGGGTGTGTTTGCACTACTGGATCAACCAATTGCAACCGCTGCCGTTTGACCAACCGGTCATCGTCTCGCTCAACCCCTTGCGCGAGATCGAGCCTGCGCAGGTGCTGGGCCGCTACGCCTACGACCACCCGGTGTTCGACCTGGCCGCCATGCAAGCCCAGCAACACATGGCGAGCTTGCAAGGTCAGCAGCGCACCTGGTATGCCGGCGCCTGGCTGGGCTATGGTTTTCACGAAGACGGTCTGCGCTCGGGCCAAGCGGCGGCGCGAGGGGTGCTTGGCCTGGGCACCCCCACGGAGCACCGTGCATGAACGAGACGACAACCGAGCGCACAGCGCTGGGCCCGCTATTGGGTTTTGGCCAGGTGCGCCATGCGCGCTTAAAACCCAAGGCCCATGCATTCGCCTATCCCACCTATTTTTTGCTGTTGCCCATGCGGCACCTGCAGGCCCACGGTGGCGGCGCATTGGCGCTCAACCGCAGCGCCGCCTTGAGTTTTCATGACTGCGACCATGGCGACGGGCGCGGCCCGCAAGCCGGCGGGGCTTTGGGCTGGTTGTTGGAGTTGCTCGCGCGCGAGGGCATTGACGATGCCGATGGCGAAATCTGGCTGCACTGCTACCCTCGGGTGCTCGGCTATGCCTTCAAACCCGTGAGCTTTTGGTATTGCCACCGCGCCGACCACAGCCTGCGCGCCATTGTGGTGGAGGTCAACAACACCTTTGGCGAGCGGCATTGCTATTTGCTGCCCCAAGCACAATGGGGCGTGACGCAAACCGCAACCAAGGTGTTTCATGTCTCGCCGTTTTGCCACATTGAAGGGGTTTACCGCTTTCGCTTCCTGCGCACCGCCCGCCCCAGTGGCGAGCGCACGGTGGTGCGCATCGACCACGACGATGCCACCGGCCCGCTGTTGCAAACCAGTGTCAGTGGCCATTTGCAACCGGTGAATGCGCACAGCCTGCGCCGCGCCTTGTGGCAATACCCCTTGATGACCTGGGGCGTGATCACGCGCATCCACTGGCAAGCCTTGAAACTGTGGTGGCAGCGCATCCCGTATGTGCCCAAGCCCAAACTTCCCTCCGATTTTGTGACCCGCTGAGCGGGCGAGAACCGATGAACACCAGCACCGCAACGCTTCGCAAGCCCACCTCCATGCCCTTGGCCGCGCGCCAGGTCCTGCCCTTGCTGCAACAACTCCAGGTGGGCCAACTGCAGTTGCGTTTGCCCGACGGCAGCGAGTCGGTCTACGGCCCCGGCGAACCATTCAGTGCCTGCTTGGTGGTGCACGACTGGTCGGTGTTTGGCCAGGCCATGCGCCATGGCGACATTGGCTTTGCCGAGTCCTTCATCGCCGGCCACTGGGAGAGCCCCGATTTGTGCGCCTTGTTGCGGCTGATGGTGGCCAACCGCAACGCGCTGGACGCAGTGATTTATGGCCGGTGGTGGGGCCAATTGGCGCACCGCTTGCGCCACTGGCTCAACCGCAACACCCGCCGCAACAGCCGCAAAAACATCCATGCCCACTACGACCTGGGCAACACCTTCTACAGCCTGTGGCTGGACCAAACCCTGAATTACTCGTCGGCCTGGTTCGACGGCAACCCGATGCAATCGTTGTCGCAGGCGCAAGATGCGAAAGTGCGCCGCGCCTTGCGCATGGTCAACCTCAAGCCCGGAGGCCAGCAACGCCTGCTCGAAATCGGCTGCGGCTGGGGCGCTTTGGCCGAGATGTCCACCCGCGAGTGGGGGGCTGACTTCACCGGCGTGACCTTGAGCGAGCAACAACTGCAACATGCGCAAAAGCGCTTGACCGACCTGGGATTGGGTGAGCGGGCGCAGTTTCGCTTGCAAGACTACCGCGACATCCAAGACCCAGCGTACGATGCCATTTGCTCCATCGAGATGATTGAGGCCGTGGGCCAGGCCTACTGGCCCATCTACTTTGAAACCGTGGCCCGCCTGCTCAAGCCCGGTGGGCGCGCTTGCATCCAAAGCATCGTGATCGCCGATGCCTACTTTGATCGCTATGTGCGCGGCACCGATTTCATTCAGCAATACATCTTCCCCGGGGGTTGCCTGCCCTCGCCCAGCGCGTTTCGGCAACATGCGCAAAAGGCGGGTCTGCGCATCGTCGATGAGTTTGCCTTTGGCCAGGACTATGCCCACACCTTGCGGGTGTGGCGCGAGCGCTTCATGCAGGTCAAACCGCAAGTGCTGGCGCTGGGCTTTGACGAGCGCTTTGTGCGCATTTGGCAGTTTTACCTGGCCTATTGCGAAGCCGCCTTCCTGCAAGCCAATACCGACGTGGTGCAGTACACCTTGCTCAAACCATGAGCGGTGGCCGTCTCCCGCCGTGGCTGCTCGGTCTTTGTCTGGGCTGGCTGGGTTTGGCCAGCCCCGCTTTGGCCGGCCCGCCCCCGCGCCCCAGCGCCGCCGCCACCCGTGCGGTTGAGGCCGAGCCCCTGAGTGCCGCGTTGGCGCCGTTGCTCCACCGCTCTTTGGGCAAGCCGCAGTTGCTGGGCCAAGCGGGTTTTCGCTATTTTGGATTTTCCGTCTATCTTGCCCAGTTATGGGTGGGGCAGCGGCCCCGCGACGTGCAGTGGGATTGGGCGCAGCAACCGGTGGTGTTGTCACTGCAATACCAGCGCGACTTCAAAGGTGAAGCCATTGCCCAGCGCAGCATCGAGGAGATGCAGCGCCACCCATTGATGCCTGTGGCGGCGCAAGACACTTGGTTGCAAAAGCTCAAAGAAGTCTTGCCCGATGTGCGCGAAGGCGATCGCTTGATTGGCATCTACCAACCCGGCGCTGGTTTGCAAGTGTGGCACCAAAGCAGCCAACTGCGTGAGGTGGGCAGCCTGCCCGACCCAACGCTGGCGCGGGTGTTCATGGGCATTTGGCTCGACCCCAGCACCTCTGCACCCGAATTGCGGCAACGCTTGCTGGGGCTGGTCCCACCATGAGCACCTGCGCTTGGCCGATGCACCGCGCTGACCTGGCACGCCTGGGTGCGATGGGGTTTCCGCTGGCCTTTGTGGCCCTGCCCTTGTACGTGGTGCTGCCACACCACTATGCCAGCACCTATGCCTTGCCACTGGGCTGGATCGGTGCACTGCTGCTGTTGGCTCGCCTGGGCGACGCGCTCATCGACCCTTGGCTGGGCCGGCACACCGATGCCTGGTTTGCCCATTCGCGCCAGCAGGTACTGCGGGGCGCTCAGCGCTCGGCGCTGTTGCTCGCGCTGGGCTTGGGGCTGCTGTTTTTCCCCCATGTGGTGCTGCCCGCCAAGGCTGCCGCAATCGCAGTGATGGGCGTGGCCGCGCTGGCCCTGGTGGCTTGTTGCCTGGGCCTGAGCCTGCTCAGCCTGACCCATCAGTCTTGGGGCGCGCGCATGGGTGGTGACGAAAGCCAGCGCAGCCAATTGGTGGGCTGGCGCGAAGGCCTGGGTTTACTGGGGGTGATCAGCGCCAGCGCCTTGAGCGCGGCTTTGGGGGTGTTGGCCATGGTGCTGGCTTTTGGCCTGAGCCTGGGTCTGGCCCTGTGGGCCTGGCGTTGTGCACCCGCCCCCCGCATGGGCCGCGCGCAGAGCAGCCCGTCGGACCCGCAGCCCCATGCCCTGGGCATGGCCGCTCCGCTGGGCGTGCCCTTGTTTCGCCGCCTGTTGACAGTGTTCGTCCTCAATGGCATCGCCAGCGCCATTCCCGCCACCTTGGTGCTGTTTTTTGTGCAGGACCGCTTGCAAGCCGCCCCGGGTCAAGAGGCGGTTTTTTTGGCCCTTTATTTTTGCGCGGCCGCCTTGTCCATGCCGCTGTGGTTGACCGCTGTGCGCCGCTGGGGCCTGGCGCGCAGTTGGCTGTTGGGCATGGGGCTGGCAATGGCGGTGTTCATTTGGACCTTGGCTTTGGGGACCGGCGACACCCTCGCCTTTGCACTGGTGTGCGCGCTTTCGGGACTGAGCCTGGGGGCCGATGTGATCGCCCCTGGGGCCTTGCTCACCGGGGTGGTGCAGCGCCTGGGACAAGACCAATCGCACCAAGGGCTTTACTGGGGCTGGTGGCAAGTGGCCACCAAGCTCAACCTGGCATTGGCCGCCGGTTTGGCCTTGCCCGCCTTGCAGTGGTGGGGCTACACACCCGGCCAACGCGATGTCGCTGGCCTGTGGGCGCTCAGTTGCGCTTACGCCCTCATTCCTTGCCTGCTCAAGGCCGTTGCCGCCGCATACTTATGGCAGCAACGCCACACCTGGACCCCCCCACCCTCGATGGAGAAACCCGTATGAAACGACGTTTGCTGTTAATGGCCGCACCGGCCAGCGCCTTGGGCCTGGCTGGCTGCGCCGGCCCACGGATTGACGACCTGGGTCAAGAGTTGCCCACGCTGGACCTGCGCCAATACTTCAACGGCATGGTCGACGCCTGGGGCATCTTTACCGACCGCAACGGCAAGGTCGTCAAACGCTTCACCGTGGTGATGGCTTGCGCCTGGCAAGGCGAGGAAGGCGTGCTCGATGAGCAATTCACCTACAGCGATGGCACGCGCGAGCAACGCATCTGGCGCTTGCGCCACCTCGGCCAAGGCCGCTACAGCGGACAAGCCGGCGATGTGGTGGGCACCGCCCAAGGCCAAACCCGGGGCAACGCATTTCAGTGGGGCTACACCCTGGCCCTGCCCGTCGATGGCCGGGTGTGGGAGGTGCAGTTTGACGACTGGATGTTCCTGATGGACGAGCGGGTGATGCTCAACAAGGCGCGCATGAGCAAATGGGGCATTCACCTGGGCGATGTGACCCTGTCCTTCACCAAACGGACCACGCCATGAGCCCAGCGCCCAAGGCCGGTCCGGGCCATGGGCCCACGCTCGGGAGGCCCGAATGGCTTTGAACCCCACGGTGCACGATTGGCGCGGTCAACGCGTGTGGCTGATTGGCGCCTCCAGCGGCATTGGCTTGGCTTGCGCCCAGGCCTTGCACGCGGCCGGTGCACAGGTGTGCGTGTCGGCACGCCAAACCACGGCGTTGCATGCCTTTGTGGCCCAGCACCCTGGTGCGCGCGCCTTGGCTATGGATGTGACCGATGCCGCCAGCGTGGCCCAGGCCTGTGACGCCGCCTGGGGTGAGCAAGGCCTGGACTGGGTGGTGTACTGCGCGGGCCACTACCGCGCCCATGATGCGACCGCGTTTGACCTGGCCGACATGCTGCGCCACCAAGATGTGAATTACACCGGTGCCTTGCGCATGCTCGACGCCTTGCTGCCACGTTTGCTGGCCCAGGGACGCGGCCACATCAGCCTGGTATCGAGTGTCGCTGGCTACCGGGGCTTGCCCAAGAGTTTGGCTTATGGGCCGACCAAGGCGGCTTTGACCCATTTGGCCGAGGCCTTGTACTTCGACCTGCACCCGCGTGGCCTGGGGGTGAGCGTGGTCAACCCCGGATTTGTGCAAACCCCATTGACCGCGCAAAACGACTTCCACATGCCCGCCTTGATGCAACCTGCCGATGCGGCCCAGCGCATGCTGCAAGGCTGGCAACGCGGTTTGTTTGAAATCCATTTCCCCCGCCGCTTCACCCACTGGCTCAAGCTTTTGCGGGTGCTGCCCTATGAATGGTTTTTTCCTTTGGTGGCCCGCTTCACCCGCGGCCAACCGTGAGTCCCCCATGAACCCTGCCTGGACGCCGAGCCAACCTCCCCACCACGACAGTGTGCCCAGCGAGGCCCTGGCGGCCATCGAGGCCTTTTTCAGCGGCATGACCCCCGCGCACCTGGCGCGCCTGGGCGAGATTTACAGCGCGCAGGCCCGCTTCAAAGACCCGTTCAATGAGGTGCAAGGCGTGGATGCCATCCGCGGCATTTTTCAGCACATGTACGACCGATTGCAGCGACCGAGATTTGTGGTGACTGCGCGTTTGCAACAAGGCCGACAGTGCTTTTTGGCCTGGGACTTTGTGTTTGGGCTGCACCCAAACAGCGCTGAAATCACCGTGCGGGGCGCCACCCATTTGTGGCTGGCACCCAGCGCCGATGGGCAATGGCGCATTGAGGTGCACCGCGATTATTGGGACGCCGCCGAGGAGTTGTACGAAAAAATGCCGCTGTTGGGCGCTTTGATGCGCTGGCTCAAGCGCCGGGTGAATGCGCCGGTCAAGCCGAAGAGGGGACACTCTCGCTGAAACTGCTGCGTTGGCTCAAGCGGTCGTAGAGTTTGTCCAAGGTCGGATGGGCACCGCGCCAATCCATGTCTGAAAAGCGAAAGTCCAAATAACCCAGCGCACAACCGACCGCGATATCGGCCAGGCTGAAATGGGTGCCAGCGCAATGGCTGCGCTCGCCCAAGCCGCGCGCCATGGCATCGAGAGAGAGTTGAATTTTGTCCATTTGCCGCGCCACCCAAGCCGGGCTGCGCTGATTGTCTGTGCGCCCTGGCCAGGTTTTTTCCAGGCGCGCCAGGATGGCGGCATCAAGCAAACCGTCGGCCAGGGCCTCCCAGGTTTTGACTTCGGCCCGCTCCCGCCCGCTGGCTGGAATGAGCTTGCCGACCGGCGACAAAGTGTCCAGGTATTCGACGATCACGCGCGAATCGAACAATGCCTCACCGCCTTCCATCACCAAGCAAGGCACCTTGCCCAAGGGGTTGGACAAAGCGATGCTGGTCTGCGCAGACCAAACGTCTTCCAGGGTAAATTGGTAATCGAGTTTTTTTTCGGCCATGACAATGCGCACTTTGCGCACGTAGGGGCTGGTGATGGCACCAATGAGTTTCATGCTGAGCGGTCAAAAAATGAAGTGGTAACCATTCTATCGGGCGGGCCATGCGGTCCAGGCAACGGTTGCTTCCGAGCACCAAAATGCCAGGGCCTAAAATCTTCAGATGGATCATTTCGCCATCACCGCGTTATCCCCGCTGGACGGTCGCTACGCCAACAAACTCACCGCATTGCGTGGTTTGATGAGCGAACAAGGCTATATGCACCGGCGTGTACAGGTCGAAGTGGCCTGGCTGGTGGCCTTGAGCGAGGCGGGTTGGGCGGAGTTTCCCCCCTTGAGCCTGGCGGCACGCAAGCATTTGCGCAGCCTGGTCCGTGGGTTTGGCACGGCCGAGGCCACAGCCATCAAAGCCATTGAGAAAACCACCAACCATGATGTGAAAGCGGTGGAGTACTGGATCAAAGCCCAATGCCAACGCGCCGATTTGCCCGCACCGGTGCGCGCGGAACTGGCCCAGGTGGTGGAGTTCATCCACTTCGCCTGCACCAGCGAAGACATCAACAACACCAGCCATGCCTTGCAACTGCAAGCGGCCCGCCAGCAGGTCTTGTTGCCCGCGCTGCAAGGCGTTTTGGCCCGGTTGCGTGGCCTGGCCGTTGCCCATGCCCAGGTGCCCATGCTCGGCCGCACCCATGGCCAAACCGCCACCCCCACCACCGTGGGCAAAGAATTCGCCAATGTCGTGGCGCGTTTGCAACATGCCCACGATGCGATTGCCGCCGTGGGTTTGATGGCCAAAATGAATGGTGCGGTGGGCAACTACAACGCCCACCTCAGCGCCTGGCCCGAGATGGATTGGGAGGCCTTTGCCCGCCGCGTGGTGGAAACTCCCGACCACGACGACCCCGCCCAATCCTTTGGTTTGGGCTTGCGGTTCCAGGCCTACAGCACCCAAATTGAGCCGCATGACCACCTGGCCGAATTGTTTGATGCCGTGGCGCGGGCCAACACCATCTTGGTCGACTTGGCCCGCGATGTGTGGGGCTATGTGTCGCTGGGCTACTTTAAGCAGCGGCTCAAAGCCGGCGAAATCGGTTCATCGACCATGCCGCACAAAGTCAATCCGATTGATTTTGAAAATGCCGAGGGAAACCTGGGGCTGGCCAACGCGCTCTTACGCCACATGAGCGAGAAACTGCCCATCAGCCGCTGGCAGCGTGACCTCAGCGATAGCACGGTGCTGCGCAACATGGGCGTGGCCTTGGGCCATGCGGTGCTCGCCTACCAATCGCTCAGCGTGGGCCTGGACAAACTCGAACTCCACCAAGAGGCTTTGGCCGCCGACTTGGACAATGCCTGGGAAGTGTTGGCCGAGCCCATCCAAACGGTGATGCGCCGTTATGGGGTGGCCGGCGCGTATGAGCAACTCAAAGAAGTCACGCGCGGCAAACAAGTGCGCGCCCAAGACCTGCATGCCTTGATCGAGGGCTTGAACATCCCCGCCGATGCCAAGGCCCGCTTGCTGGCGCTCACGCCGGCGACCTACGTGGGCATGGCGGTTGGCCTGGCCCAACGCCAAGCCTGACATGGCCATCAAGTCGACCATCTTCAAGGCGCATTTGCAAATCGCCGACATCGACCACGCCTATTACGCGGATCATGCACTCACCCTGGCGCGCCACCCCAGCGAAACCGATGAACGCATGATGGTGCGCCTGGTGGCCCTGGCCTTGAACGCCCACCAACTGCAAGGCACCTGCCAAGGCGACGGCCATTTGCAATTTGGCGCGGGCCTGAGCGACCCCAATGAACCCGATGTGGTGTTGCGCGACTTCACCGGCCGCACCCGCTGGTGGATCGAGGTCGGTCAGCCGCAAGACAAACCCTTGCTCAAGGCTTGCGGCGTGGCCGATGGGGTGTGTGTATATGCCTTCAACCATGCGGCGGATGTGTGGTGGCGTGGCATACAAAACGCTTTGACCAAGCCGCGCAACTTGCAGGTCTGGCGCATCCCATCGGCCAGCGCCCAGGCCCTGGCCGCTTTGGCCGAGCGCAGCATGACGCTTCAAGCCACCGTGCAAGAGGGCGTGCTGATGCTGGGCAGCGCCCGTGGCACGGTGGATGTGGAATGTGAGCGCTGGCTGTGATGCGCCGCCCCGACACCTCAAGCGCTGGATTTGTCGGCGTGGTGCAGCGCAGGTGCGCCAGGCTTGGGGTTGTCCGCGCCCGCCCGCTCGGCATAGCGGTTAAAGCGCCAGGCATCGGCACTCAAGGTGATGCGCCGCCAGGTCGCACGCTTGGCACCAGGGCTCATCTCGGTCCAGCGCTGCACCTCGTCAAAACTGCGGCCGCAACCTTTGCACCAGGCATCGCCCTGGCTGGTCGAACAAATGGCAATGCACGGTGTGTCAGGGGTGGTGTCGTACCAGGCGCGCCAAGCGGCCATGGCCTGGGGCGGAAAGCCTTTTTCAGCCGCTTCGTCCTCATGGTGGAAAACCATCAAGGCATACACCTCGGCCAAGGCACGGGTTTCGTTGGCCAAGGTGATGCCATCGGGCGAGGGCTTGCGCACACGCCAAAAATTGATCGCAGCTTCGATGTCGGTGATGTGTATGGACGCCATGGGGGAGCAAATAATAGAGCATCCCCCACAAAACAAAGCCTGCGTGGAATGGGCGCATGAAGCTGCTGATCAAATGGCTGCTCTATGCCACGGCTTTGATGGCTTTGTCTGAGCTTCACCCCGGTATCAAGGTGGCGCATTTTGCGGTGGCCATGTCGGCAGCGCTGGTGATTGGCCTGCTGCATATGCTGCTGCGACCCCTGCTGGTGCTGCTCACCCTGCCTGTGACCGTGCTCAGCCTGGGGTTGTTTGTGTTCATCATCAACGCCTTGTTGTTTTGGATGGCCGCCGCAATGCTCACCGATTTTCGGGTCGACAGCTTTGGCGATGCCTTGGTGGGTTCGCTGATTTACTCGGCACTGGGCATGCTGATCGACTCAGCGCTGAAGCAGCTGTTCCCGCCGCAGTGAGTCGATTTCGCGCAAATTGGCATCGATGATGGATGCCTCAATGTGATCGGCCCGCTCCATTTGTCCATCACGGGTTTTTTGCATCACCAGCGCCTGGGCTGCGCGCAGCCGGTCTTGGGCCCCCGCCAAATCGTGCTGCAACCAACGGGTTTGCGCCTGCACACGGATGGCGCGCAAGCTCTTGCCTTGGCACTGCAAGGCCTGGGCCAACAGCGATGCGGCCATGATGTCACGGGGCCGCTGCAACATCCAAGCGTCCAACTCTTGCGCGGCCAGGCCACAAGCTGGGACTTGCTGCAGTGCCAATCGCGCCTGGGCCAACCACAGGACTTCGGCCCGGCTCGAGGGCCGGCTTTGGCCTTGCAACAAATCAATGGTGGTTTGGGCTTGGCCCGATTGCAGGGCCACCTCGGCTTGCAAACCGCGCCACCAGTGCGGCGCTGCCTGTGACAACAGGGGGCCGAGTCGATCGCGTTTTTGCACCGCTGCGGCCATTTGCTGAAGCCGCACATCCGACAAAACCGCCGCATACAGCACAGCGACTTGCCGCATGGGCGGGTAGCTTGACAAGCCTGGGTCAAGCGCGGCATCGGACAAGCGGCGCAAGCCGTCCACATTGGTTTGCACCAAAGCCCGTGCGCGCGCTGCCGTGAGCACATCGTCCCAGTCGGTGGTTGCCGTTTTGCTTTGGGCCAAACTGGGTTGGCGCAATTGCATATCGGCAATGCGCTCGGTGGTCAAGGGGTGGCTGCGCAAATAAGGGTAGTTGCCCCGGTCGTTCAAGCGGGATGCGATTTGCAGTTTTTCAAACATGCCGACAAAACCCTGGGTGTCAAAACCCGCATCGGCCATCACGCCAAAGCCCACCCGATCGGCTTCTCGCTCCATATCGCGCGAAAAGTTCAATTGGGTTTGGATGGCCAAGGCTTGTCCACCCGAGATCATGGCGGTGCCCGCGCTGGGGCTTTTGCTGGCCGCCAAGATCGCCAGCAGCATGGCCCCCATCAGCAGCGGGGACTGCTGGCTCTGGCGCGACATCAAGCGCGCAATGTGGCGCTGGGTGACATGGGTGAGTTCGTGCGCCAACACCGATGCCAACTCATGCCGGTTGCCCACCGTGGCGATCAATCCCAGGTGCACGCCCAAGTAGCCCCCAGGCAGGGCAAATGCGTTGACACTGGGATCGCGAATCAGGCTCACCTCCCAGGCAAAGCGCTGCTCCAACTCGGCCGACAACTCGCCACGCTCGCGCGCAGCCACCATCAGGCGCAACCAAATTTGCTGCACCTGCTCGCCCAACACCGGGTCGTCCAGGTAATCGGGGTCTTTGTAGATCTCGCGCATGATGTTGTCGCCAATGCGCCGCTCTGACACCAGGGAAATATCGCCCGCATCTCCCAGGCTGGGCAAGCGTGGAGTGCCCACGCTTTGGGCCTGTGACAAGGGCAACGGCATGGCCAGCAAGGCGGCGCACACGGCGGCCAATAGCCGCGTCGGCCTGACCAGGCGACGCAAACGGGCAAGGGTGGGAGGGGTGTTCATGACCTTATCATGGACCATATTAACCCGCGATAAGCGCTGGCCTTGGTCTGTGACCACTGCTGTGCAAACCCATGGATAGTCCCAAGATGTCTGAACTCACCCATTTCGATGCCCAAGGCCAAGCCCACATGGTGGACGTGGCCCAGAAAGCTCAAACCCACCGGGTGGCCGTGGCCCAAGGCCGCATCCGCATGCAAGCCCACACCCTTGAATTGATCACCCATGGGCAGGCCCAAAAGGGAGATGTCTTGGGTGTGGCCCGCCTGGCTGGCATCATGGCGGCGAAAAAAACCAGCGACCTCATCCCCTTGTGCCACCCCTTGGCCCTGACCCGCGTGAGCGTCAGTTTTGAGCTCGAACCCGATCACCAATGCGTGGTGTGCCAGGCCCAGGCCGAAACCCTGGGACCCACAGGGGTTGAAATGGAAGCCCTCACCGCCGTGCAGCTGGCGCTACTGACCATTTACGACATGTGCAAAGCGGTAGACCGCAGCATGACCATCACCGATGTGAAGTTGCTGGAAAAGCATGGCGGCAAGAGTGGGAGTTTTGTGGCCTAGACTGCGAACGCTGGGGCAAACATCGACCATTGGTCAGCCCAATATCAAGACACAAAAAACCCGCCAAGGCTCTTTCGGGCCTTGGCGGGTTGGGCTTAGAAAAGCCAGCTGGCTTTACTTGGCAGTACCGCCGCCACCCTGGCCGCCACCCTGGCCGCCACCCTGGCCACCGCCAGAAGGTGCGCCGCCGCCTTGGCCGCCACCCTGGCCGCCTTTGGAAGCACCGCCGCCGCCCTGGCCGCCGCCCTGGCCGCCGCCTTGACCGCCACCCT
>Ga0214923_10002007_pt1 | contig 27915 bp, 22 predicted proteins | sample LL1510_MetaG_FD_177993 | JGI IMG/M metagenome (GOLD analysis project Ga0214923, IMG submission 177993) | Freshwater microbial communities from Lake Lanier, Atlanta, Georgia, United States - LL-1510 | ecosystem: Environmental > Aquatic > Freshwater > Lake | place: USA: Georgia | collected...
AGACATATTTGTAATATTAGAAACATTCCATTCACCAATTGGAGGACGATTATATGTGTTTCCATTTATATAATTCTCAATCTCATTTCGTAAATTTGATTGAGAAGGATAAAATACTTTATTTTTTGCTTTTTCAGATAAAGACATATAATATTATAAAATTATATTATATTATAATATTATATTTAATGTATTAATTTTTTACATTTACACCCTTGAATATTTAAAATTGCACGCTTAATACAAAAAAAACAAAAAGGTTTTATATTCACATAGCGTGTAAATTTTGGTTTTGGTAGTTCATCTTAACTACCTGATAAATTCATGATTCTGGATTGTCACAACTGATAAATAGTTTCTTTATTATATCATTATAAACAATTAATGTATTAATTTTTAATATCTCGTGTTAATTCTCTTGATGGAATGCCACCTCTAATCCAATTTTGTGACGCTATATTTTCAATTTGATTTGCAGGGTTTTTTATTCTTTCTTGAACTGTTGGCAATAAAGGTGTTTGGTGATATTTAATATAACTTTTTTCACTTAAATTAGTAACACTTCTTTTATTTACTATTTGTTCTCCTTGTTGTAATTGTGCTTCCATAACTGGATTAACTGTTCCTCTACCTAAATATGGTACTGTTGCAAAAGGTCTATGAAATAAATCAATTCTACATTTTGGATTTGTTTGTATTGTTCCTATTTGCAATTTTGATGAATCATTTATATTACAACCACCTGCACCAATATTATAACCACCATTATACATTATTCCAGGTTGTGTTGTTGCAAGAGCAATTGGGGTTTTCATCGAACAGTCTGATGCAAAATAATTTTGTGTCATATAATTACATGACGATACATTTTGAATATCTTGTTGGGTAACACTACATTCATCTAAACCTATGCGACTAAGATTGTGAAAAGTATATCCTGAATATGTTGCCATATATTATTATATATATATTATACATTATTTTGTAATATTTTTTATAATATACTAAAATATTACAAAATAATGTATAATTTAATAAAAAATTTTTTATTCTAATTATTATTAAAAATTTTATTGTTACCATTTTTGATATATTTTTATCTTCATCTTCATCACAATGTTGAGTTGTTACTTAATATTTTAAATTATTGGTTTTATTTAATGATTGTTTTTATTATATTTAATACATAACCAGTAGATATTTGCACATTATTACATATATTATCATTACTTTATTTATCATTTTGTTTATGTTTACATAATACAAAATTAGTATTATAATTTTTCTACATATTTCATAAATAAATAGCTTTTTTACATTTTTATCTAAAATATAGTTTGTGGGTGAATTATTGAATAAAAAAGATTAAATAATGCTTTATTTTTTGTCCCATTTTAAATCTTCAAAAGTGTAAATTCTCATAATAAATATTATTGTTTGACTTTAATAGTATCAATATAATTTTGTCTCATATTATAATTTATACAATACATTAATAATGCAGGTTGTAATTCATTTACATATTTTTTGACAATTGTATTTGTAATAAATAACTTTTTTTCTCTTAATTTTGTAATGTAAATCTCGTGTAACTTAAACATATGTGTTCTAAATTGTTCTGAATAATTTATTAATTTTTTTTCTTTTTTTATATAACAACCAATGTAATTTTTAAAAAGTGTATCAGTAAATAAATGCACTTGGTCTCTAAAGACCAAAAAATCATTTTTATGTTCTGGATAATATTTTAAATAATTTTTCACATTTCCTTCTTTTCTTAAACATAAATATTGATATTGCAATTTTGGATGATTTCCCCTCAATTGACGAACCTGTTCATATACTGGATTTCTAATTTTTGTCCTTTCTCCTGTTTTTTTATTGTAAATAACAACACCTAATATTTGATAAGGTGTATTCATTGAAGCATATTTGTCAATTAATTCGCTATAAGATGAAAATTTGTAAATTTCAGGAAATTTTACGTTAAACCCTAATTCTTTAAATATTGGCACAAAATCACTTACATCAAAAAAATTTACTGTAATATTATCTATTTCATTATTAATTTTATAAACACCAACTAAATATAAACATGGATTTGAAAAAGGTACTACAATTCTATTCATTGGATGTTGCAATACAAAACTATAACTTAAATTTTTATCTAATTTATTTATATCTAAATTTACATTTTTACATGCATCAATAAACATATCTCTAAATGTATATGTATTTAATAGTTTTGATTTGTAAAACACAGATGTTGCACCTACTGTATTTCGTGTAGAAATTTCCCAAGTTCCTGTAATACCAACCGATTTATTAAAAAATACATTTATCATTGTTCCTTCAACAAATTCTTCTGCTTGAATAAATTTATCATTTGCATTATATAAACTAATAAAATGGTCAGGTTTATATGATTTTGGAGGTGAAAAACAAATAATTTGATTGTCACTATTTAAAATTAACGAACGACATAAACCATACGTTGAAATGCTGTCATCAGATAATATATTTTTATCATATCTAATAACTTTATATTGAGCATTATTTATTTTACATTCAATTTTATTCAATTTTAGTATGTTTGATTTATTTAAATTTTGATTATTTATTAATTCATTTAATCCATTAATTGCAGATAAATTATATAATTGTGTTTGTGAGTCTGTCATTAAAGTAATATATATATATATATATATGTCTTTATATTTATTTAATCTTGTTTTTAAGTATATAAAATAATATTAATATCTATTATTATTATAGAAATAATGACAACAACAAAATATATAGAATTAGAACTTCAACTTGGAGATATCATACATATTTCAAATCCGGTTAATGAAAATTTAAATAGACAAACGTTTTATATTGATTACATTGATAAATCTAAAGTATATTTAATAAATACAGAAACATTAAATCGTATAAAAATTAACATAAATGAAAATGGTATTTTGGGAGATGGAAATATAACAAAAATAGAAATATTAAGTCGTGCAGATACACCAAGTTACGCAAGACAAAATGGATTATTACCTGGAAAATGGATAAATATTTTTTTTGGAGGTGACTATCCAGTCATAATTGTAGGGCAAATTACAAATTTAGAAGAAGATATGATTGAAATAAAAACACCAGAAAAGGATATTTTATATATTAATTTTGATTATAAAGGAATTCCCGAAAATTTACCGATTATTAATATTGAAATTAGAGAAAAACCGTTATTAGAAAGTGAAAATAATGTTGATGATAATCTTGAAATAAAAGATATAAATAACGATAATATAAATGACGAATATGAAATTCCACAATTAGAAGAAGATAAAAAAACAATAAAAGCAGAAGAATTAAATTTAAATATTCAAGTACCTATTAAACAAGTGAAAGACCATTTGAGAGAACTTATAATTAAAGCAGACCAAATTGTGTTTGGTGATGAAGAATTAGGAAAAATTGTCCAATATGTTGATGTATCTTCAAAAATTCAAAGATATAGTATAGAAACACAAGTTAGTGATTTATTGGACGAATTATTATCTACAATACCAAACACACAAAGAACACCTCGTGTTTTAAATAATATTCATATTATGATTGAACGATTTAAACAATTGAGGGAACATTTTTCAATTTTTAATCAATATGGAATTGTTGAAGGATTTATACGAAAAGATTTCACATATAAACCACTTAAAAATTGGTTAAATACATTTAATATTAATTTATATTGGATACTTCCAGTTGTCAAAAATATAAAAAAAATATATGACAATAAAATAGAAGAAACAGAAGACGAAGAAATAGAAAATAATGATTTTATTAACATAAATATAAATGAAGATCTTATTGAAATTAATAAATTATTTAATAATTATAAATCGAATGATTTACCTGGTGTAAATAAATATGCATCATTATACGACCAATTATTACCATTTTTCAGACCATTTGACTATATTAATGAAGAAAATCAAAATGACATTATTATTGAAAAAGAAGTCCAAAATAATCTTAATGTAATTATTGATAATTTAGAAAATTTTTATTCAACAATATTTAGTAATTCATCTATAACAACAAAACGTTTTGTAATTACAAAATATAATTTATGCGAAACAAAATTAGATACAATAGAAACAAATAATATAACAAAAAAAAATACTGTTAGAGTAAAAATTAATGACAATGATTTAATGTCAATTAAATCAATTATGACATTACCTGAACCATTTATTCGTTTCTCAAAAATAAATTTGCCTGGAACAAATATTTTAAATAGTTCAAATTTAAATCAAATTTTTATAAATTATTGGCAAATTCTTAAAAAAAAAACAAATGTAAAAAATGTTTTTGTTGAAACATTAAAGGATGATTACGAATTGGAAATTCATGAAAATGAATTTGCAGAACATATACATAATTATATTATTAATGTTCCTCAACAAGAGATGGTTGGAATGAAAAAAGAAGAAATATATTTAAAATATACAAATGCAATTGTACCTAAAATTCGTGTATTATTCAATATTATGAAAAAATATATCAAAGGCAAATTAACAATTATTGATGTAGTTAGTTATTTAGAACCATTTTTAATTTATACAGATGATTTAACATTTAATCAATATAAGGAAATTACTGATTTTATTGATAAACAAATTTCAGTTTACAATAAAAATATGATTGAATTTTCAAGAATATTTAAAATGTTGTCTTCAATACGACATATGCCATTAAATAAATCAAATGCTTTTTCTATAATAGAAATAATTTCTGCTAATTTACGAAATGATGTTATTGAAACAGGTTATGCTTTAACACAACCAGAAGAAAATAATAGCAATTCTGAAATATTAAAAAAAATTATTATGAAAGATAGTTTAAATTTATATACAGCAACAATAGCTTATCAAAATTTAGATTTGATGTTACCAAAAGATGTTAGTGATGTTTTTGAAAATGATAAAAAATCAACTGAAAAAAAATTAAATGAAAATGAAGATAAAAACAATTGTAATAATATTATAATTTCTAAATTATATACTTCAATTGAAGAACTTCAAAATGACAATAACAAAACTATATATTTTGATAAAAAATATGACAAGACAAATTATGGAATAATGGAAGATCAAAAAGGATATTATAAAGAAGTAATAAATTTAACACCTGAAAAACTTAAAGAGCATATCATTACAGACCAAATGAAAAAAAATAATTTAACAGAAGAACAAGCAACTTATTTGGCTGAAACATTGATGGATGGAAATAAAAAAGTAAAAGATGGACAATATGCTCTTTTATATAAAGGTTATTCTGAAAATATTGAAAATGAAAATGATTATTATATTAGAAAAAATAACAAATGGATATTAGATAATGAGCTTTCTAAATCCCAGTTAAATATTGATGAATCCGCAATATTATGTGATTTACAAGAAAAATGCATAAGTATACAATCAAATAGTGATATTGACAAATGTGAAACTTTAAAATCAAACGAATTAAGTCTACAAACCAATTTATTGAAAAATATAATAAGTGAATTTGATACTAAATATAAATTATCAAAAGAACAATTTCAAAAAGAAATAAAAGCAAAATTTGATTATTTTATGTCAATAATGCATATTTTATCCAAAATAGAATTCAATGGATTATTAAAATATAATAATGAAAAATATAAATTAAGTGTTAATATTTCAGATGAAATTAAATACAACGTAAAGTCGCCATTTTCAGAATTACTTGATTTAATTCTCAGTCAAAAAGATTTTGTGAAAAAACAACAAGATATTTTGAAATTTTCCAACAAATTTACACGACCACATATTGTTGGATTATTACAAGAAAATCAACATTGGTTATATTGTATTAAAACAAATGTTCCTTTATTACCATGTTTTAAAAAGGAGTTGGCGGTTGCATTTATAACATCACAATTCGAGTATCAAAATGTATTGGAAAAAATAAAGTCAACAAATGGTCAATTAAGTGATGATGGTGATTGGTGGACAGATAAATATACAGGATGGGCTATTTGTCCAGGTGATTTTGACACTGAAGAAGGTTATGATGATGGTTTTAAAATTGTTACAAAATCAATTTTAGAAGAAGAAGCAGGAAATAAAATTATGGCTTCAAATGTTGTTAAAATAAAATATATAACTCCTGAAAGTATTATGATTAATAATATAATAAATGCATTATCCATTGCAATGGGTATAAATATAGAAATACAAAAAGAATTTATTATTAATAATGTCATTGAAACAATAAAAAATACAGTTGAAAGTGAAAATGATTATAAAGAAAAAATTAAAATAGCTGCACAAAAAGGGAAAAATTTACCATCTTATAAAGAATTTTTTAATACCGCCTTATTATTTTATACATTAGGTATGTATTTAATTGCAGTTCAAACTATTATACCCTCCATAAAAACAAGAAAAACTCATCCAGGTTGTGTTCGTTCTTTTACTGGTTATCCATTTGAAGGATCAAGTGATTTAAGTAGTTTAGAATATTTATCTTGTGTTACATATGACATTAGAGAATCTGGCGAACCTTGGAATGTTTTAAAAAAAACAAATGTAGATAAAGTAAAAACAAAAATAAAATCATTAATAGATGAATTATTATTACAACTCCCAGAAGTACAACGAAAGTTTGCAGAAAAAACAGAATATTTGTTGTCTAATCCAACAACTGAAATTCCAACCGATCATGATATATCTAAGTGGACAGATTTTTTACCTCCATTAATTCCTTTTAAAATAAAAAATTTGGCAAATATTTCAGACACTTTTAAACAATCACTTGTAAATGAATTGAAAATTGGTTCTAAAAATCAATATGAAAAATTATTAGTAATTGATTCAAAAATAATACAATTCTCTCTAGCTATCCAAGAAAAAATACAACAAATTGTTAAAACACATAAATTATTATTACATACATCTAATAATGAACCATATTTGGAAAATTCATGCTGTGATAGTAATGAAGATGAAACAACTACTCAATATTTTACAAGTAGAAATTCTGAAATTATTGAATATAACCAAATAGTTCAAAAATTAGAAAATATGATTGATGATATAAGATATAATACAGAATCACAATTATTTTACAGTAATTTTAATACAAAACTTTTTTATCCAGAAATTTCAAACAAATTTGATGAGAGAACAATTTACATTTCTTTTATTTTTTATTGTAAATTCAAATCATTAATTCCAATTCCTGAAGAATTATTACCAATAAGTGGTGACAAACCAGATAATTCATTAATCAATCCTAGTGATACAATAGATAGAATAATTCAAAAATTAAAAGAAGATGGAAAAAATTATACAAATGAAATGTTTTTAAGGTTAATTCAGTTAATAAGTCGTAAAAATATTATAAATATTGATTTGGATAATCCAATAATTTCTTCTGTTACTAAATTAGCCAAGTTTTTAGAATTTTTAAATGATCAAAATAATGATGATGAAATTATTGAACGTTCATTGATAAAACTTATAACAAATGCTATTGATACTTTTGATATTGCAAGAGAAGAAAATACAATTGAAGTAAAAAATTTAAATAATTTTTTAATTAGAATTAATGAAGAAATGAAAAATGAATTGATTTCATTTATTAAATATAATTCTACTTTATCAAATAAAAAAATTAAAAATTTTACAAAACAAATTTCAAATTTATCAATTTGGAATTTTGATAATTCAACTAGAAATGAAGATATAAAAATATCAGATGACATAATGTATTCTATTGTTAATTTTTATAAAAGTTTTATAAATAATTTTGTAAATGTATTTCCGTCAATAATATTAAATAAAATTAATTATAATTTTATTGAAATTCCTGAATATTACGGATATTCTGAAAATCATAAAAAAAAATTACAAGAATACTTTAGCATTTATTTTATTTCTTTACAAAAATTTTATGGAAAAGAAGTTTCAATATTATTTAATATATTAAATGAAATTAAAAAAATAGGTAATAATTTAGTACAATTATCACAAATAACACCTTGTTTTTCAAACATAAAAAATGGACGGGAAATTTTAAAAGGTGTTATTGATGATAGAACCAGTAGATTTTTATTTGAATATTATTTATTACGCATATTAATAACTTACATTAATTTGAGTGATGAAAATGATATGATAAATTACGTAAAAAATAAAGAAGAAATTGATGATGTATATACTGTAGAATATATTGAAGATAAAGAAACTAAAATAGATTTAAGTATTGATTTGAGAGATAATACGAATTTGCAAATTTTCACTGGTAATAAAAAGGAATTAAAAGAAAAAGTTGCAGATTTACTTATTACTTTTATTGAAATTATGAATAATGAAAAAGAAGAAATAGATATCACATATGAAGATATTCAGGATAGAGTATTTAAACTTAAAGAACGAGAAAAAAAAATGGTTACAGATAGATTAAAATCAATGACAGATGAAGAAAGGGATGCAGATACAATTATGAAAATAACAAAACAAGGATTATATAGTAAAGGATTACAAAAAGGATTAACAGTTTATGATAAAGATTTTTACGAAGAAGAACAAGATTTGAGATATAATATGGATATGGCAGAAAAAATAATTCGTAAAAAAAATAAAAATGCATCTGATGAAAATATAGACATACTTGTAGATGAATATTTAGAACAAAAACTTGTTGATGCAGAAATTGATAATGATGCATATGATATAGAATATTTAGGTGAAGATTTTTTTAATGGTAATTATGATGGTGTTAGTGCACCAGAATATGATGATTATTCCGATGAATATTAAATTACACATTTTTTATCATATTATATATATAAATATATATATAAATATATATAAAATTAGACCAATTTCAAAAGCAATTGAAAACAAAATAGAAATATATTTTGGGTTACTTATAACTATAAATATTTTAATTGTAAAATATATTTATTTTTTTTGTCTTTGAATTACTTTTTGTTTTTTTAGATTTTGTTTGTATTCTTGATTTAGAAGTTTTTTTTAATTTAGTATCATTTGAAATATCTGGTTTGTAATTTAAAAACCATTCTTCAAATAATTTTTTATTTGTATTTTTTAATTCTTTATACTTTTGTGCTTTTTCATTTTTTATTTCTTCAACTGATAATTGATGACCATAACATGTTATACTAAATCTTTTTAATAATCCTTTTTGAGATAATCTATTTTTTTGTTGAACATCAAATAGAAATTTTGACATACAAATTATCCTATCAATAAATTGATTATAATATGGTTTATTTGCATATAAAAATGCTAAGTAAAAACTTAACATGGTATCAATTGTAGCTATTTTTAATTTCTTTCCTTTTAAATTTAATATATTATAACTATGGCATCCAATTGGTTTATAAATAAATAAAACACTATCTTTTCTTATTTTTATTTCATAATGTTCTGGAATAATTTCTCCAATATTTTCATGTTTAATAATTTTCACATTTGTTATATTATTATCTTTTAATCTTTCTTTAACAATTTGCGATGTATTTTCCGGATTATTTGATAAAATATCAAAATCAGCAATGTTTTGAATTTTTTTTCTTAAATGACTTGGCATATATTGAGAATATAACGTGTTTGCAAATCCTCCAAAAAATACAACACCTTCATTAATTAATGTATTTTTTATTATTTGATAAATTTCTTCTTGATTAATTTTATTTTCCATTTCACGTTGGAAATTTACTTTATTACAATTTTTATTTGTAATTGGGTAATTTTTATTTAACAATAATAATCTTTTTAATACTTTTTCCCATCTACTTGTATCACCTGCAGGTCTTGATAATTCTAAATACATTGACATTCTTAAAAAATTTGGTGGAGCATACAATATATTTCCAACACTTATTGCATCTTTTTTTAAAACTGTAAAAATTTCACTTGACAAATGTGTTATGTCTGCAACTGCTATATAATTCACAAATACTTTATATGTTCCATGATGTTGTCCAGATTTCGCTTCAACATCAATAAAACCTTTTTTATAATAAACGTCAGCTAATTCTTTCGCATCTTCTAAAGCATTTTGCGAAAAAAAATCATAATCAGGTAATTCAGCCTCTTTATTATAAAATCTATCTTCTTCTGGTAAAATATTATTTATTGCTGTTCCACCATAACATATTAATTTTTTTAATTTAATAAAATTTTCAACAATGTCAATAATTTGTTGAACCTCTTCAGAATTGACAATTCGTTTCCCTTTTTTTTCTTCTGCATTATCTACTGCTAATCGTAAAATTGCCAATTCACATTCTGCAAATGTTAAATCTTTGCAAATATTTTTTTTTTTTTTCATTTATATTAACTATGTAAAATAATATTTATACAAAATATAAATTCACAATATTATATTATACAAAATATAAATTCACAATATTATATTATATTATACAAAATATAAATATATTTATATATACATTTATATATAAATATATGGTAATAAATATTGATATAATTGAAAATAATATAACTAAAAATGATATTGAAATTGACAATATGTTAAAAATCATTGAAATAAAAAAAATATCAAATAAAATAAAAAGGGAATTTAAATATTTAATAAAAAACAATATTTGTAATCTTGAAGATATTTCTATCGATAAACAAAAAAATGATTATCACATTAATATTAATATAAATAATATAAAATATACTTTTATTATAACAATTCATTATCCATTTAGAATTCCTAAAATGTTAATTAATGATAAACAATTAAATTTAAAACATAAACAAAATTCAAATTTAACATCAAAATATATTGGTATTGAATGTTTTTTATGTAATTCTAAATTTTACGATGAAAACTGGTCTCCAAGTTATAGTATGTTAGATTTAATTGAAGAAAATAATACTATAAATAATTACATTCAAAAAGTTAAATATAATACTATTATAAATGTTATTAAAAGAAAATATTTAAATGATGATATAGATATAATAAATTGGTTATATTATTGATATAGTATATTTCGTTTTTTATAATTATATTATAATTATGATATATTATTTTTATATATTATGTCATTTTTATAATAATTTAATAATTAAAATTATAATAATCTGTTGATGCATTTCTTGTAGCATAAGAATATTCAGGTAATTGTTTTGATGGTGCATCGACATTGACAGAATGATATCTTAAATCATATGGTTTTAATGAAAATGCATAATTACTTCTATCAAAAAATAATGTATTTTCCATTAAAAAATTATCTACATATTGATATCTCATTGCGACCATTTGACAACCAGAAGCTCTACATAATATTCCACTTGGATTTGTCGGATTAATACCATTATCTGGTATAACAATTGTCATACCTCGTCGATTAAATTCAGTTAATTCATTTATATCAGGATTATTTTTTATATTATAATAAGTATATTCTCTCATAAATATTGAATTACTTGTCAAATTTACATATTCTACCAACTCTTGATTTTCCAAAAATGACGTATTACTTCTATCTACAATTAAGACAATTTTATTTTGAAGAGATAACAATGGTATATTACCTAAATTTTTACCTTCCAATTCAAAACTATAATTCATTCCTAACATTATATCATTATTTGATTTAAATATATCCGCTAATTTTGAATACATTTTTTGGTTATTACTTTTAAATCTTAAATGTATTAACATAGGGTCAGTTGAATTCGGACATGTTCCGCCAGAAAATCCATAATTTCTTATAGTGTCCATTATTAAAGAAAAATCAATTGAATTGAACGTTTCTTTAACATGATAATTGTCAGTTGTGCTTGTTGATACAACAGGATTATCATCTATAGAATATATTTCAAAATCCAAACATCTTACACCTTGTTTTATAATTGCTTTTAAAATATCAATACTTACAAAATCATTTTTATATGACCCACCACTACATGCGTTATATGCTGTTTTTATATAATAATCATATAAATTACCACTACAATCTGGATCATTTGCATTTATTGGTCTTAAATTTCCATTTACACTTGGATATAAATCATTCATGTATTTTACTTCTCTACCTTTTAATTTATATAAATAAATAATATAACTTATAAAAAAAATTAAAATAATAAATATAAATGTAACTATCATATAAGATTTAAAATCATCATCTAAACTTTTAATTTGTAATAAATAATCTGTTGAATTTTTCATTACTAATATATTATATTATTTTTTTTATTTTTAGAAGTTTATGAATTAAATATTATATTAATTTATTATATTAATTTTTAGAAGTTTATGAATTAAATATTATATTAATATATTTTAAATTAAAATAATTTAATTATAAACTTATATTATAATTAATATGGCTGGTGGATTGATGCAACTTGTATCTCAAGGACAAGCAAACCAAATTTTAAATGGCAATCCTTCAAAAACTTTTTTTAAATGTGTATATAAAAAATATACTAATTATGGTAAGCAAAATTTTAGAATAGATTATACAGGAACCCCTCAACTCAATCTCACTACCGAATCTACCTTTTCATTTAAAATTCTAAGATATGCAGATTTATTAATGGATTGTTATATATGTATTAATTTGCCAAATATTTGGTCACCAATAATGCCGCCGAGAGAAATTGTTAATGCTGACGGAACAAAAAGTTATACAGATTGGGCTCCATATAATTTTGCTTGGATTAAAAATTTGGGTGCTCAAATTATTAGTCGAATAAAAATTAATTGTGGAAATCAACAACTTCAACAATATTCAGGACAATATATTTTAGCATCTGCATTAAGAGATTTCAGTTCAACAAAATTAGAATTATTTAATGAAATGATTGGAAATGTGCCCGAATTGTATGATCCAGGCAATTCTGGAGGAAGAGTTAATGCTTATCCAAATGCATTTTACACAACAAGTCCTGCTGGTGCTCAACCTTCGATAATGGGAAGAACCTTATGGATACCAATTGGTTCATGGTTTTCACTTCTATCAACGCAAGCATTTCCATTAGTTGCATTACAATATAATGAATTAACAATTAATGTAACATTTAGACCAATTAATGAATGGTTTACAATACGTGATGTTATGGATAATTATAATAATTATCCAGTTGTAGCACCAAATTTTAATCAATATTATATGCAATTTTATAGATTTTTACAAACTCCACCTGATGAAGAATTAACACAATCATCTTATTTAGACACTAGAACCAATTGGTTTGCTGATATTAATTTAAATTGCACATATTGTTTTTTATCTGATGATGAATCCACTATATTTGCCAAAAATGAACAGAAATATTTAATAAAATCTATATATGAAAAAACATTTTATAATGTTACTGGTCCAAATATAGTTGATTTAGATTCAATGGGTATGGTTGTTAGTTGGATGTTTTATTTTCAACGAAGTGATGTAAATTTAAGAAATCAATGGTCTAATTATACAAATTGGGCATACGATTATATGCCACAAGATGTTAGTATTGCACCAACTAATGGAAATTTTAAAAATCCCAATTCTTCAGGTCCTGAATATTTAGGTCCAGGTTTAGAACCTGATGGAACTGAAAGTGGATTATTTATAAGTGGTGTTTATAATCCTCAAAATTTAAAAACAATTTTAGTAGCATTAGGAATATTATTGGATGGACAATATAGAGAAAATAAATTACCTTCTGGTGTATTTAATTTTGTTGAAAAGTATGTTAGAACTTCTGGTTATGCACCTCCTGGGTTATATTGTTATAATTTTTGTTTAGATACAGATCCGTTTAAAAATCAACCTTCTGGTGCAATGAATATGAGTAGATTTACTAATATTCAAATTGAATTTACTACTATTAGTCCTCCTGCAGATCCATATGCACAAGTATTAACAATTTGTGATCCAAATACTGGTGATATTGTTGGTATTAATAAACCAACTTGGAGAATTTATGAATATAATTACAATTTATATTTTATTGAAGAACGTGTTAATATGGTTGTTTTTGTTGGTGGTAATGCAGGATTATTATATGCTTATTAATAAATAAATCAAAAAATATTTATATAAAAAATATTTAATATATCAAAAAATAAAATAAAAATATATTATAATGATGAATTTATGTGCACCTACTATCATATATTTAATATTTTCAATAACTCAGGTATTAATTGATACATTTAAAGGATTATATAATACCGCTATTGTTAAAATTATAGTTACTATAATGATAACATTATTATTAAATATATTATGCGAAAAAGGATTGACGGTTGTTTCTTGGATTATAGTTTTTATTCCATTTATTTTAATGACAGTTCTTGTAACAATGATATTGTATATTTTTGGTTTAGATGCATCAACCGGAACTATAAATTACAAATGTGACCAAATTATAAATAATGTTAAAACTGACCAAAATGGAAATATAATTATTTATGACCCTGAATATAATTCTTCAATCAAACCGGTTTTTTACCAATATCCAAATATTATTGTACCTAATCCGTCAGCAAATGATAAAGACAATACTATTTCTTATTCTTCAACAAAAATATTTATTCCATCTAATTCAAGTAGTCCTGCTTATCAAAGTTAATATTTATTTATACATTATTAATTACTTATATATAAAATGATATTTTGAAAATTTTAATATTTTATTTAATTATTTCATAACTATTTTTATTAATTAATATTTTATCATTTTTATCTAATTTAATTGTATTAATATTTTCATCTATAATTTCAATAAAATAATTTTGAATATCAAAAATTTCATTGTTATTTCTTAAATAATAATTTATATAAAAAATGAAAAAATCTTTTGTAAATATATTACCCACTAAATAATAATTGAAATTATCTGTCTTTAATTGAATATTATATGTTTTATTATTTATACTAACTATTATAGAAATGAATTTTACATTTGACACTTCAAAATCATTATTATCACTTTTATCACTTTTATCATCGTTATTATTTATAATAATTTTGTGATATTTTATATTAGTATTAGAATCCGTAAAACTTTCAATATTAAAATTATATATACTCAAATTTGAATTTAAATCTTTATTATTTATATAATTTAAAAATTTATTTAATAAATTAGTTATAAAAGTAAAATAATATTTATATTTTGAGAGAAAAATTTGTACTTTACTATAATTATAAATAATTATATAAAATATATTACCTATAAATTTATTAAAATTTTTAATAAAATTTTCTTCAAAATTAATATTTCCATCATACATAAATATATAAATGTCTTTTTTTTAAATATTAATTATTTTCATATTTATTAGTTTTTACATCAGTAAAATTATTGTTTCAGCATAAATAATTTGGTCTTTCTATATTATTTACCGCATTATAAGCAATTTTGTAAATATTCGTTGCTCTATTAACATCTATATTCCATTTTTATCTTTGTATATCTGTTTTACCATCAGCATTTTTTGACCTATAAAATAAATAAAATAAGCAATTTAAATGAGTAAAATACGTGTTGCTATAAATTTTCAAGGGTGTAAAATACACATTGTTCTAAAAAATTGATTTAAATTATGTTAAAATAATAATAATAATTAAAATGAACTATTTAAATAAAAATGAATGTATTATACTTTTATCATATAAAACAAATCTTTATAAAAATATTATTTATAATATTTTGAATATATATTTAAAAAATTTCAATTCATTTTATGAATTAAGAAATGCATTAAAAGATATTAATGATGATAGAGAGAAAGGAATTGAAAAACATGGACAACCTAATAATTGGATTATTAATAATAAAATAACAAATATGACAGGATTATTTGAAAATCTTTCAAATTTTAATGAACCTATTGATCATTGGAATGTTTCTAACGTAACAGATATGAGTTATATGTTTTCTGGTGCATCTAATTTTAACCAACATCTTAATAATTGGAATGTTTCTAATGTAACAAATATGAATAATATGTTTTATCATGCAACTAATTTTAACCAACCTCTTGATAATTGGAATGTTTCTAACGTAACAGTTATGTCTCGTATGTTTTGGCGTGCTATAAATTTTAATCAACCTCTTAATAATTGGAATGTTTCAAATGTTACTAATATGTGTTGTATGTTTTCTTTTACAACAAATTTTAACCAACCACTTGATATTTGGGATGTTTCAAATGTTACTAATATGCATAGTATGTTTTCTGGTGCGTTTAAATTTAACCAACCTCTTAATAATTGGAATGTTTCAAATGTTACTAATATGAGTAATATGTTTTCTCATGCAAAAAATTTTAACAAACATCTTAATAATTGGAATGTTTCCAATGTTACTGATATGAATAGTATGTTTTATCATGCAGAAAATTTTAACCAACCTCTTAATAATTGGAATGTTTCTAATGTTACTAATATGTGTGGTATGTTTTATCATGCAGAAAATTTTAACCAACATCTTAATAATTGGAATGTTTCTAATGTAACAAATATGAATAATATGTTTTATCATACAACTAATTTTAACCAACCTCTTAATAATTGGAATGTTTCTAATGTTACTAATATGTGTGGTATGTTTTGTAATGCAAAGATGTTTAACCAACCTCTTAATAATTGGAATGTTTCTAATGTTACTAATATGTGTTGTATGTTTTCTTTTACAACAAATTTTAACCAACCTCTTGAGAAATGGAATGTTTCTAACGTAACAAATATGTCTCATATGTTTTGGTGTGCTATAAATTTTAATCAACCTCTTAATAATTGGAATGTTTCTAACGTAACAAATATGTCTCATATGTTTTATCATGCAGAAAATTTTAACCAACATCTTAATAATTGGAATGTTTCTAATGTTACTAATATGTGTTGTATGTTTTCTTTTACAACAAATTTTAACCAACCTCTTGAGAAATGGAATGTTTCTAACGTAACAAATATGTCTCATATGTTTTGGCGTGCTATAAATTTTAATCAACCTCTTAATAATTGGAATGTTTCAAATGTTACTAATATGTGTGGTATGTTTTCTGATACATTTAATTTTAACCAACCACTTGATATTTGGGATGTTTCAAATGTTACTAATATGCATAGTATGTTTTCTGGTGCATCTAATTTTAACCAACATCTTAATAATTGGAATGTTTCTAATGTAACAAATATGAATAATATGTTTTATCATGCAACTAATTTTAACCAACCTCTTGATAATTGGAATGTTTCTAATGTAACAGATATGTCTCATATGTTTTATTTTGCAACCAATTTTAATCAACCTCTTAATAATTGGAATGTTTCTAATGTTACTAATATGTGTGGTATGTTTTGTAATGCAAAGATGTTTAACCAACCTCTTGAGAGATGGAATGTTTCTAACGTAACAAATATGTCTCGTATGTTTTGTAATGCAAAGATGTTTAACCAACCTCTTGAGAGATGGAATGTTTCAAATGTTACTAAAATGAGTTATATGTTTCATAAAGCAAGTAATTTTAATCAACTTCTTAATACTTGGGATATTTTCAATCTTATGTTATTATAATATTTACATTTTATTACACAACTTATATTTAGGTTTATGATTGGTAATTATATATTGATAAAATACATTTATGAATATACAAAAATTATAAAATACAAAAGTTTTTTATTAAGGGTAGTTAAATTACATGAAATAACATTATATGATAAATTTTATATATATCATATAATTAGTAAATTATAAACTATTTACATAAAAATTAGAATATAACAAATAAAACAATTTAAAAATAAAAATTGAAAATATTTTATATTAGATAATGTTGTTCCAGAATACGAACACTGAAACTATGGACACATTTCATTTTTTAAAAAATAAATGGACTTTATGGGCACATTTACCACATAATACTGATTGGTCTTTAAAAAGTTATATTCCAATTTATACATTTTCAACCGTTGAAGAAACAATTGCAATTACTGAAACACTACCATCACATTTAGTCGAAAATTGTATGTTATTTATTTCAAAACAAGGTATTCACCCAATATGGGAAGATCCAAAAAATAGAGATGGTGGTTGTTTTTCATATAAAGTATTTAATAAAAATGTTTATAAAGCTTGGACGGATTTAACATATCGTTTAGTTGGAGAATCAATTAGTAGTGTTCCATCATTCAATGATAGTATAACTGGAATAACAATTTCACCGAAAAAAAATTTTTGTATAATTAAAATTTGGATGACAAATTGCAATCATCAAAATCCCGATAATATTGTTCAAATATATGGATTACAAAAAATTGGATGTTTATTTAAAAAACATGTACCTGAATATTAATAAAAATATTAATAATAATATTTTTAAAAAAATTGAAATATTTTTTTAAATTATTGATAATAGTACAATATAGTAAAAATGATGAGAATGATGGAATATATTAATAATAATTCTACAGAAGTTAAATATATTGAATATATTAATGAAATTAAAGAATGGTATAAAAATGGAGTGCTATATAATAAAACTATCAAATATTTAGTAAAATATGTTGAATATGAAAATGGTGATAAAAAATGGTTTAAAAACGAACAATTACATCGTGAAAATGATTTGCCTGCTATTGAATATGGAAATGGAAATAAAGCATGGTATCAAAATGGCAAATTACATCGTGAAAATGATAAGCCTGCGATTGAATATGATAGTGAGAAAAAATGGTATATATATGGACAATTACATAGAGACAACGATCAACCTGCAATTGAATTTAATAAAGGCACAAAAATATGGTATCAACACGGACAAATACATAGGGATAATGACAAACCAGCCATTGAATATTTAGATGGTACGAAAGAATGGTATCAACATGGAAAATTACATAGAGACAACAAACTGCCTGCAATTGAAAAATCGAATGGTGAAAAAACGTATTATCAAAATGGAAAAATATTATTTACACCATTGGACATTTAAATCTTCAATGGATTACACCTTTGAGGTTTTAAAAATTAAAATGGCACAAAAACAACTGAAAGATTTTTATATTATTTAATTAGTAATAAATTTATCTATTACAGTTGTGTGAGTTTTTATTTCAACATTACCTAAAAATATTAGGGATTTTATAATAAATCCTATACCTAAAATTACATGTGCAATTTTACACATTTTTCATTTTAAACGTCCATTATATTAGGCAAAAGATAAATGTGTAATTCTTTAGGGTGTAAAAATTGAAATAATTTTATTATAATAAAAAATTTAAAATAATTTTATTATAATAAAAAATAGAATAACACAGTTTATTAAATGAATAACCAAGATTATTATTTAATTTTTATGATTATGAAATATTTGATATACTAAATAAAAATAATGTTTTTTTGTGTAATAAATATAAATACTGAAACAAATAAAATAGATATAGCTCATAGTAATCCGTTAATTTTGTTTTGACAATTCTAACGCAGATTTCACTTGTGGTTTAGTAATTTTATAATATACATATTTTATATATATATAATCACTTACAATTAAATTTGTCATATATTATATATTACAATGTTGGAATAAATTCCCAATTTTTGTCTTTACATATTTTTCGCCATATATTATCTTGTTCCATTCTTTTTTCAGGATCTTTTAACATTGGAAAATGAGGTAAATAACTTTTTTCTTCTAATAATTCACATAATTTGTAAGCTACATAATAATAATTTAAAAAATTTACTCTCTCATCCGGGCAATATTTTGAATATGGAGATTGTATTTCAATAAAAAGATTACATAATGTTTCTTCTAATTCAGGAGACATTATAGGTGGTTTTATACCTAATTTATCTCGTATAAAAGGTATGTGTTCATAATATTTATTATAATTTAATTTTTTTAATATTTCTTTTGTTTTTAAAATAGTAATTTGCGTTATACAAAGTCTCTCTTTTTTTATTTGTAATTTTATATTTTCAATAACATCATCAGGTATTTGTGTTGTTTCTTTCCCTTGAAATTGTGCCAATATTTCTTTAAAATGATTTATTCGTTTATATGCATAAAAACAAACCTCTTTTGGTGGTTCTTTATAAGATGGTTTATCATTTTCTATTAAATATGGGACATTTCTTGAACATAAATTGCAAATTAAAATGCCTTCATCTTCTAATGGTATTAATTCACCTTTATAACAATATTTACATATGTCATGTTGATATATAAAATGATTAATATCTAAAAAATCATCGCTAACATTACTTAAATATTTTAAAACAACATTATCATTTTCGTTTTTGATTGTATTATTAATTTGATTTTCAGTTTTTATTTTAAAAAAACTATTTATAATATTAGATTTTGAATTATCGTTTTTTATATAATTTTCACCATTTGATATATTCTTTTTATTTTCAAAATATTCAAATATGTATTTTGAATTATCTAAATAATATTGTTTTTTTTTATTTTTAATTTGTTTTATATTATTCTTTAAATCTTTAATTTTATCTTCAATATCTAATTTTTCATCTATAGTTATATTTTGTTTTTGTTTTTCATTTAACAATTGTTGAATTTCATTTTTAATTTTTACGATTATTATTTCATCTTTGGAAAATTCATTTAAAAAATCTTTATGTTTACTGTCTAATGTTATACTTTCTTTATTATTAAACTTTTTATTCGGTTTTTGTTTAAAAGTAGGCATTTTTATTTTATAATTACTTAAAAAATATTTAATTCATTATTTTATTTAATTCATTATTTTATTTAATTTTATTTAATTCATTTATATTTAATATAATTAAATATAAATATTATTATTTCAATGGCCAAAAAATTTTTACATTCCAAATTGCGAAAAGTCATTCAAAACTGGTGATGGTAAATATTCATTATTAATCGCGTTATAATTTGGTACTTTTTTGCATTCAAACGAAGGCTCAGGACATCTTGCACATGCAGGACATGGAGGACATTTTTCTTGTCTTGGACATATTGTGGATGACGAACATGCTGGACATACAGGAGGTACAACTTGCGATTTTAAAATATATAAATCTTCTTGACCTACTGGTATTTGACTTTTTGGTATACCTAATGGCAATGTACTTGAATATGCGTCATAATTACTATTTACACCCGCTATTGTATTACCATTTGGACCTTGTGCATAATATGCTGTATTACCATTTGGGCCATATACATAACCAGCATTATAATCATTATTATTTTGTGTAGCAATTACAGCATTATTGTTAGGACCTTCAGCATAATATGCAGTATTATTTGGTCCAGAAACTGAACCATATGTTCCATAAGGACCATTATATTGATTTATTGCATAACCAGTGCTACCATAATATTGTGATGAAGTTAAGTTTGATCCAGAAGTATAATAATAATATGTGTCATTTTGTGTTTGTACTTTTATTCCTTGTTGTCCATCATTTGTATTAATTATTGTTGCAGTCTCTCCATTTGGTCCATAATATGTTGTTATATTTCCGTAATTTTCATAATTTTCAACATTATTGCTATTATTTTTTTTTTGTGAAAATACAATTTGTTTTGTGGAATTTGGAAATGTTATTTGCAAACTTTGTGTTCCATCACTATTCATAATTACAACTGCAGAAGAACCATTCTTTCCATAATAAGTTGTGCCAGGTGTTAATTCTGTTTTTGTTTTAGTAAAATGATTATAATTATCATAATTATTTATGTAACTATTTGATTCACCCAAACTGTTTGATATATTTTTATTATCTTTCATGTTTAGATTTGTATCAAATTTACCTGTCAACCCTTCTTTAATAAAATTTCCATTTCCATTTAAAAAAGAACATAAGAGAAATCCTAAAAGTATAATTAAAAATAAAAATAATGCTTCTATTTTCATTGTATATATTGTATATTTTATATGGTGAAAAAATTAATAAAATTGATTATAAAATATTATTAATAAATATTATTAATAATTTAAATAAAATGAAAAGTGATTATGAAATTGCTTTAATAATTGATGATGACGATATTGTCAATGATAATAAAAAAATTAATAATGTAACAAACAACAAGTTAAAAATAATAAGAACGAAAGAAATAAATATACTTGAAATTTGTTATATTAAAGATGATAATATTTACGAAATAGGTGTTGATGAATCAGGAAGAGGACCATTATTTGGTCGTGTTTATACTGCGGCAGTAATTTTACCTAAAAATGACATTTTTGATTTTACTAAAGTAAAAGATAGTAAAAAATTTCATTCTAAAAAAAAAATTGAAGAAGTTGCTGAATATATAAAACAACACGCATTGTCTTGGTACGTTAGTTTTGAGGATGAAAAAAAAATTGATGAAATTAATATTTTACAAGCAACACAATTATCAATGCATAATTCAATAAATAATGTTATTAAAAAATTTAATGAAAAAACGGCACAAAATCAAAAATACCATTTATTAATTGATGGAAATTATTTTAATCCTTTAACAAAATTTAATAAACAAACAGAAAAATTTGAAACAATACCTTACAAGACAATTGAAGGAGGGGATAATAAATATGCATCTATTGCTGCCGCTTCAATATTGGCTAAAGTAGAAAGAGATAATTATATTTATAATTTATGTAACAAACATCCAGAATTAATACAAAATTATGGAATAGATTCAAATAAAGGATATGGATCTAAAAAACATTTGGAAGGAATTGAAAAACACGGAATTACAATTTGGCATAGACGTAGTTTTGCACCATGTAAAAAATATATATAAATTAATTACATTTTACAATTTATTATGAATTAATGGGAAATATAAATCCATCTTCTTTTAAAATATTTCGTATTTCATTTGTCATGATTGATCCTGATGTCACAATAATGTTTTCAATTTCTGTTGGATTAATATATTTGATTTCTAAATCAAATTTATTGTAGATGTCTTTTAAATAATCTAAATTATTTATAATATTTTCTTCTTCTAACCAAGTATAAAAATCAATTGATTTTGTATTTTTTAATTTATAATATTTTTTAAAATATTTAAGTGATTTGTCTAATTCAAATTGATTATCAACATTATAATCTGTCCCAGATAAAACACATATTTGTCTTAATTCTGTTTGATTTATACCCAATTCATTTAATATACCATTTAAATCATAAATAACAGCAGTATGATTTAATAAACTTAAATAACGTATCACACGAGGACAACCATAAACAAACATATCCATATCTTCACTTAAACATGCCCAAACTTTTTCTTTAATTGTCAATAAACAACATAAATCATCCGCTTCATATTGTGATGTGTAATATGTAAAACCGTAATATTTAATTAAATTTTTTACAATTGTTATATCATTTTTATTTATATACACAAATTTTTTCTTTAATACATCCATGTTGTTAATAATTTCTTGCTTTTCGTAATCATCGCTATAACTTTTTTTCTGTAAAATTTCACTTAATTTTTTATATTCTTCTTCTGCATTTTTTTTAATTTCTTTTCTTTTTAAGATAACACTGTATTTTTCATCTGGAGGTTTTCCATCAAAAACAAATACAGGAATAATGTTATAATGATTAAATAAAGATAACATTAAATATATATTTTCAATAAGTGTATTATCTGCCGTGAATTTGTATAAATATATACTAATATCAACAACAATTTTTTTTCCTGCCAATTCATGCAAATTACATAAATAAATAGATGTTTTTGTATTTTCTTTAAAAAATTTGTTTAAATTACGAATACCCATTTTTTATTTTTTGTTTTTTTGCATATTATATATTTTCAATTTATATGTTTCAATTTTTTAAATTAACAAAATGTTGTATAAGTAATAAATATTTACATCCTTAAAGATTTACACCTTTGGACAATTGAAACGCCGAATTAATTTATAATATCTTGAATAAAATTAAACACATTCGTCCAATCGTATTGTGGTAATGTCCACTCTTTTTCTTCCATAGCAATATCTTTTATAAAATGTTTTAAATTTATTTTTATATAAAACTCATTTTTAATATATTTATAATCTACATTATCATACGTATCATTCATAAGCAAAACTAGAACATAGTTGCTATGATTATTTATATTTTTTATTATTCTATTAAATTCCACACAATCGTCATAATCAAAATCTTTATCAATGTTATTGTGATATATAAAACATATATCTGTCTGTGTTTTTATTAAATTTATCAATCTATTAAATCTTCTCTTATATTTATCAGCAAATAAATTTAATTTAGTTAATAATTCATCATCGATTTCATCGTAATTATCATTCTTTTTAGTAATTACATCGTGGTGAGATAATAAGCATAAATCGTTATTCATAAAATTTTTTAAATGAATTCCAATATTTCCTTCTTTTATCCAAGTTATTTTGTCAAGTATAAAATTATTATAATTAAACATCATATCAATTGTTCTTGAATTTAAAATATGTAATACACATTTAAAATCCGTTCTTAACCAATCAAAAAAATGTGTTTGGCATGTATGGTTGTTATGTCGTTTTATGCGATAAGCAACAACACAATTTCTACCTAAAGAAATTATATTTAATTTCATATTAATGTATAATAAAATAAATTTTATTAAATTTAATATTTAAAAAACGGCGTTTTAAATGTCCAGAGGTGTAAAAACACACATTTTGGTATAAATGAAAGGAATCATTGTTTATACCGAAATGTTTTAACACTTGCGGTTTAGTAATTTTATAATATATTGGTTTTTTATTTCTTCTTATAAGATTTTTAGAATATTTATATCTTTTAATCCAATCTCGTAAAGTTAATACTTATATACTTTATCATTATTTAAGTAATATTTAACTGCAAAAAAATTTATAATCTTCTTATTTTATATTTAGTCATTTTAATTATTTTTATAAAAATATAAAAATAATTAAAGATGCAATTTTAATATTTCAAGGGTGTAAAAATTATATATTATATATTATATTTATATATTATATTTATATATTATATGAAAATGAAAAAAGGTGGTGCTGTTATGTTTCCAAGTAACAATTTAAATGAAACAAAAAATATATTTAATTATTATTTAGAAAATTATAAATCTTGTGTTTATTTGTCAAAAGGTACTTATGGAATTGTTTTATTATTAACATTAAAAGACGATTTAGATTATACAAATGAAACTAATTTTTATAGAAAAATAACACCGGATGAAGAATTTAATGCTCCTGTTAAAAATATTATTATAAAATTATCCATTGTTGGAAATACAAGAAATGAATTAGATAATAAATATATTTCGTATGTTATACCTGTTAGTCTAACACAATTTCAAAATGAGATAAACATACAAACAGAAATAGGTTATAAAACTATTCAATATTTAGAACCAATTTGTCCTAGTATTGTATATTCAGATATATTATATTCGTCAACTGAAAGTTATGAATTTTTAGATAAATTAAAATTAAATTCATATGAAGGAGAAATGTATATTGGATATATCAAAAAAAGTTATTCGAAGTTAAACAATATAGAAGATTTTACCAAAAAAATTAATTTTGGTGTTGGTATTATTGCTATGGAATTAGCAGAAAATTCAAACACATTATTCAGATTAATCAACAATCCAGAAGTTAATGAAATTGAACGTGATATGTACGAAAATATGGGAAGATATATTTTATTAGAATTAGCACTAAAAACCGGTTACAATCACGGAGATTTTCACACAGGTAATATATTAATATCAAAAACTTATTTTTATTATTTTGGAAAAAAATTTAAAAAAAGACAACCAATATTGATTGATTTTGGAAGAGCTAATAAAATATCTCCCGATATAATGGATAAAATAAAACAAAATGTTAAAGATAAAAACTATCGAAAAGCATTAAGTTATTTATGTATCCCTGTTTCATCAAATGAATATGTGTCTAATTTAAAATATAATAAATATTACAGTTGGGTTTGTGGAAATTACAATTTAACCACACCAAACGATTATGCAGAGTATAAACAAAATATGCAAAAATTAGGTGTTACAAATATTCCAGAAATGAAAATACCAAAGTTAAAAGATGGTGTTGATGAACAAATAGACGAATTATTTGTTGGTCGTGAAGAAGGAATAGATGAAAATATTCAAAGAATGAATGAATTACATACACAAAACCCAAAATATCCGCTATTGCCAATTTCAAATAGCATAAAAAATAAATTATTTCCTGGTTTATTTGAACCAGAACAAACAAACGAAATTGATATTACACCAAATGAATACGTCCATTCAACAAATGAAGAAAAATATATCTTTCCTTTTGATGATGAAAACACAAATGATGAAACGAATACAAAAGATGTTAATGAAATACCTCCACCAAATATGAAAAAAAGTTGTTTTGGTGGAAAAAATAAAAAACAAACACATAAAAAAAAACGAATGCATATTAGAATTAGTAAAAAGCGAATGTATAGCAAAAAGCGAATGTATAGCAAAAATCGTATTCAAAGCAGAAAAAATAGAAAAACAAAAGTACGCAAATAAACTTATCCCAATTCACAAATACTCATTCTTAAATTATTTAAAACAAAAACAGACATATTTGTTTGTTTTTTTTTTATATTTGAGAGAATAAGTTCTAAATCTACAATAGTATTTAATATTTTTGAAGATTTATATTTTTTTTTAATGAATTCACAAAAATTTATTAAATTTTTATTTGATTTTTCAAAATTTAATATATTGTCATTATTTTCATCACACCAATTTAAAAAATCAGAATAATTTAAAAGTAATACTGATTTAATAATATAATACGATAAAACATTTGTTTTTTCTTTGTATAATTTCTCTCTATTATTTTTAGAATAAATTAAATTTGAATATAAATCATTATATGATAATCCCATAAAATTTAATATTTTTATTAATTGAAAAATACTATATTTTTGTTCAATATAAATAAAAAAATGACTTGTTGATAAAAATTGTTTCACATCATTTTTGTCATTTAATAAATAAAAACTACAAAATAAGCAATTTAATATTTCTGCCCAAAATTCAGTATATGCTTCAAATGAGTTAACATTTGATTTTATTTTATATATTTTTAATATACATTCATTAATTATTTTACAATCCATTGAAGAAAAATCTAATCCAAAATTATGTATTGTCTCATGAATAAATACTTTAAACCATTCTTCTTTCCTGAAAATAACTATTTCTGAATTAATAGGACAAGTTGTTGTAAATGCTGTATTTACATTTATTTCATCTAATATTTCTATATTTGATTTTGGTAATATTTTTTTTAAAGAAGTTAAATAAAAATATATCTTCATTGATTTTACACATTTTTCAGATGCATAATTATGTATCATATGCAACCATATTATAATTAATCTAATGTAATTGTCTAAATTTTTAGTGTCATGTTCATTTTCAAGAAAAAAATATATTTCTATTTTTTTATTTGAGATAAACAATGAATATATTACTTGATAATTTATATTTTTATCAATGTGAATTCTTACTTTAATTGGAAAACTATTATAATTTAATTTGGATGGTTTAATAATTTGTTCTTTATTAATTTTTTTTTTTTCATATGATATAATTATTTTTTTATAATTTATTTTTGTATAATAGTAACTATTTAAAATATTTTTATATAAATTTTCGAATATTTTATTTGTTTGTAATTTTTCATTTAATTTTTCATTTAATTTTTCATTTATTAATTTATATTTGTAAAAAAATGTTATTAAATCTTTGCTTTGTTTTGTTAAATTCATTTAATATATTATGATATATTAAGTTTTTAATTTTTAGATTAGACAATTTGGAATAATTAATATA
>Ga0214923_10002008_pt1 | contig 27903 bp, 25 predicted proteins | sample LL1510_MetaG_FD_177993 | JGI IMG/M metagenome (GOLD analysis project Ga0214923, IMG submission 177993) | Freshwater microbial communities from Lake Lanier, Atlanta, Georgia, United States - LL-1510 | ecosystem: Environmental > Aquatic > Freshwater > Lake | place: USA: Georgia | collected...
CTCGTTTCAAGATGAGATCTGCCGGGGCCTTGAGCCCCCTAAAGAGTCGTTCAAGACCAGGACGTTGATAGGTCAGGTGTGGAAGCGCAGTAATGCGTTAAGCTAACTGATACTAATTGCTCGTGCGACTTGACCCTATAACTTTGGCTCTGGCCAAGGGTGTTGTGCCAAGTGACGCATTCAAAAATCGTGATACTGATTCGCTCTGTGAATTCTTTGTTTTGATGATCTCAGAACAATAAAAAGTTATGCCTGATGACCATAGCGACGTGGTACCACTCCTTCCCATCCCGAACAGGACCGTGAAACGCGTCAGCGCCGATGATAGTGCGGATTGCCCGTGTGAAAGTAGGACATCGTCAGGCTCTTACAGCCCAAAAAGCCCACCTGTCAAAAGGTGGGCTTTTTGTTTTGCGTGCAGGTGGCCGCACATTTTCGCTTGGTGATTGACTGTGCCGGACAGGCCAGCAAGTGGCTCAAACGTTGCTGATCGTCTGATCATCGATGCGCGCTGCACCCGAATGTACCAGTTGGTCCATCAGCGACATCAGCCAATCAACTGTTTCGGATTGGGCCACAGGACAGATGGACACCAAGTAGGGACAAAGGCATGCCCATTGCAGAAAGTCAGAGATGGGCAATGACTGAAATTCCATCAATTTGAATTTCAGCAACACTTTGGCCGCATAGGTCATGTGCTTTTCGGGGTGTTGGACAAAATGATCCAAGCGACCTCGGGCGCGTGCCAACGCTTGCGACACATCGGTGAATGGACTGCCATGGCCTGGAAAAACCTTTGTGGCATTCAACTCCTCAATCACGTCCAAGGTGGCTGCCACTTGATCAAAAGCATGGATGCCGTCGAGTTCCGGAAACACCACACCAAATCCATTGGCCCACAATGCATCCGCAGAAATCAAAAAACCTTGCTCGGGTTCAAATAAAACAATTGAGTGGGGATCGTGACCTGGGGAGGCATGGACCTGCCAATAATGATCGCCAGCCAAAAATGTTGTGCCTGGTTGTAAAACGTGGTCGGCCCTGAACCTCGGACACCATTGGCCCGTGGCTCGATAAGTCAAGGCCTCTTCATCCCATTTGCGCACCGCTTCAAAATGACCTGGCGGTATAAATGTCTGCACTGCGGGGAAAACCTGTTGAAGCTTGGCATTCCCGCCGCAGTGGTCGCTGTGCAAGTGGGTGTTCACAATGTGGGTCAGAGGGCGACCGAGTAAATGCGTATGAACCAAGGCCAAGGTTTGCTCGGCATGGCTTGCGTACCCACTGTCAACCAATGTGGCGTTGCTTGCACCCAGGAACAAAAAATTATTGGATGACAACCAACCGCGTTCAAAAAAATAAAAAGACGCTGCGGTTGAATGACTGTGCATGTCGAGATGTTAAACCGGAGTTGAATTGGGCTATGCTTACGACGTTTAGACAAAAGCAGTGCATAACTGCCTCACTGTGAGCGACTTACCGTCACCCGCCAGCATCCCCAAGCGCACCTCGAACTGGTTGCAGCATTGGTTGCAAAGATGGCATAAAACGCCGCGCAGCAAAACCGAACTGGTGCATGCCTTGCTCGCCGCACAAAAACAAAACATCATTGACATGGACAGCCGCCACATGCTGGAAGGTGTCTTGTGGATGGCCGATAAAACCGTTGCCGATGTGATGGTGGCGGCACCCAAAATGGACTTGCTAGACATCCATGCCAGCCAAGAGGTGATGTTGTCTTTTATCATCGATAAGGCCCACTCAAGGTTCCCAGTTTATGAAGTGGAGAAGGAAAACATCCTTGGCATTTTGCTCGCGAAAGATTTGCTCAAACTCCAACGTGCCCCGGAGTTGAACATCCGGGCACTGTTGCGCGCACCGGTTTTCGTACCGGAAAGCAAAGGCTTGAATGATTTGCTGCGCGAATTCCGGCATAACCGCAATCACCTGGCCATTGTGGTGGATGAATTTGGACGGGTCTCCGGTTTGGTCACCATCGAAGATGTCTTGGAAGAAATCGTTGGAGAAATCGAAGACGAGTTCGACACCCAAGACACTGCGGTGGACATATTCGCTTTGGCCGATAACGTCTACAGGGTCAATGGAGACACGCCATTAGAGCGCGTTCAAGCCCAGTTTGAGGCCAATTGGCCCAGTGTGGCTGACGAAAACTTTGAGACCATTGGTGGATATATCTCGCACGCCATGGGGCATGTGCCCAGGCGCGGTGAGCATTTGCAAATAGACGGCTTGCGATTTGAGGTACTGCACACCAAGGGGGGTGCGGTGACCTGGTTTCGCTTGACCAGAACCGCCAAACCGACGCAAACGCCATGAAGTCGGCCGCTTGGTTGGCTGTGGCAGGCATGGCGCAGGCTTTGTCCTTGGCTTGGCCGTGGGGCGGGACTTCGCTGCCAGGTTTGCAAATTGTGGCCATGGCATTGATGTGCCATCAATTGATGCAATTGGGCAGGCCCCAATCCGTGTTCAAACAGGCGTGGTGGTTTGCCACAGTGTGGCTGACGGCTACATTTTGGTGGCTGTTCATTTCATTGCACACCTATGGAGGCATGCCGGCCGCATTGGCCGCACTGTCGGTGTCTTTGTTGGCAGGGGCATTGGCCATCTATTACGCCATTGCAGCCTGGCTGGTGGTTTCGGTGCGGCATCACCCATCCACCAACCTTCTACTGAAGGCAAAGACTGCTGCCGCTTTTGCCAGTGCATGGACATTGGCCGAAATGGGCAGAGCCTTGATATTCACGGGCTTTCCTTGGGGTGCCGTGGGTTATGCCCACGTGGATGGCCTGCTGTCCCTGTTATCGCCTTGGCTGGGCGTTTATGGCGTGGGTTGGTTGGCCGCTTTCGGGGCCATGGGCGCGGCGATGGCTTGGCAGTCGCTAAAGCAAGATCCAAACAAACACCCCCTGAAGTGGGTTTTTGTTGGTTTGACAGTGCTGTGGGTTCAAGTGCCGCCACCCCTGACCAGCGCGCCTGATGAACCGCAAGTGCCCGTCATGCAAGTCCACCTGTTGCAAGGCAATATCCCTCAAAGTGAAAAATTCCAGGCCAATACCGGCATTGCCCAAGCCTTATCGTGGTATCGCCAAGAGCTCACCAAAGTCCATTCGGGTCTGGCCATAGCTCCTGAAACCGCTTTGCCCTTGTTGCCTCAACATTTGCCGGCAGGGTATTGGCAGGGGTTGCGCGAACATTTTTCAAACGGGACATCGGCCGCATTGATCGGTGTTCCTTGGGTGGAGACGGGGCCGGCCGGCTTGCCGCTCTACAGCAACTCAATCATTGGCTGGCAGCCTGGACAAGCACAAGACTATCGCTACGACAAAGACCACTTGGTGCCATTTGGTGAATTTGTACCGCCCATGTTTCGCTGGTTCACCGCTTGGTTGGACATGCCGATGAGCGACTTCAAAGCGGGTGGTCAGCACCCGGCCACCTTTGATTGGCAGGGAAATCGCATTGCCCCTCACATTTGTTATGAAGACTTGTTTGGGGAAGAGTTGGCGCAAGGTTTCATCGACCCCCTTCGGGCACCCACGGTGCTGGTCAACATCAGCAACATCGCTTGGTTTGGCGACTCGATCGCCATCGATCAGCACCTGAACATCGCCCGCATGCGCAGCTTGGAGTTCCAGCGGCCAATGGTGCGCGCCACCAACACCGGCATGACCGCCGTGATCGATCACCGAGGGCAGGTCACTGCCCAATTGCCCAGACACCACACAGGGGTGCTCAGCACCACGGTGCAAGGCCGCAACACCGCGCCGACTTTTTTTGCACAATGGGCCGCCAGATGGGGCCTGTGGCCACTGATATCGATTTGTGCACTGATCGTTGGCTGGTTTGGGTGGCATTGCCGCAAAAGCACCTTGGCGGGAGCCTAAAATCGAAAAAAAATCATTTCGCTATCGAAATGAACCACTTGACCCGGCCCATGCTGACCTTCCAAAAAATCATCCTCACACTCCAAAACTATTGGGATCAACAAGGCTGCGCATTGCTGCAGCCTTATGACATGGAAGTCGGTGCAGGCACTTCACACACGGCTACATTTTTGCGGGCCATTGGCCCCGAACCCTGGCGTGCCGCCTACGTGCAACCGAGCCGACGGCCCAAGGATGGTCGATATGGCGAAAATCCCAACCGCTTGCAACACTATTATCAGTATCAGGTGGTGATCAAACCTGCGCCGGCCAACATCCTCGATCTCTACCTGGGTTCCTTGACAGCGCTGGGCTTTGACTTGAAAAAAAATGACATTCGTTTTGTTGAGGACGATTGGGAAAACCCCACTTTGGGGGCTTGGGGTTTGGGTTGGGAGGTATGGCTCAACGGCATGGAAGTCACCCAGTTCACTTACTTTCAGCAAGTGGGAGGTATCGACTGTCGCCCCATCACCGGCGAAATCACCTACGGTCTTGAGCGCCTGGCCATGTATTTGCAAGGCGTGGACAACGTCTACAACCTGCAATGGACGGAGGAACTCAAATATGGTGATGTTTATTTGCAAAACGAAAAAGAGCAATCGGCTTATAACTTTGAGCACAGCGATGTAAATTTCTTGTTCACAGCATTTACCGCGCATGAAAAGCAAGCGCAATACTTGATGGAACAACAACTCGCCCTGCCCGCATACGAGCAAGTGCTCAAGGCCGCGCACACCTTTAACTTGCTAGATGCGCGTGGCGCCATCAGCGTCACCGAGCGTGCCGCCTACATTGGCCGCATCCGCAACTTGGCCAAAAGTGTGGCCCAAAGTTATTTCGACAGCCGTGAGCGCTTGGGTTTTCCCATGGCACCGCGCGAATGGGTGGACCCATTGAACCAAACGGCAGCATAACGATGGCGCTCACACCCGGTCAGCAAGCCCCCTTGCTCGTCGAACTGTTGGTCGAGGAACTTCCTCCCAAGGCTTTGCCCCAGTTGGGTCAATCATTCGCGCAAACGGTGTTGACCCAACTACAAGCCCAAGGTCTGGTGGAGGCCTCAGCCATGGCCAAGACGTACGCCTCGCCACGCCGACTGGCCGTGTACATTGCGGGCGTGCTGGGGCAGGCGCCAGCGCGCCAGCTGCAGCACAAAATCATGCCGGTTTCGGTCGGTTTGGATGCGCATGGCCAAGCCACCACCGCCTTGTTGAAAAAACTCGCTGCCCTTGGCGTGGCTTGCGACATGGTGGGCCAACTTCAACGGGTGAACGACGGCAAAACCGAGGTATTGGTGTTGGACCAAACCGTCGTTGGCGTGGAACTTGCCCCAGGCCTGCAACAGGCCATTGACCAAGCTTTGGCCAAACTGCCCATTCCCAAGATGATGAGTTACCAATTGGAGCGCGGCTGTGCGCTACCTGGATGGACCAGCGTCAGCTTTGTGCGACCCGCCCATGGCTTGGTGGCCTTGCATGGCGATCAGGTGATCCCGGTGCAGGCCTTGGGCCTGCAAGCGGGACGAGACACCCAAGGGCATCGGTTTGAAGCACCCTGTCAGCCTGTTCACATTGCCCATGCCGATGCATATGCCGACACATTGCGCCAAGATGGTGCGGTCATCGCTGATTTTGAGCAACGCCGCGATGATATTTTGCGACAACTCCAGGCGGCTGCGTCCCATGTGGGCGGTGGTGTGCGACCCATCGAAGACGCAGACTTGCTCAACGAAGTGACCGCATTGGTCGAGCGCCCCCATGTGCTGATTTGCACGTTTGAAAAACAATTTCTAGAAGTGCCTCAAGAGTGCCTGATTCTCACCATGAAGGCCAATCAAAAATACTTTCCTTTGCTCGATGCCACTGGCAAGCTCACCCATCAGTTTTTGGTCGTCAGTAACATCCGGCCCGATGATGCTTCGGCGGTGATTGGTGGCAACGAACGCGTGGTTCGCCCTCGCTTGGCCGATGCCAAATTTTTCTTCGATCAGGATCGCAAAAAAACCTTGGCGTCACGCATCGCGGGTTTGGACAAGGTGGTCTACCACAACAAGCTGGGTACCCAAGGCGAGCGCACGCAACGCGTTTGTGCCATTGCCCACGCGATGGGCTTGCAAATCGGCGGCATGGCGCTGGCCGAACAGGCTGCCTTGGCGGCCCGATTGGCCAAAGCCGATTTGCTCACCGACATGGTGGGCGAGTTCCCAGAACTGCAAGGCATCATGGGCCAGTACTATGCCCGCCACGACGGTCACAGCGAAACCACCGCCCAAGCCATTGCGGACCACTACAAACCGCGCTTTGCCGGAGACGAGTTACCGACACAAGATGTGGGACTGGTCGTGGCCTTGGCCGATAAATTGGAAACCCTGGTCGGTATGTTTGGCATCGGCAACCTGCCCACCGGTGACAAAGATCCATTCGCCTTGCGTCGGCACGCATTGGGCGTGATCCGCATGCTGATAGAAAAAAATCTGGCGCTCGAAATTAACCCACTGATCAATATAACTTTCGCAACTTTTCATTCAAAGTTGGAGAAGTCGCAAGACTTTGTGCGAGAGGAGTTGGGGAGATTTTTGTGGGAGCGGATGTTGGTGTTGTACAAGGACGAAGGACCAAATATTTCTGCAGTCTTATATGCCGAAGACCTGCGCTTTTGGTCTGAGATCCCCCGGCGGCTGTCCGCCGTGCGCGCCTTTGCCGCCCTGCCCGAAAGCTCCGCCCTGGCTGCAGCCAACAAGCGCATCGGCAATATCCTCAAGAAAGCCGGTGAGGTGAGTGCCCATGTCAACCCGGCTTTGTTTTGCGAAGCGGTCGAGAAAAACCTCTACCAAGCCATGCAAACTTTGCTGCCCCAATCGCAAGCCCAGTTCAATGACGGCGACTACGCGGCATCTTTGCAAACACTGGCGGCGCTGCGCGCTCCGGTCGATGCTTTTTTTGAGGGGGTCATGGTCAATGCCGAAGCCATGGATTTGCGTTTGAACCGCCACGGTCTGCTCAAAATGCTGCATGTGGCCATGAACCGAGTGGCCGATCTGTCGCGCTTGGCAGCCTGATGCCCCCACCTCTGGATTTCACATGAGCATCAAACTCGTCATTCTGGATCGCGATGGCACCATCAACCAAGACAGAGACGATTACGTCAAGTCCCCGCAAGAGTGGGTACCCCTGCCCGGCGCATTGGAAGCCATTGCCCGGCTCAACCACGCTGGCTGGCATGTGGTGGTGGTCAGCAACCAATCGGGCCTGGGTCGGGGCTTGTTCGATATGGCCACGCTCAATGCCATGCATGCCAAGATGAACAAACTGCTGGCCGGTGTTGGCGGGCGCATTGATGCGGTTTTCTTTTGTCCCCATGGTCCTGAAGACCAATGCCAATGCCGCAAGCCATTGCCAGGCTTATTTGAGCAAATCGGTGAGCGCCTGGGCCTCGACTTGCAAGGCACCCATGTGGTGGGAGACAGCTTGCGCGACCTGCAAGCCGGTGTCCAAGTCGGTTGTGTGCCGCACTTGGTTCACACTGGCAAAGGGGCCGCTTTGCGTGGCATGGCTTTGCCAGAAGGTTTCCCCTCCCAGACGCACACCCATGCCGATCTGGCCGCATTTGTGGATTGGCTGCTCGACGATGCACCCAAGCCTGCCGCAGCCCGATAGACCATGGCCTTTGTCAGATCGTTGATTCATGCGCTGTGGATGCTGATCACCGTCGTGCCCTACGCTGGTCACATTTTGGGTTTGGCCGCTTTGGGCGTGCGGGGGGATCGCTTGTACTGGATCGCCGCTGCTTGGTTGCGCCAATGCATCACTTCGGCCCGCTGGTTGCTGGGTATCCACTACCGCATCCAAGGCGAACATCATCTGCCTGTGGGGCAAACCAGCCCAGCGGTATTGCTGGTCAAACACCAGTCAACTTACGAAACCTTTTTGTTCCCTGCCATCATGCCGCACCCCTTGGCCTATGTGTTTAAAAAAGAACTCTTGCGTGTGCCGTTTTTTGGCTGGGCCATGTCGCGCTTGGACATGATCCACATTGACCGCAGTCAGCGTGCTCAAGCGTTCAACAAAGTGGTGTTTCAGGGCCAGGAACTGTTGGCGCGCGGAATTTGGGTCATCATGTTTCCCGAAGGCACGCGCATCGAACGAGGTGAGCAAGGGCAATATAAATCTGGCGGCACCCGCTTGGCCATTGCCACTGGCGCACCTGTGATTCCGATAGCCGTTACCTCTGCCAAGTGCTGGCCGCGCAAAGCCTTCGTCAAGCGGCCCGGTTGGGTTGATGTGTCCATTGGCCCGCCCATTTCTTCCCAGGGGCGCGAGCCCGAAGAAATGATGGCCCAGGTACAAGCCTGGATAGAGGCTGAAATGCGGCGCCTCGACCCCGATGCTTATGACTGAGCCCGCCGCATGAAATCCTTGGTGCAATTGGCACTCGATCTGTTCGATCCGCCCGCGCCCCCGCGTCATTTGAATGCAGACCCCGGACCGGCGTTACCCTTGAGCGAGGCCATGGCCCCGGCCCAGTTTGCACACCCCGCGGCCAACCGCAGCATCTTGTTGCGTCACTCCAGGGTGGCCTATCACTTCAAACGCGCCAAGCGGCGCACCATTGGCATGGTGGTGGGGCCGGACGGTTTGGTGGTCAGCGCTCCGCGCTGGGTGGGCTTGACCGAGGTGGAGGCCGCCTTGCACGAGAAGGGCGATTGGATTGTGCGCAAACTCGATGAAATGCGCGACCGCAACCAACGCATGGCCCAGCAACACATGGTGTGGCGCGAGGGCAGCAGCCTGCCTTTTTTGGGCGAGCCCATGGTTTTAATGCTCGACCCCCGACACCAGTTTCAAGAAGCCGGTGCCTGTTTTCATCCGCGTGACCCGGGCAACCCCGCCGATGCCGTGCACCGCCTGAGCCTGGGCTTGCCGCAACATGCCGATGCCGCGCAAATCCGCGATGCGGTTCAGGCCTGGTTGATGCGCCAAGCCAAGCGCATCTTCACCGAGCGCCTGGACCACTTCGCGCCTCGTTTGAATGTGCAATGGCGCCGGCTGTCTTTGAGCAGTGCCAGCACCCGCTGGGGCACGGCCAGCGCCGATGGGGCCATCCGCTTGAATTGGCGCTTGGTGCATTTCAAAATGGATGTGATCGACTATGTGGTCGCACACGAACTCAGCCACTTGCGGGTGATGAACCACAGCCCGCAATTTTGGGAAACCGTGGGCACAGTGGTGCCCGACTATGCCCAGCGGCGGCGCATGCTCAAAGACGACTTGTTGCCGCGCTGGTGAAGCGCCACACACCGTTCGCGTCTTGCAAGCGTTTCAACCGACCGGCATGCCACAGGCAATGCAAATGCGCCACTGCCTCGCCCATGGCAAACGTGGTCTGGTGCAGGTCCAGCGGGCGGTTGAACAACACGGGCAACACATCATGGGCACAACATGGTTTTTCGCTACAGGCTTGCTGCACGGCTTCCAACCGATCGCGGTGATGCTCGTGCAACTGCGCAATGCGTTCATGCAAACCGACAAAGGGCTTGCCATGGGAGGGCAGTGTGAGGGTGTCGGCGGGCAGCGGTTTGAACTTGTCGATCGAATCCAAAAACAAGCGCAGGTTATCGGCTTGCGGCTCCGTGTCGTACACGCTCACATTGGTGGAAATGCGCGGCAGAACCATATCGCCACTGATGAGCAATCCCTGGTCGGCCTGATACAGAGCCATGTGTTCGGGCGCATGCCCGTAGCCGCTGATGCATTGCCAGGTGCGGCCATCGATCAGCAACTTCTGGCCATCTTGCAAGCGGTGGAAATGGCTGGGCACCTTGGGCACCATGTCCGCGTAGTAGGTCGACCGCGCGCGTACCTGGTCCAATGATGCCGGGTCGTGCAATCCATGGCTTTGGAAAAAAAAGGCCGCTCCCTCACCACCAAAGCTGTCCAGGTGCATGGTGGCCAACTGTGCGGCCTGGTAATCGGTGAAGCTGATCCACAACTCGGCCTTCCATTGGTCGCACAACCAATGGCCCAGGCCCAGGTGGTCGGGGTGCATGTGGGTCACGATCACCCGCCACAGGGGAGCGCCTTGCAGGTGTTTGTCCAGCACGGCTTGCCACTGTTGGCGCGTCAATGGGTTGTCGATGCCGCAGTCCACCGCCGACCACCCCACCACGCCATCTCGCTCATCTCGAAGCATCCACAGATTGATGTGGTCCAGCGCAAACGGCAGGCCCATGCGCAGCCAAAACACACCGGGTGCCACCTCTAAAGTGTCACCCGGGGCGGGCAGTTGGTCGCCCAATGGGTATTGGAGTCGGCGTTCTAGGGGTGACATGGCAGAATTCATGGATAATTGACGTTTACGTAAACGTCATGGGTATTGTAGGCGGCGACACGGGTGTCGTCGCCTTTGCCCTGTCACACAGGGGCCACACAAGAAGCACGCGCCAATGGCAAACACTTACAGCATCAGTGATCTGGCCAAGGAGTTCGACCTGACCACCCGGGCCATGCGGTTTTATGAAGACTTGGGCTTGCTCCAACCCATGCGCACCGGCCCTGGCGGGCGCAACCGCACCTACACCACGCGCGACCGCACCCGGCTGCGCCTGACGCTGCGGGCCAAACGCTTGGGATTGTCACTCACCGAGGCGCGCGACTTGATCGACATGTATGACAGCCCGCGCGACACCGTGCCTCAATTGGAAAAATTCCTATTGATCCTGGCCGAACACCGGCAACAGTTGGAGACACAGTTGGCTGAAATCGAGGTCAATCTCGACGAAGTCAAGGCGCACGAAAAAGAGGCCCGTGCATTGCTCAACAAACACCGCAACAAGGCCAAACCATGACCCCCGATGACATCGCCCATGCCCGTGTCAAAGACAGCTTTATGCGCCAAGGCATGCTGCGGCACTTGGGCGTTGAATTGTTGCAAGCCAGGCTTGGCTGGGTCGAGTTGCGCTTGCCCTATTCGGACTTGGTGACCCAGCAACAAGGCGGTTTCCACGGGGGGGCTATGGGGGCTTTGGCCGATGTGGCCGCCGGTTACGCCGGTTTGACCGTGGCACCGCAAGGCAGCGAGGTGGCCACCATCGAATACAAAATCAATTTTTTGGCGGCCTTTCAAGGCGGGCATTTGCACGCCACCGGCCAGGTGGTGCGGGCCGGCAAGCGCATCATAGTCACCACAGCCATGGTCACTCACCATGCCCCGGATGGGCCGGTACGAGACTGCGCCCTGATGCAGCAAACACTGGCTTGTGTGGCCAAAACCTATTGATGCCGCCATGCGCACCAAGAACCCGACATTGCACAACAAGACAATCACATGAGCAAAAACCTGGATGAACTGTTTGACCGCAACCGCCAATGGGCGGCCGACACGGAGGTGCGCTCACCAGGCTTTTTCACCGGTTTGCTGTCTCAGCAAAAGCCCAAATACATGTGGATCGGTTGTGCCGATAGCCGTGTTCCGGCCAATGAATTGGTCGATTTGTTGCCAGGCGAATTGTTTGTGCACCGCAATGTGGCCAATTTGCTGGTGCATTCCGACCTGAATGCCTTGAGTGTCATTCAATACGCGGTCGACGTTTTGGGTGTGCAACACATCATAGTCGTTGGCCACAGCAATTGCGGTGGCATCCGCGCGGCCATGCACAACCAGCGTGCGGGCTTGGTCGACAACTGGTTGCGCCATGTGCAAGATGTGCGCGATACCCAGGCCAGTTTTCTCATGGGTTTGCACGAAAGCCTGCGGGTCGATGCCTTGGTCGAACTCAATGTGCTCGAGCAAGCGCGCAACGTGTGCCACACCACCGTGGTCAATGATGCGTGGCAACGCGGTCAAAGTTTGGTGGTGCATGGCTGGGTGTATGGCTTGCACAATGGCTTGCTGCAAGACATGGCGGTCACGGCCGACGGCCCCGAAGAAGTGCCCCAAGCCCACGAGCGCGCATTGCGCGCCTTGCACCAGCGTTGGCATGCGCGCCACCAGGCCTTGGGCACCAGGGCTTGACGCCTGAGTTGGAGATTGATCGCCATGTTTCCCCAAAAACTCGATTCCGCTTTGGCTTACCACATTGCCAAAGCCATGATGGATGGCTTCAACCATCACTATCGTTTGTTTCGGGCCGAATCAGCGCGGGCCAAGCACCGTTTTGAAACCGCAGACTGGCATGGGCAGCAGCGTGCCCAGCGCGAACGCATCCAGTTTTATGACCTGCGGGTCAAAGAGTGTTCCTACCGACTGGAGCGCGAATTCAAAGCCCATGAGCAAGCCATGGAGGTGTGGCAACAGGTCAAGCTGCACTACATTGGCTTGTTGGTCGATCACCACCAACCCGAGCTGGCCGAGACATTCTTCAACTCGGTCACCACCAAAATACTGCACCGCAGTTATTTCCACAACGACTTCATTTTTGTGCGGCCTGCGGTCAGCACCGAATACATCGAAAGCGACGAGGCCAACGCGCAGCCCACTTACCTGTCGTGGTACCCCCAACCCGATCAACTGCGACAGGTGTTGTTGGACATGGTGCGCCATTACGGGTTGCGCTGCCCGTTTGAGAACCTGGAGCGCGACATCGATGCCGTGCATGGACGATTGCTGGACATTTTGGGCTTGGTGAAGACGCGGGCCAATTTTCAAATCCAAACCTTGTCGGGCTTGTTTTACCGCAACAAAGGCGCTTACTTGGTGGGCAAGTTCATCAATGGATTTCAAGAAGTCCCTTTTGCCCTTCCCATCTTGCACGCGCCCAACGGCCAATTGGTGATCGACGCTGTGCTCAGTGGTGAGGATGATTTGCTCATGTTGTTCAGTTTTGCGCGCGCTTATTTCATGGTCGACATGGAAGTGCCCTCGGCCTATGTGCAGTTTTTGCGCGGCATGATGCCGCGCAAACCGCGCGCCGAGTTTTACAACGCACTTGGTTTGATCAAGCAAGGCAAAACACTTTTTTACCGCGACTTTCTCTACCACCTGCGCCACAGCAGCGATGCCTTTCGAATTGCGCCGGGCATCAAGGGCATGGTCATGCTGGTGTTTGATCTGCCCTCTTTCCCCTATGTGTTCAAGGTCATCAAAGATTTTTACCCGGCCCCCAAAGACACCAGCCGGGAGCAAATCAAGGGCAAATACCTTTTGGTCAAGCATCACGACCGGGTGGGTCGCATGGCCGACACCATGGAGTACAGCAATGTGGCATTCCCCCGCGAGCGCTTCAGCGATGAATTGCTGGCCGAGATTGAACGCTACGCGCCCAGCCAGCTGGAGATCACACATAACGCGAGCACCGGCACGCAGGAAGTGGTGATCAAACACGTCTACATCGAGCGGCGCATGATCCCGCTCAACCTGTATTTGCAAGAGGCCTTTGATGCACCCCAAGACCCCCGGTCGCAGCAGCAAATGACCCACAGCGTGGTCGAGTACGGCAACGCCATCAAAGATTTGTTGGCGGCCAATATATTCCCCGGCGACATGTTGTGGAAAAACTTTGGGGTCACCCGGCACGGCAAGGTGGTGTTTTACGACTACGACGAAATCGAATACCTGACCGATTGCCATTTTCGCAGCGTGCCCGCCCCGCGCAACGAAGAAGACGAAATGTCGGGCGAAATTTGGTACCACGTGGGCCCGCGCGATGTGTTCCCGGAAACCTTTGGTCCGTTTTTACTGGGCAATCCGGCGGTGCGCGAGGTGTTCATGCAGCACCATGCCGACCTGCTCGACCCGGCTTACTGGCAAAGCCACAAAGAAAAAATCCTGGCCGGTCATGTCCACGATGTCTTTCCCTACGATGCCGATAAGCGCTTGGCGCACCGGCGCACCACCACCGTTTAAAACCTCACAGGAGTCACAGATGTCTGAAACCATTGTCATCGTCAGCGCAGCCCGCACACCCATGGGCAGTTTTCAAGGCGACTTTTCCAGCCTGAGTGCGCACGACTTGGGCGGCGTGGCCATTGCGGCGGCCGTGGCCCGCGCAGGCATTGCGCCCGAGTGGGTCAGCGAAGTGCTCATGGGCAACTGCTTGATGGCCGGTCAAGGCCAGGCACCGGCGCGCCAAGCCGCTTTCAAAGGGGGCTTGCCCGCCAGTGCCGGTGCGGTCACCTTGTCCAAAATGTGCGGCTCGGGCATGCGGGCGGCCATGTTTGCCCACGATTTGTTGCAAGCGGGCAGCCATGATGTGCTGATCGCCGGTGGCATGGAAAGCATGACCAATGCCCCCTACCTGATGCTCAAAGGCCGTGCCGGTTACCGCATGGGCCATGACCGCATTTACGACCACATGATGCTCGATGGCTTGGAAGATGCCTACCAACCCGGGCGCAGCATGGGCACCTTTGGCGAAGACTGCGCGGCCAAATACCAATTCAGCCGCGCCCAGCAAGACCACTTTGCCACCAGCAGCGTCGAGCGGGCCAAAGCCGCCACCGCATCAGGCGCTTTCGCCACCGAAATCGCGGCCGTCACCGTCAAGGACCGCAGCGGTGAGCGGTTGATCACCATCGATGAAGGCCCGGGCAGGGTCAAGCTCGACAAGATCAGCAGCCTCAAACCCGCATTCCAAAAAGACGGCACGATCACGGCTGCCTCCAGTTCCTCCATCAACGATGGTGCCGCCGCCATGGTGCTCATGCGCGAGGCCACTGCCAAACAACTCGGTTGCAAGCCTTTGGCCCGTATCGTCAGCCATGCCACCCATGCCCAGGCGCCGGAGTGGTTTTCCACCGCACCTGTGGGGGCCAGTCAAAAGGCGCTGGACAAGGCCGGTTGGCAAGTGGCCGATGTGGACCTGTGGGAGGTCAACGAAGCCTTTGCCGTTGTGCCCATGGCCTTGATGCACGAGTTGAAGGTGCCGCACGATAAAGTCAATGTGCATGGCGGCGCCTGTGCACTGGGCCACCCGATTGGCGCCTCTGGCGCGCGCATCATGGTCACTTTGCTGCATGCTTTGCAAACCAAGGGCTTGCGCCGCGGCTTGGCCACCTTGTGCATCGGGGGAGGTGAAGGCACGGCCATGACCTTGGAGCTGTGCTGATGCAAAGTTCGATACCCTTGCAGGGTTCATTACAGAGGCCCCGTTTCATTTGATCGCTCCAAAGGCTTTGCATGTCTGCACTTGTCTCCACCTTGTCCACCCGCTCAGCTGACTTTCAAGCCAATGCACAGGCCATGCAAGCTGCCGTGGCCGATTTGCGGGTGCAGTTGCACGCCAGCGCGCAGGGGGGTGGTGAGGCGGCGCGGGCCAAGCAACTCGCCCGCGGCAAGCTGCCCCCGCGTGAGCGCGTGGCCTTGCTGCTCGACCCGGGCACACCTTTCTTGGAACTCAGCCCTTTGGCCGCCCACGGCTTGTACAACGGCGACGCCCCTTGTGCCGGTGTGATCGCTGGCATAGGCCGGGTCAGCGGCGTTGACTGCATGGTGGTGTGCAACGACGCCACGGTCAAGGGCGGCACCTACTACCCGATGACGGTGAAGAAGCATTTGCGGGCGCAAGAAATCGCCCAGCAAAACCACCTGCCCTGCATCTACCTGGTGGACTCGGGCGGGGCCAATTTGCCCAACCAAGACGATGTGTTCCCCGACAAAGAGCACTTTGGCCGCATTTTTTACAACCAGGCCAACATGAGCGCCCAGGGCATCGCGCAAATCGCGGTGGTCATGGGCAGTTGCACCGCCGGTGGCGCTTATGTGCCGGCGATGAGCGACGAGACCATCATCGTGAAAAACCAGGGCACCATCTTCTTGGGTGGCCCGCCCTTGGTGAAAGCGGCGATTGGCGAAATCGTGTCGGCCGAAGACTTGGGTGGCGGTGATGTGCACACCCGTTTGTCCGGTGTGGCTGATCATTTGGCCGACAACGACGCCCATGCCATCGCCTTGGCGCGCGAAGCGGTGTCACGCTTGAACCGCCGCAAGCAGGTGCAGTTGGCGCTTCAAGCGGCCCGTGCGCCTTTGTACGACGTGCAGGAATTGCACGGCGTCATCCCCACCGACACCAAAAAGCCGTACGACGTGCGCGAGATCATCGCCCGCATCGTCGACGGCAGCGAGTTGCACGAGTTCAAGCAGCGTTTTGGCAGCACCTTGGTGTGTGGCTTTGCCCATGTGGAAGGCATGCCCGTGGGCATCGTCGCCAACAACGGCGTGTTGTTTTCCGAGTCGGCGCAAAAAGGCGCGCACTTCATCGAGCTGTGTTGCCAGCGCAAAATCCCATTGGTGTTTTTGCAAAACATCACCGGCTTCATGGTCGGGCGCAAGTATGAAAACGAAGGCATCGCCCGCCACGGTGCCAAGATGGTGACCGCCGTGGCGACAGCCCAGGTGCCCAAGTTCACCTTCATCATTGGCGGCAGTTATGGCGCAGGCAACTACGGCATGTGTGGCCGCGCTTTCAACCCCCGTTTTTTGTGGATGTGGCCCAATGCGCGCATTTGCGTCATGGGCGGCGAACAAGCCGCCAGCGTCTTGGCCACGGTGCGCCGCGATGGCATCGAGGCCAAAGGCGGCAGCTGGAGTGCCGCAGAAGAGGCCGCCTTCAAGCAGCCTTTGCTCGACCAATTCGCCCACCAATCCCACCCCTATTACGCCAGCGCCCGCTTGTGGGACGACGGCGTCATCGACCCCGCTGACACCCGAAGGGTGCTGGCTTTGGGCCTTTCCGCGGCGCTGAACGCGCCCATTCCCGAAACACGCTTTGGCGTGTTCCGCATGTAATGTGTATGATTAGTCATTTCTATACACATTGAGGAGGCGGGCCATGCGAACCAATATTGATATCAATGACGACTTGATGGCTGCTGCCATGGCCGCAGGCGGCTTCAAAACCAAGCGCGAGGCGGTGGAAGAGGGCTTGCGTTTGGTCAGCCGCCGAAAAGTTTATGACGGCTTGCTCGCCATGCGCGGTCAGTTGCAATGGGACGATTCGAATGCGGGCTGGGCAGGCGCTGGTGGACAACAAGTCACTGTGCAAGAGTCCAAGTCCGCCTATCAAAGCAAGCCCTCAACCCGTGGTCGCGGCGCATCCAAATGATCTTGGTGGACAGCAGCGTCTGGATTGACTTTTTTCGCGGCCAGCGCAGTGCGGCCTGCGAGGCGCTGGCGCGGTGCCTGGGCGACGCCAGCTTGGAGGTCGGTATGCCTGACTTGGTGTTGTTCGAGGTGATGCGCGGGTTTCGCGAAAACCGCGCCATGCACGAGGCGCAAGACTTGCTCAGGGCGCTGCCTCAAGTCGAGATTGGGGGCTCTGAGCAGGCGCTCAAAGCCGCAGCGCGTTACCGTCAACTGCGTTCACAAGGGCGTACCGTGAGGAGCCCCATCGATGTGCTTTTGGCCAGCTATTGCATGGACCAAGGACACGTGCTGCTGCACAACGATGCCGACTTTGAATCGCTGCAAATCCTTGGAGGCCTGGACACATGGCCGCATTAAATTTTTAAATCAACTCACAAAGCCACTCGCATGAACCACATCTACCACCTGCCCGAACACCAAACCCTGCGCGACCAAATGCAGCGCTTCTTGGAGCGCGAAGTCGAGCCCTATGGCTTGGAGTGGGAAAAGGCCGGCAAAGTGCCCCGCGAGGTGCTGCGCAAAATGGGCCAAGCCGGTTTCTTTGGCCTGATGTACGAGAGCGAGTACGGCGGTGCCGAGGCCGATGCCCTGACCAATTTGGTGTTTGCAGAGGCTTTGTCGCAGTCCACGTTTGCAGGCTTCATCGTCAGTGTGCTGGTGCACACCGACATGGCTTCTCCCCATTTGCACCATGCGGGTACCCCCGCGCAAAAAGCCAAGTACATGCCCAGCATCATCGCGGGCGAGACCATTTGCGCGGTGGCCATGACCGAACCCGGCGCGGGTTCGGACTTGTCAGGCATGAAAAGCACCGCCAAGCGCGATGGCGACGGCTGGGTGCTCAACGGCACCAAGCTGTTCATCACCAATGGCGTGCATGCCAACCTGTATTTCGTGGCCGCCAAAACCGGCGAGGGCAAGCACCAAATGTCCATGTTCATTGTGGAAAAAGGCACACCCGGTTTCAGCGTGGGCCGCGCCTTGGACAAGACCGGTTGGTTGTGTTCGGACACCGCCGAACTGGTGCTGGACAATGTGCGACTCGGTCCCGAGGCTTTGCTGGGCGAGCCAGACAAGGGCTTTTATGCGCTGATGAAAAACCTGCAAACCGAGCGCATCGCTTTGGCGGCCATGGCGGTGGGCCACTGCCAGCGCGCCATCGAATTGACCCTGGACTACGTGCGCCAACGCCAAGCCTTTGGCAAAGCGCTCTGGGACATGCAGCACATCCGCCAAAAAATCGCCATGCTCGACGCCAAAACCCGTGCGGCGCGACAGTTCATGTACCACTGCGCCTGGTCGGTGACGCAAGCCCATGACATCGTGCAAGAGGTGTCCATGCTCAAGTCGCTGACCGGCGAATTGGTCAACGAGGTGGTCGGTGGTTGCCAGCAGTTTTGGGGCGGCATGGGTTACATGCGCGAAGCACCGATCGAGCGCTTGTGGCGCGACGCCCGTGTGCTGGCCATCGGTGGCGGCGCCACCGAGGTGATGTTGGAGGAAGTGGCCAAGCGCTATTGAGCCGTGCCCACGTGTGGTCGGCCCTGTGTGGCTGCCGGCCCGGTGTTTTCAATCCGCTGAGACCCACCATTCATGAGTTACACCTGCATCGAAGTTCGCCACCCCAGCCCCGAGCGCACCGAGGTGTGGCTGAATCGCCCGGAGGTGCGCAACGCCTTCAACGACGCCATGATCGCCGAGTTGACCCAGGCGTTTGCCCAGATTGCCCGGGACGAACGGGTGCGCCTGGTGTTGTTGGCTGCCCATGGCAAGGCGTTTTGTGCGGGCGCCGACCTGAACTGGATGCGTGCGATGGCCGACTACAGCTGGGAGCAAAACCGCGCCGACGCCCAAGGTCTGGCCGACATGTTGTGGACGCTGGACCAATGCCCGGTGCCCATCGTTGGGCGCCTGCAAGGCGACTGCTATGCCGGTGGCATGGGTTTGGCCGCGGTGTGCGATGTGCGCCTGGCCAGTGCGTCCATGCAATTTTGTTTGTCAGAGGCGCGCCTGGGTCTGATGCCCGCCACCATCAGCCCGTATGTGCTGCGCGCCATGGGGGCTTCGGCCGCGCGCCGCTACTTTGTCACCGCCGAGCGCTTTAGCGCAGCCCAGGCCCAAGCCATGGGCATGGTGCACGAGGTCTGTGCCCCCGAAGCCTTGGACGCCAGCGTCGAAGCCATGCTGGAAACACTGGTGCAAAACGGACCTGCCGCGGTGCGCTTGTGCAAGCAGTTGGTGCGCGATGTGGAAGCCCGCCCCATTGACGATCAGTTGCGCGCAGAAACCGCGCGCCGCATTGCCGACATCCGCGCCAGCGCAGAGGGCAAAGAGGGCTTGCAATCGTTTTTGAACAAGCGCCCGCCCAACTGGTTGATTCCCAGGGCATGACCGCCTGCAGCCCACCTCCCGACCCAGCTTAGGAAGAGCCCATGTTTGCCAAAATTTTGATCGCCAACCGGGGTGAAATCGCCTGCCGTGTGGCCGCCACAGCGCGCCGCTTGGGGGTGGCCACGGTGGCGGTTTACTCCGACGCCGACGCCCAAGCCGCCCACGTGCAGGCCTGCGATCAAGCCTGGCACATTGGCGGCGCAGAGGCCAAAGACAGTTACTTGCAGTGGCAGCGCATCATCGATGCGGCGCGCCAAACCGGTGCCCAAGCCATCCACCCGGGCTATGGGTTTTTGAGCGAAAACGCCGACTTTGCCCAAGCCTGCGCCGATGCGGGCTTGGTCTTCATTGGGCCGCCACCTGCCGCCATCCGCGCCATGGGCTTGAAGGCCGCGTCCAAACAGTTGATGGGCCACGCCGGCGTGCCCCTGGTGCCGGGCTATCACGGTGCCGCGCAAGACCCGGCGCTGTTGGCCCGTGAAGCCAACAAAATCGGCTACCCGGTGCTGATCAAAGCCAGTGCGGGCGGCGGCGGCAAGGGCATGCGGGTGGTGCGCAGTGCCGACGACTTTGCCAGCGCCTTGGCCTCTTGCCAGCGCGAGGCGCAAAACAGTTTTGGCGATGCGGCGGTGCTGATCGAAAAATACGTGCAGCGCCCGCGTCACATCGAGATCCAGGTGTTTGCCGACACCCAGGGCCATTGCATCCATTTGTTCGAGCGCGATTGCTCGGTGCAAAGGCGCCACCAAAAGGTGCTGGAAGAGGCCCCCGCGCCGGGCATGACCGCAGACATGCGCCAACGCATGGGCCAAGCCGCGGTAGCGGCGGCCCAGGCGGTGGGCTATGTGGGTGCGGGGACGGTGGAGTTCATCGTCGAGCAAAGCGAAAGCGGCATGGACTTTTTTTTCATGGAGATGAACACCCGCTTGCAAGTCGAGCACCCCGTGACCGAGGCCATCACCGGCCTCGATTTGGTCGAGTGGCAGTTGCGCGTGGCCAGTGGCGAGCCCTTGCCCTTGGCGCAAGACCAGGTGCGCATCCAAGGCCATGCCATCGAAGCGCGCATTTGCGCCGAAAACCCCGAGCGCGACTTTTTGCCCGCCACCGGCCCTTTGGCGGTCTACCGCACGCCACGGGCCCAGTTGTTCCGCCCTGGGACGGTGCGCATCGACAGCGGTGTGCGCGAGGGCGACAGCATCAGCCGGTTTTACGACCCGATGATTGCCAAGCTCATCGTGCACGCGCCCACGCGCGAAGCGGCGCTGGCCCAACTCGATTTGGCTTTGGCGCAGTTGCACATCGTGGGCTTGAGCCACAACATTGCGTTTTTGCGCCATGTGGTGCGCAGCCCCTCGTTTGCCAACGCGGTGCTCGACACCGCCTTGATCGAGCGCGAAAGCGCGGTGTTGTTTGGCCAAACACCCGTGCCCGCGCACGTGTGCGCCGCCTTCGCCTTGGCCCAATATCGCCACGCCTTGATCCGCAACGAGCGGCCCCACACCCATGCCTGGGTCGACCCCTTTGCGCGCCGCGATGCGTGGACGCTGCAAGGCATTCGCCGCTGGCACGGCCAGGGCGAGTGGCAAGGCCAAACTCTGAAAGTCAGCACCTTGGCCACCCCTGGTGAACCAGAGCAGTTGCAGGTGCAAGCCGAGGGCGTGGACTGGCTAGGCGCATGGCGCTGGCAAGCCAGCGAAGCGGGCTTGACGGTGTGGTTGGGCGAACAGCCTTGGCGTGCCCAGGTGCACACCCACGGCGGCGTGATGCATGTGTTCACCCCCGAGGGCGCAGCCGCGTGGCGTTGGATCGATCCGCTGGCGCACCAAGCCGATGCGGCCGTCACCCAGGGTAATTTGAATGCGCCCATGCCGGGCAAGGTCTTGTCGTTTACCGTGCAGGTCGGCCAGGTGGTGAGCGCTGGCCAGGCCCTGGCGGTGCTCGAAGCCATGAAGATGGAGCACACCATTGCGGCCCCCGGCGCCGGCAAAGTGGCTGAGTTGTTGTATGCACCGGGCGATCAGGTCAACGAGGGTGCACCCTTGCTGCGCTTGGACAGCGACACCGCATGAACATCCACGTCTACCTCACCCACACCCAACCCGCGCCATGGGTCCAAGGCTTGCAAGCGGCCTTGCCCGAGCACCAGGTGGGCCTGTGGGCCGATGGGGCTGACCCGGCCGACGCTGCGGTGGTGTGGGGCCCATCGCAGGCATTTCTGGATGCCCAACCCCGCTTGAAGGTCATCTTCAACACCGGCGCGGGAGTCGACGCCTGGTTGCCTTTGCGCTGGCCCGAACAAGCGGTATTGGTGCGCTTGGAAGATGCCGGCATGTCGGTGCAAATGGCCGAATACGTGCTGCATGCACTGGTGCGCCACTTTCGCGAACTGGATGTTTATGCCCAAGATCAAGCACTGGCCCGTTGGGCATTTCGCAAGCCCAGGCTGCGCAGCGATTTCCCGGTGGGCGTGATGGGCCTGGGCGTGCTGGGCGAGCCGGTGGCGCGTGCCTTGCACGCGTTTGACTTTCCGGTCAATGGGTGGAGCCGCAGCCCGAAAAAACTCGACGGTGTTCGCTGTTTCAGCGGCCAGGCGCAGTGGGGCGAATTTTTGGCCGCTTCGCGGGTTTTGGTCAATTTGCTGCCTCTCACGCCCCACACCGAAAACATCCTCAACCGCGCCAACTTGTCGCAATTGCAAGCAGGTGGCTATGTGATCAATGTCGCGCGTGGCGGGCACTTGGTCGATGCGGACTTGATCGATTTGCTCAACAGCGGTCACCTGGCTGGTGCCACCTTGGATGTGTTTCGCCAAGAGCCGCTGCCCGCCGATCACCCGTTTTGGCAACACCCCCAAATCACCGTCACGCCGCACACCTCGGCGCGCACCTTGCGCGATGCAACCATCGCGCAAATTGCCGCCAAGGTCAGGCTATGGTGTGCAGGCACCCCAGCGGCCCAATTGCCCGGTGCGATCGACCGCCAACGCGGCTACTGAACCCCCACAAAGGACATGCGCATGATTCCCCAACGCGTCAATTTGGTCGATGTCGGCCCACGCGACGGCTTGCAAAACGAAGCCCAAGCCCTGAGCGCGGCCACCAAGATAGAGCTGGTCCATCGCCTGCAAGCGGCGGGCTTGAAGGACATCGAGGTGACCAGTTTTGTGTCGCCCAAATGGGTGCCGCAAATGGCCGACAACGCCGAAGTGATGGCCGGCATTACCCGCCAGCCAGGGGTGCGTTATGCGGTGCTCACCCCCAATATGAAGGGCTTGGAGGCGGCCTTGTTGTCGCACCCCGACGAGGTGGTGGTGTTCGGTGCCGCCAGCGAAACCTTCAGCCACAAAAACATCAATTGCTCAATTGCCGAAAGCCTGGAGCGCTTTGCGCCGGTGGTGGCCGCGGCACGTGCGGCCGGAGTTGCCGTGCGCGGTGCCATTTCTTGTGCCGTGGGATGCCCCTTTGAAGGGACGGTGCCCGCCCAGGCGGTGGGGGAGGTGGCACGGTCCATGCGGGCCATGGGGGTGCAGCATGTGGGCGTGGCCGACACCATAGGCGTGGGCACACCGCGCCAGGTGCAGGCCGCGATGGAGGCCGCGCTGGCGCATTACCCCATCGATGCCGTGTCGGGCCACTTCCATGACACCTATGGACAGGCCTTGGCCAACACCTTGGCCGCCTTGCACATGGGGGTGTGGCAGTTCGACACTTCGGTCGCGGGCTTGGGTGGTTGCCCTTATGCCAAAGGCGCGACCGGCAATGTGGCGACCGAGGATGTGGTTTTCATGCTGCGTGGCATGGGCATCGACACCGGCATCGATTTGGATGCCTTGATCGATGCGGGTGTGTTCATCAGCCAGGCCCTGGGCCGCTCGCCGGTGTCGCGGGTGGCCACGGCCCTGCTGAAAAAGCGCGCCGCCGCATGAACACCAACGACCCGGTGTTGGCCTCGGTGCATGCCGCCCAGCGGGAGCGTGCCACCCAGGTGCTGGCCATGCCCAGCGGCCAAGCGTTGCCATCGCCTTGCGTGTCCCTGTGCCAGATGCAGGGTGAGACCGGTTGGTGTTGGGGCTGTCGGCGCAGCTTGGACGAAATTGCCCGGTGGTCCAACCTGGATGCCCAAGGTCAACGCACGGTGTGGCAGGCCATCATGCTGCGTTTGGAAGCGGCACCTCGGTAATTACCCTTGACCCGGGTGTTTATTCGCATGGTGAAAAATTTTCAAAGGGTTAACCCTTTGGTTGTAAGCAGTCTGCAAGTTCAGCGTCAGAGCCTGGCAAGCAAGCCGCCCAAGAATCCACTACCCCTTGATCGAGGGATCTACAAATGGAGACAGATTCATGGCAAACCTAGACGCTCATCGACCCATGTCGGATGAGGAAAAGAAGGTCATCTTCGCTTCCTCGCTCGGTACCGTTTTCGAGTGGTACGACTTCTACCTTTACGGCTCACTGGCCGCCATCATTGCCAAACAGTTTTTCAGCGGTTTGGACGCCGGTTCGGCCTTCATCTTCGCGCTGTTGGCGTTTGCGGCGGGCTTCATCGTGCGTCCTTTTGGGGCCATCTTCTTTGGCCGCTTGGGCGACATGATCGGGCGCAAATACACATTCTTGGTGACGATTTTGATCATGGGCTTGTCGACCTTCATCGTCGGCATCCTGCCCAACTACGCCAGCATTGGTGTGGCCGCACCGGTCATCTTGATCGGATTGCGTTTGCTGCAAGGCCTGGCCCTGGGTGGCGAGTACGGTGGCGCTGCCACCTATGTGGCCGAGCATGCGCCGCATGGCAAACGTGGCGCATACACCGCATGGATCCAAACCACGGCCACGCTGGGTTTGTTCCTGTCACTGATGGTGATTTTGGGCACCCGCACCTGGACCGGTGAAGAAGCCTTTGCCGATTGGGGCTGGCGCGTGCCGTTCATCGTCTCCATCTTGCTGTTGGGTGTGTCGGTCTACATTCGTTTGCAGATGAACGAGTCGCCTGCGTTTGCCAAGATGAAGGCGGAAGGCAAAACCTCCAAAGCACCCTTGACCGAATCGTTCGGTCAATGGAAAAACCTCAAGATCGTGATCTTGGCACTGATCGGCCTGACCGCTGGCCAGGCCGTGGTTTGGTATTCGGGTCAGTTTTATGCCCTGTTCTTCCTGACCCAGTCGCTCAAGATCGATGGTGCAACCGCCAACCTGTTTGTGGCGGCCTCGTTGATCATTGGCACACCGTTCTTCATCGTTTTTGGCGCGCTGTCGGACAAGGTTGGCCGCAAGCCCATCATCATGGCTGGTTGTTTGTTGGCCGTGGTGACCTACTTCCCCGTGTTCCAAGCGTTGACCAAAGCCGCCAACCCTGATTTGTATGCCGCCCAGCAAAAAAGCCAGGTGGTGGTGGTGGCCGACCCGAGCGAATGCTCGTTCCAGTTCAACCCCACGGGTACGGTCAAGTTCACCTCCTCTTGTGATGTGGCCAAGCAGCGTCTGGCCGCTGGTTCGGTGAGTTACAACACTGAAGCCGCGCCCAAGGGCACGCCTGCGGTCATCAAGGTGGGCGACAAGTCCATCAATGTGTTCCCCACGGCCGAAGAAATCGCTGCGGCCAAAGCCGCTGCCGAGACCAAGCTGGAAGGCCTCAAGGCCGCCAGCCCGGTGGACGAAAAAGCCGTGGCGGCCGCTGAAACCACGGTCAAAAATTTGGCTGACGACAAAAAGAACAAAGACGCGGTTTTCTCTGCCAACCTGGGCGCTGCATTGAAAGAGGCTAACTATCCTGCCAAGGCCGATCCCGCCAAGGTCGACAAGGTGATGGTCATCATCATCCTCTCCTACTTGGTGTTGTTGGTGACCATGGTGTATGGCCCCATCGCCGCCATGTTGGTCGAGATGTTCCCCACCCGAATCCGCTACACCTCGATGTCGCTGCCTTATCACATTGGCAATGGCTGGTTTGGCGGTTTGCTGCCGACCACGGCGTTTGCCATCGTGGCGCAGACGGGCAACATGTACAACGGCCTGTGGTACCCGATCATCGTTGCGGGCATGACCTTTGTCATCGGCATGTTGTTTGTGAACGAGACCAAGGACGTGGACATTTACGCCAACGACTGATGGTTTTGCCAGTTCCCCGGGGCAACTCGGGTGCTGTATTCAAGCCCTCCTGTGTGGAGGGTTTTTTCATTGGGAGACATGTGTCATGTGGAAGATTTTTTTGGGTTTTGTGGTGTTCGCGGTTTTGGCCATGTATGTGATTTTCAAAGGTGGCAACAACATCGACATGGGCGGTGAAAAGCACGGTGCCGATGCCGTGCACGCGCCAGAGCCCGGCAAACCTGCTGAGGCCGCAGCACCGGTCGACGCATCGGCCCCCGCAGCAGCGCCGCTGAGCGCACCTGCTGCGACCAGCAAGTAAGCGCAGGCACACGCGCAGCAGCCCGCAACGCCTTGGGGAAGCTCTGGCTGGCTGCGGCGGGCTTGGTTGCGCCAGCGGTGGAGCGGGCTTATGCCCCCACAACTGCCATGGTGCGACCAACCATGGCCTTTGGCTTATTTCGAGCCGCACGGCCAGGCTGTGGCGCGCTCTCTAGAATGATGGCCCACCCCATCACAAAGCCGTTATGTCCCAGGGACTCATCCGCATCCGAGGTGCGCGCCAGCACAACCTCAAAAACCTTGATATTGATATCCGCACTGGCGAGCTGACGGTGGTCACCGGGCCCAGCGGTTCGGGCAAGTCCAGTCTGGTGTTTGACACCTTGTTTGCCGAAGGTCAGCGCCGCTACGTGGAAACCTTCAGCGCCTATGCGCGCCAGTTTCTGGACCGCATGGACCGTCCGGCGGTGGACAAAGTCGAGGGCGTGCCGCCCGCCATTGCCATCGACCAAACCAATCCGGTGCGCAGCTCGCGCTCAACGGTGGGGACGATGACCGAGCTTAACGACCACCTGAAGCTGATGTTTGCCCGCACCGCCCAGTTGTTTGACCGGCAAACCGCGCAGCCGGTGCGCCATGACACCCCCGAGACGATTTACGCCGAGTTGATGCAGCGCAGCGCTCAGCTGGCTGAGGGCACCCGTGTGGTCGTCACTTTCCCGGTGGAATTACCGGCCCACACCACCTCGGAAGAGGTGCAGCAATGGCTGCTGGCCAGTGGCTTTACCCGCATCCAGGCCGAGCGCGAGGTGGCCAGCCCCACCGGCACACGCAAGGTGCTCGATGTGGTGGCCGACCGTTTTCGCTTGGCCACGGTGGAGAAGTCGCGCGCCATGGAGGCACTGGAGACCGCACTCAAGCGCGGCGCGGGGCGCTTGCAGGTGCATGTGCTGGCCGCGTCTGTGGCCCCATCCAGCGCCGAGGCAACCGCCAGCGCCGTGCCCGATGGGGCGAGCCCACCGCCGGCAGGGGCCGATGCAGCCGCCGACACCGTGTGGCGCTTTTCCAGCGGCCTGCACTGCCCCGACAGCGACTTGCGCTACAGCGATCCCACGCCGTCGATGTTTTCATTCAACTCGGCCCTGGGCGCGTGCGAGGCCTGCCGTGGCTTTGGCCGCGTCATTGGGGTGGACTTTGGCTTGGTCATCCCCAACGACAAACTCACCTTGCGCGCTGGGGCCATCAAGCCCATGCAAACCCCGGCCTGGAAAGAGTGCCAGGACGATTTGATGCGCCATGCCGAGACGGCAGGTATTCCGCGCGACACCCCTTGGTACAAACTCACCCCCGAGCAGCAGCACTGGGTGATCGAGGGCTCACCGCAATGGAAGGGCGTTTGGAACCAGCAGTGGTATGGCGTTCGGCGCTTTTTTGCCTACCTGGAGTCCAAGTCCTACAAGATGCACATCCGGGTGTTGCTCTCCAAGTACCGCAGCTACACCAGCTGCCCGAGTTGCCTGGGCGCACGCCTGAAAACCGACAGCCTGTTGTGGCGCGTGGGCAGCGCGGCCGATGCCGCCGCTGGCCTGCCGGCCGCGCAGCGCTTCATGCCGGCCGGGGTGGGCTGGACGCGCGAACAACTCGAGGCCTTGCCGGGCTTGAGCCTGCATGATTTGATGCTCATGCCCATCGACCGCTTGCGCGTGTTTTTTGATGGCTTGCAAGCCCAATCCGCCGGGGCCGATGCCCAGGCCTTGGCCATGTTGCTGGGCGAAATCCGCACCCGATTGCGCTACCTGTGCGACGTGGGCATTGGTTACCTCACGCTGGACCGGCAAAGCCGCAGCCTGAGCGGTGGCGAGGTGCAGCGCATCAACCTCACCACGGCTTTGGGCACTTCCTTGGTCAATACCTTGTTTGTGTTGGACGAACCCAGCATTGGCCTGCACCCGCGCGACATGGGCCGCATCACCGAGGCGATAAAGCGTTTGCGCGATGCGGGCAACACCTTGGTGGTGGTCGAGCACGACCCCGCCGTCATGCTCGCCGCCGACCGCATTTTGGACATGGGCCCAGGGCCCGGTGAGCGCGGTGGCCAAGTGGTGTTTGACGGCGCACCCGCCG